>Ga0325403_1000667_pt1 | contig 25713 bp, 15 predicted proteins | sample PopdelMetagenome_19_FD_205665 | JGI IMG/M metagenome (GOLD analysis project Ga0325403, IMG submission 205665) | Populus deltoides microbial communities from Bellville, Georgia, United States - Xylem-PdKOR-R4 | ecosystem: Host-associated > Plants > Phyllosphere > Stem > Wood/Secondary xylem... | reverse complement strand
TTCTCTCTCTGTCCCCCCCCCCCCCCCCCCCCATTTTATCGTTGGAGTCCTTCCCTTATAACTTTGAGGTTCCGTCTTTGTTTGTTTCCTGAGAAAATCCGTACATTTCTAGGTGACCCTTTTGAGATTTGAGTGAACCCAGATCAGATCGAGACTCGTTTTGTCATTTCTTTGGTCTTACTCCTTTTGTTACAGCAACCAAAGAAGAGGTTTTTAAAATTTTAAAAAAATTTTTGGTAGAAGGGGGCTAATGTGGGCGGGGTTGATATATGGTGAATGTGAAGATGAAAAGCAATCATAAATCAAGATTTGGTCTAAAGTCAAAATTAATGGGGATTTGTTTCAGTGTTGATGGCGACAAAATCCCACAAGAACAACGGCAGTTATCTTCTAAGGGAAACCAAGGTATAGTGCTTCATAAAGTCAACATCTTTTTAGTATTTGTCCGTGTTCTTTGTGTTTATTGTCTCTAGATTTCCTTTTTTGCGTTGATTTTTATTAGGCATAGTTGATGAGGGAAATGAGGTTTGTTTGGATTTTTGTTTGTTGTTATGCCCTTCATGTTTTTAGCAACAAAACGAAGCATTTTAGTGAAGTGGATTCGTTTATTGGACTCTAGAAAGTGTTTGCGTGTAGTTTAATATGTGACTTTGGCGATTAAGGAAATTAATTCGTGTAAATGGTCTCATATTTTCTGTTAATTCGTGAAGTTATTAGTTTACATCATCATATAAAAGGTTTCTAACTTGTTAAATGCTACTTAAATTGTCCTTTTATACAAAAGGTTTAGGGTTTGCTGATTTGTGTGCGTGGTTAGTGAATGCATTGTAGCTTATTAATAATTGTTGTTGTGGAAAAAAGCAGGGCATGTCTATGATCAGTCTCCAAGTGGACCAACTGAGCCGGAGTTGGTTGAGACCAAAAGAGCAACCAGCACGCCTTCAGTTCCCAAGAATGTTACAGATCTCCGCAATAGTCCTGGTTATGGTAACGTTGATATCTTTACATACGAGGAAATGAAGCTGGCCACAAAGCAATTCCGGCCAGATTATATTCTTGGTGAGGGTGGATTCGGAGTTGTTTACAAAGGAGTCATAGATGAGAGCGTAAGGACTCTTTACAAGACCACATATGTTGCAATCAAGGAGCTTAATCCTGATGGGTTACAAGGTGACCGAGAATGGCTGGTATTCACCTTTGCATACTTTCTCAGAACATCCATTTCTTTCCTGTGTTATAGTGGTACTAATTATCTGTTCTGGGTTCATGTTTACTATTGCCTCCATAAATGGCTGGAAGTGGATGAACTTAACTTCCTTTTAATTTGGATTAGGAGTGCTGTAGAAGGTTTATCTGGGAGACTTAGCTATGAATCCATCAATTTGTGGTTGAGGAGGATAATAACACATGCTGATATGTTCGAGAATTGAGAGTGAAATGAATGAGATTAGAACCCAGTATCATATTTCATTGTGCTCAAGAAATGAGCTTACGTATTTGGATGTGAGAATTTTCTATTGTTTGAACGGAGAGGGAGATATTAAACAACAATATGTATATATATATCTCTTGAGAATGCCCATTAGCATTTGGGGGAAGGAGATTGGATAGTCATGATGATGCTATAGTGTTTGTTAGGAACAGCGTAGTTAAACCATTAAAACCAAACATGTTTTCTTATGCAAACACTATTCTGTCAAAGATGGCAATCAGTTAGCTTGTGTTTATAGTATCCTGTTTGCTTTGCAGGCAGAAGTTAACTATTTAGGTCAACTCAGTCACCCAAATCTTGTGAGGCTCATTGGGTATTGCTGTGAAGATGAGCACAGGCTGTTGGTCTATGAATACATGGCAAGCGGGAGCCTCGAAAAGCATCTGTTTCGGAGTAAGTGGCTTTTGAATTTTTGATGCATATAGGGAGTGAAGTTGTGTACAATGTCGGAAGGAATCTTATACATTAGCATAGAATTAATCAATTTATGACGGATCTAAACTTTAACATAACTATCTTAAAATAACCTTTTGGGGGTGTTTCTGTAGCTTATATTGTTGATTGAATGTGAAGGGATTAGGGAATGGGCTCAACTTTTTAAGCAACAGAGGTCTGAGTTGTTTGATCTCATGGTTCAGGTTGTCTGTAATATATATATATATATATATATATATATATATATATATATAGTCAAGGTGTGTTTGGCCACAAAAGGGAAAAGGAAAACATAAGAACATTTTATTGAGGCGGATAGTACTTTGTATTAGTATTAGATTATGCTGTCTCTCAATGTTTATTCTGTCATACCCTTGATAATTTTGAAGCTTAAAATATTCTCTTCATACAAGTTCTTATTCTTCCTATTTGTTTGTTAGGAGTGGGTTGTACTTTGACATGGTCAAAAAGAATGAAGATTGCTTTAGATGCTGCAAAAGGACTTGCTTTTCTTCATGGTGCAGAAAGATCTATCATATACCGTGATTTCAAGACATCAAACATCTTGCTTGATTCGGTTAGTTATCTTTACACCATTTGTTATTATTTATCAAACAAATTCATCTCCTTCTTGGTGCTGTTTCCTCCTTTCAAAGTTCAAATAACTGGCAAACCGGGCACCATCTTGCTGAAAATTTGTCTTACTTCTAGCGTCTCATTGTTAAATTGAAATTGTGGATCCTTGAAAGAATAAAAATGATCATTGTTTCATGCATGAAGCTGTGGAATTTTTTCTTGGCAAGTATCATTTATTCAATCAAGTGCACAAGTCTTCAAGAAGAGAGTGGTCAAGCTTGAGGAGGTTTTCGCTAGTTCTGTTGCTGAAGTTTTAATAACAATGTGCAGGATTTTAATGCAAAACTTTCAGATTTTGGACTTGCTAAAGATGGACCGATGGGAGATCAGACTCATGTGTCAACACGTGTTATGGGGACATATGGATATGCAGCTCCTGAATATGTAATGACTGGTGAGTGCTTAGTGACATATTGCGCTGATCATTCCAACATCATTTTATGATATGGTAAACCTATTTTCTTTTTCTATTTTTAAAGTTCTTCCTCATTAGTCCATCTCTAGGTACATTCTTTTAGGAAAGATGCTTGTATTTGGTACTGAAATCAGGATGTAGTTCTTAAGATGAATTTAAACATTGACAATCTATTTAATTTTCAACTGAGATCATTGATATGAATCCATCATTAAATAACCTTATATGATTTTTCTGAGCAGGGCATCTAACTGCTAGAAGTGATGTTTATGGGTTTGGGGTAGTACTACTCGAGTTGCTTCTTGGAAGGAGAGCTTTGGACAAGAGCAGGCCTAGCCGAGAACACAACCTTGTTGAGTGGGCTCGCCCTCTCTTGAACCACAATAAGAAGGTTCTGAGAATCTTAGATCCCAGAATGGAAGGGCAGTACTCATCTAGAATTGCAATGAAAGTGGCTAACTTGGCATACCAATGCCTTAGCCAAAATCCGAAAGGTAGACCTCTCATGAACCAGGTGGTTGAACTACTTGAGAGTGTGCAGTCCAAGGATGAAGAAGCCGTGTTTGAAACCACTGGAAGAGGTGTAACCCTTTATGAAGACCCAAGGCGCTCTCCTCACACTCCTGGGAAGGAAAGAAACCGAGCTAGAACTCATGATTATAGAGAAGGGGAACCTTCTCCTGACTCTCCTTCTGAGAAGCAAAGAAACCGAACTAGAAGTCATGATCACAGAAAAGAGGAACCTTCTCCTCACTCTCCTTCTGAGAAGCAAAGAAACCGAACTAGAAGTCAAGATCATAGAGAAGAGGAACCTTCTCGCACTCCCTTGAAGGAAAGAGATCAAACTGGAAGTCATGAACGCAGGGAAGGGGAACCTTTTCCTCACACTCATGAGGAGGAAAGAACCCAAACTAGAAGTCATGATCATAAAGAAGGGGAACCTCAAAGGAGGAGCAAACCTGCAAATGCAAGGAGCAGAACTGAGCCCTTAACTGAGAGTGATCTGTATAGCCCTCCTGATTTTAGAATCTCAAGTCCTATGAGATAAGCATCTGCATTGAGTTGAACTTGTTCCAATATGGATGGAAGTTGAAATTGTAAGAAATGTCTATCCATTTTGTTGTTTTGGAATAGTAGTTATTCTCCATTTCTTGAAATTCCAGATTCTCATAACAAATATGCTGCTGAAGCATCACCTTCTCTTCTCTTATTTCATAACTTACAATCATATGGCAGTTGCTTTTTACTGACATGAGGTTCACATTTATTTTTATGGCTTAATTTAAGCATCGCAGATGTAACTGCTAATAACAATTTTTACTTTCAGACTTGTATGATCATTATAATTTTTCCATTAAAAAGAAGGTAAGGCAACACCAACATCCAGATCTCAGATTACTGAAGGCAGGAATCAGGATTGTTTAATGGGATTTGGAAAATGAGATGGAAGCCGTCAGCCCAAATAAACTTAAATTTTCACCTACACTTCAGTATTTTTCCATATTGGCCTATTTCTCGCAAAATCGACCTTGTACCATTAATTCATTCAGTTATCCTACAATCCTGCTTCTTTCTGCGTTAAGAACAGCAGTCACGATATGAAGCAAACGACTCATAAGAAAAACATCCCAGAGCAACTACCAGCATCCATCTGACTCCATAACAAACACCTGGGCTTCTTGAGCAACTAAACTCATTGTGGAAAACTAAGGTTTCGAAGTGGAAGGTTCAACATTGCTCGTGTGAATCCCTATGTGGAAACAACAGATGGATTGGAAACCATGCTTCAGATGGGACTAAAATTACCAGGAAGTCTTCCCTGCAGCCAAAAAAAAAAAAAAGAAGCGACATCCAAGTTTTATCATCAATAAAATGGTGACATTTAAGTCCTGATTCGCACAAAATAATTCCCTTCTTGTTTATGCATAGAGAACAAGATAATCAGGTCCATTGATTGTGCTCAAGTACACCACCTAGAAGGTGAGAATTTCAGAGGGTTTTTAGTATAAACTTCAAACCACTGAAAGTAATTGAAGCGCAGTAATGAAAGATAAAATATGAGAAAGTAAACTACTTGCCTACTGAAACCAAGGGGTTATATATTTTGTAAACCTGTGCTCCAAGAAGTACAACGAAGCCAAAGTGCTAAGAGCATCACCGGCAATGGGGGCAAGCTTTCCAGTACATGACCAGTTCTATCAATAAGCTCAATCAGAACAAGTTCATCACCAGAAAAGATAGCTTCCTCATAAGCGGATTCCATGTCCCCTTCACATAGAAAACCTTTCACACACTTCCACGTGCAATTTTTGCTCTCTGAACCGCTTTGTCTAGCATTGGCACTAGATAGGGAAGCAAAGACAGAATCAACTTTTCTTGTCTGACCCATCATGCTCTGACATGCCCCCTGCTCAGAGCATTTCTGCATGTCCTTTCCTATAGCATTCCTACTAATCTTTACAGTGGGATTGGTTGATTCATCTGCTCCTGCTGAATGTTTTTCCTCCCAAAGATCAGATTTCTTTGTAGAAAGCAGTGAAGGTTTTCTATTGCGAATATCTTCAGATGGCCTAGGAGGGTATGTTGAAACTCTGGGAGAAGAAACACTTTGATTCTGCTTCTTAAGTCTAGATATAGCTGAATCAGAACGTCTCCCCTCTAGCATAGAACCTGAGCTATTCTATCTCCGTCATGTTCTAAACCAGACACGATCATCACTCGAATGCTCAGAATTATTACATTGCTTTGAATAATCAAACATTCATTAATCATTCGAATTAAGAAGCATTTAGATTTGCAAAGGCGAAGACAAACAGTTCATAATTTCATAACATCCATTTTAACACTTCAAGTGAATTAGCATGGACACTAAACCTTTTATAAAAGATCCGGTTTCTGAAGGTTCAGGGGTATCAGACCATCTTACTCAAATGGGGTGGTCCCACTAAGCCCTCTGAAAACTCATCAATGTAGCTATCAAACTAACACCCCCCGCACTCTTCTTCTGCTCCTCCTCCTTGTCCGTATCCAAAATACAAGAAAGGAACGGGGAAAACCCTTCTCGGGTTAAACATTGAGCCAGTTTTTGAAGCTCATCAACATCAATGTGACAAGTATCTCCATCAGCAAGCTTGTTCAAAGCAAGATCCACCTTTTGCTTAAGCTCAAAACCACCATCTGTTCATGAGTATTATTATCATTAGCCCTCCAAGAGGAGGAGGAGGAGGAGGAGGAGGCTCTGATCATCTCTCTCTATATATATACACGTCTTTACATTAAAGAAAGTAAAGGAAGCCCAACGAGAAAACCATTATGCTTATTTAATTACATTGCAAAACACACAGAGCATGATCATAAATTTAACCACACACAATCTTATTTGATTACACCACAGGGTGGTGAAGGAAGTGAATTAACAAGATCAAGAATAATAGGAAAATCAAGGGTTAGTTGCCTTCTTTCCATATGATGATGCATTATATAAAATAATTAGATTCGTCAAGTTTTAGATGCCTGATTCATTGATAAATAGGTTTGCTTTTCACATTGTGATCCCGATTGAGATTGGAATGTTGGAAGAGACGGGAAGAAAGATGCTTTATTGCAAATACATCAATCCTTATCTTAATTAGATTCGAGATTTAGGATTAGTCTGTCTACGGGTCAATCGCATTTCAAATTACGGTTAGCCTCGCAAAATACAAAAAAATAAATGATGATTTTTGCGGTCAACCGAGTTTGAACATGAAAAAACACACTTAGTTTTGATATGAGAATACAACACCGAAAAAACCCTTACCTTCAAGACCTGAGAAGAAAAGGAAAAAAATGAACCTGCCATGCATTGATGGTGCAAGGGGCAGTGAATATGTTTCTTAGTCCCTTCTCATCAAGCAACATGCTTGTTACAAAACGAGGAAGTCAGACAACTAGATCATTGTTTTGACATTAGCAAATACAAGTCAATATGATCTTGAAAATATAAGATGCAGAGCTTATTAGAATATCGCATAATATATATCAGCTGAAGGGCTGCGTTTCTTCAAAGAATGGAGCAAATCTGAGCCTGATAATGGGGAGGGAAGCCAAAGGCAACAAGCTCACATTCCTTGCAACAACTAGGGAAGCCATCTGTTATATAATCTACTTTTTCTTCGTCTGGCTCTTTCTTAGGCGGTCCAACACTAACGACTTCTACCATTTTTCCAGATTTTCTGAGTTTTTTAGCCACCAGCACTGGGTCTACAACTCCAATTACTGTTAGTGTTCCCTTCGCAATATCAGCTGCTATCTCATCAATGCCTGTTACAAGCTCAAAAACCAACTTATAGACATAACTACAGTTACAATATTTTCTACATCTTGCAATTTTAGAGAACTTAATATTTTCTGTCATGAATCCCAAGAGAAAGCTCTAATTGAGAAATCGAAATTGTTTATAGATAAAATTGATACAGAAAATTGTTTGCGAGTCAAATTGATACTAGACAAATAGTTGAGCCAAAATCGATACAATAACGTTAATGCATACAAAAAATATACAAAATAAATCTAGATTTAAAAATTTTTTAATTGCAAGGTGAATAGAGAACGGTCTAATTTAGATAAAAATTATCATATATAGTCACCTTCAAGCTTGGCAGCGGTTTTCAGCACCTCCGTCTGGCATTTCATGCAATTGATATTGACTTTTAGCACTGTTTTCTGCATAATTGTTAAGAGAAAAAAAAAAAAAGATTAACGTGGCAAATGCAGCATCTGTGAAGGTTTTCTGTCTATAGAATGTGGTAGCTAGATATATAAAGATAGGCATGCAGAAGCCATTGCCAATATGATGATTCAATACCTTCATGGTTGCTGGAGATCAATGTTGCTCATGTAAGTATTGAACTTGTCATAGCCATGAGTGGGTGCAAATGTAGCCTTTTATAAACCTCAAGCTGGCCATAGCTCAATAGCTAGCTAGCTCAATATCAGTTTAAAATAAAAAAGATAGTCTTCTCCAAACACCATTTGACTTTGGGCTCCACCCCCCATCCTCCTTCCTCCAATAGGCTTGAGAAACTCATTTGAAAAGAATATGGACATTATGTATATATCTACTGGTTGACCATTGGCCCATTCCACAAGGGGGCCAGAGAATCCCCGGCGGCCGCCACTTCGGCCACCTTTCCCCGGCCCTTCATTGAGAAAAAGAACGTTGATGAACTGCTATATATATGGAGCATGGACCCTTTCAAAACGTTTTTTCATTGTATCCTTGCCTCGAATTATCTTAGAGCTTAGTTTTGGTTTTTGATTTCTCCCATTAACTATTGATATGCACTGATCAACTAGTTTCATGACAAACCAATACATTAACCTTTTTCTTGTTGTTAATTGGAGAGCATCTTTCTGAACAGAACCAATCTGTGGGACGTCATTGGTACGTACGTATAGTTTATCTTCAAAGGTACGAGGAAAATTCTAATTTAAGGAAAGTAGAAAAGTAAAGTCATTTTTTGGCCTGTGCCTACGAGTTGTATCTTTAATTATTTAATGGGTCTCTAGGTAGTTGAGTGCTTGTTGATGATTGATCTTTATAATTAATGTCCAGAATATATACTTAATTAGTTTGAACGATTCACGATCGACATGTGCTTGATTGATTACTTGCAAATGGAAGCATTAATTTCTATAATTATTAGGTGAGATTTTTGTGTGTGTATATATATATATATATATATATATATATATATATATATATATATATATATAAAGTTGAAAAGTACTGAATCTTCCATGCAAAACAAGGCAACAACGTACTGTTTTTCCATTAAAGAAACATGTCCGGAAGCCAACTGGATATATTGTCCTCGTTTTTAAATATTTACAGCTAGTGAGTGACAGGATACAAGTTAGTTCGGAACTTGAAACTACGACAAAATCAACTGGTTTTGCGTTGCAAAAACAGAAGCTTGTTTTCCATTAGATTTTTAATACGTAATTGGAGATTTTCTGTCTTATATATATATATATATTTGCAGTGGTCAAATAAAATTACGTAAGACAAGTATACTAGGATCCTGATTACAAAATTAATCAAGTCAAATTGTGTAAATTAGCTAGGTGCGACCGTACAATCTGGGAGGTAGGATGTAAGTTACCAGACAATTCCTATAAAATTAAAAAAACATAAGTTAAATTGACTGATAGTGCTATATATTAATTAAAATGAAGAGAAATATTTTGTTTTTCAAGATTTGCAACTCTAATTCTGAGGAAATTGGAAGATAAAATGGTTTCTGTTTTGAGAAATCGCAAGTGAGAGTTAAGCTAGCTAGGGCATGCTTGCTTGCTTATTGAAAACATATCTCCTTGAAGGAACTAAAATAAAAATATAAAAATAAAATTTATTTTGAAGTGGAGTTCTGTCCTTGATTTTAAAATAAAAAAAGTCTTAAAATCCTCTCTAATTTAACAATATATCTGTGTTTTGTTTTTTTCTAAAATAATAATCAAATACTATCTATCTATATATAAGCGTGTATATATATAGTAGATGAATAAAATGATATTTTAACAAAAAAAAAAAAGAGAGAAATATTATTTTACTGATGTTGTTATCTTAATTAATTTGTCTTGCTTGTAGAATCTTCCTTGTTTCATACCATCTTTCTACCCATTTATGTATCAATAAAAAACTCTATGACGCACGCAACTATAAAAAATTAATCTCTTCATTTAGTTTGAATAGAAAATGCCACATGAAAAAGCAAAAAGAAAAAGAAAAAGAAAAGAAAAAACAGAATAATCAAATAACAATTTCAAGAAAATACATACATGAAATATTCCATCATTATATTAAAATTACTACCAAACTAACAAATTAAGTACAATTTTATGGATACACGTACAGTCTATCATGCAACAGTAACAGAAGAATTACTTAATTAATTACATAATGTTGAATTTCCTCAGAAAATGCATGGAGCAAACGTCTCCCAGCTGATTATACCAAACTCGGTACAATTTTATGGATACACAATCTTTCTTATAATGCAGCCCAATCCGTACGTAGAGCAGACGATATATTCGGATGTAAACAAATATACATTATTAATTCAATTGTTTTTTTTCTTATTTCATTTGAAATACAAATATTTTATTTTTATGTAAACGACCATTTAACTTTTCTGAAGTCATCTTTTAAATAATTATCTTTTAATATATATATATATATATATATATATATATATATATATATATATATATATATAATAATATGTCTCTCATGCATATTTTACACTCTCATTTCCAAAGAACATCTATGACTGCAAATCCTTTTTAATTTCTCGGTTAAAATCTGGGTGTCGCCTAATCAACAAAAAAACAAGAAATATATACCACTATGCACCTAGCAATACTATCCCACTAGCTCAACCACAGCTTATTCTTTAAGAACCGATCGAGTCTGTAATAGCTGCAAGTGCACCTTCTTCTACTGGGGATTCTTCTTCTTCAATTGCTTTTACTTCCGTACGCGCTTTGTCTAAGTGGCCTAAACCCTAAAGGCTGTCAACGAAAGTCCCAAACCATTAAGAGCTAAAAATAAACGTAAAGAAAGAGTGTTGTAAAAACTAGCATATCGGTCAATATATATTTGCACGGTTTTGTTATTTGCTAACAGCTTTCAACAACTCCTTTCACTCCACGTTATTGATATTGACTTTCAGTACTGTTTCACTAGAAGAAAATTCACAAATATAAATGGATACATTGATATAAATATTTTATTGGCAAATTATGGTAAATGTTTTTGATTGAATATGCCCTTGCAGTAACCATTAATAAATACTGACAAAAATACTTTCGGTATATACTGAGAAAATTACAATAAAAAAAAAGATGAAAAAAAACAAAAAATACGATGACATATCATTTTTACAGATATAATTACCTAATGAATTTAAATTTGCCTATAATATTTAATTTAAACATGACAAACAACACCTCCTTCATTTTTCTCTGCAACAAACACCACAACTCTCCAATATGAATCTACCGTTGCTACTATCGGGTGAATAAAAATAACTTCTTTATTGGCAGAATTAAAAGGGATGTTCCATCATTGTGAACAAAAATGACTTCTTTATTGGTAGAATTGAAAGGAATGTTCCACCATTGCTATTGTCGAGTGAAGAATTGTATAATGTGGTGTTAGTTATTGTATTTGGTTTTCAATTTAGTAAGGAGAAGTTTTCTGGTTTTGGTTTAACCCACAATTGGATCAAACAAAGTATTTTTTGGGAGCTTCTTTATTGAAAAACCAATATCCTACATCATAACCTTGATTTCATGGATATTGAAAAGAACGTATTTGAAAATATTTTCAACATAGTTATAGACTCATTAACAAACCATAATTATTGACAGTTTTTTTTTCCGGATTATTTTTGTTTGTGATTATGTCGGCAAGTTTTATGTCAATGAATTGTGAGGATAAACACTAACAAAAAAATTCCAATGATAAATCTAAAAATTCTAGTAGTGTTTCTGGTAATATCAATTAAGATGGAAATAAAAGAGGAACAGCTAGCAACTACTTTAGTGGCTCAACTAGTCTTCAATAACTTACCAAAGTAATAACACATTTCGTGTAAGAAGATATAGTCTAACGTCGGTCGATGACTTTCTTCAATGAAGCAGGTTCGAGTTCTAATAACTATATTTTATTTGATAATTATATAATACAGAATGGCTATCTTAATTCTATTATGTAACTCAATACCCAACGAGCCTCCTAATAATAAACCAAAAAAATAATAGCAACTTTCTCAAATATCATTTTTTGTAATTATATTTTTAAAAAATGTAGATTGAATAAAAGGACTGCAAGTGTTTATTGTATATGTTGGTCAAGGAAAATAGTGTAGGGAAACTCAACTTGATTAGTAAGAATGCGACTTAAATATGAGGTAAACATGTTGGAGTGTGGAATGAACTACTTTTGACTTATGGCCTTAATTGTTATTATTAGTTCCTGCGGGCAATAATTAGCATTAACAACACTTAAAGTCTAACCCAAAAAAATACTTTAAAATAATATAATTAACATTTTTATCTAGTGGATTTCCAAAAGGTTATCATAAATAACTCACGATGACTTTCTATCTTATTGATTCACGAGGTCGGTCGAGGATGGCGAGTCAAGCAAGTTAACCTGATGGGTTTTACAACACGGCTAACAAGTAGCAAAAAAGTCGCTTACTTTTTCTAAATTTGAGAGTCTTCTCATTTAAGAAAGTCAAAGATCATGTATTTGTCAACCTTTTAGGTTTGTTAACTGGTAGATTAAGCTGCTGCCGTAAGCCTGCTGAGATAGGCATGACTAAGGATGTACAAAACTCTTTTTTTTTTACACGATAATAAAAATACAATGAATTCTATAATATTTTTTAATTAATTATATATTAATAATTTTAACCGAGTAATAATAATAATAAAACAAAAATAAAATAAATGATAGAAGCTTAAAATATATAAAAAATTTAAAATAACATGATATCTAATTAACCAGTTTATAAAAAATTTCAGAACTAGTCTACCAATTATTTATATAGAATCAAGAAAACTATCTATCTTACATAATATTTATACTTCTTATAAACTTGTTAATTCTACCTCACAAGTTAAATATAATTTATTAGTTTTCAAGTTTTTAATTTGTTTTTATATTTGATATAGATGAGTAATATTAAACTCGTAATCTTGACATCAATGGTTACGACGCAATATAATTAAGCATTGAAGATTCCCATCAAGCCTTGAGTATAAAATCTTTAAGTTACATGTCTCCGAGGTTTGACTTGAATTACTTGGGAGATTTTTCAGCTTGAAGAGTTCATAATGTAATTGATTATTTGCAAATGGATGCATTTTCCTTTTTTTAGCATCAAATAGATGCAATTGAGGGTGGACTTGATTATTTGCAAACCCTATTCGTTTACAATTACTTGGAAAGATCTTTTAGCTTGAAGAGTTCATGATGTGATTGGTTATTTGCATTTTCTTTTTTAATTAAAACATCAAATTATTCACTTTCCTATGCTCAAATTGAAGGCTGTCTAGACTGCAATGTCACGTTAACGAAAAACCTCCACACTTGAAGGTTGAAACAGTTATTACAAAAAAATAAAAAATAAAAACGTGTCACTTTCCAAGAGGTAGATTTATTTTTATATATCCATTCAACCAAACAAAATCATGTCCCTTCTATGTCTGCCCTTCAACCAAACACAATTATATCCCTTCCATGTCTGTCCTTCACAGAAAATTAACCAGACAACCTAAAAATATACTCTACTGGATTACTTTAGTATCATGATCCATTAGTTTATATGCATTCTTCAAGTTTTTTCTTACCGTGCTCTCTTTGCTAAGATTGGGATAAAAAATAGATAGATAACATTACAAAGGATATAAATTACATAAATTAGACAAGATACAGCAGTCGTTTACCAATACTTTGTGTAAGGTTTAGATTCTAGCAATTAATTGATGCTGGACATGAAGCTACTGCACCTGAAATGGATTTTGAAATTGCAGAACTTGATCTTCTTCATCCCATTTTTGGAAGAAGTTTTGATTGATTGCTCTTTGATTTCAAGACGTTTTCAACTCTCTTCTCATTACACGGTTACAGCTCGTACCTCGTGATATTCCAAGCAATGAGGAGATGCATTGAGCCTGAAAGAAACAAACAATGGAGGCGCAAAGCATTGAAAATGGTATCGGATAGGCAAGGTACTCTTATGAAGCCTTAGCCTGCAACACCCGACACCGGTATTCTCCCAATGCCCAAATAGGGAAAATGTCCCTGTAGGCAGCGTATGTTATCATACAATTCCTGTTGAAAACTCCCATGATTTCCTGTGCCGAGGAACAAGAATAAGATTTTAAGTGTATGAAGAGCATTGGAGAACAAGAACAGGCAAGTATAGAGGATATGAGGAAAAGTACATGACCGTATGAAGTAAAGAACCACACTGCCCAATGATGATTAAGATAAAGAAGTGCTCAAAGAGTAGGTATAGAATTACCTGCTGCGGAAAATCTCCATTTTCCATTTGGGAATTTATCAAGAACCTCGCTGCACGGTGCAACGGTTCTGGATCTCTCTCAGCCTGCATATTTAATGGCATATTAAACAAATTTGCATGCACAAGACAGGAAAAATAGAGCTTGCTAGCACATCAATACAGTGGTATGCAATTACAATATCAAATGCCCCGTATAATCAATCACACAAGTTAGATACAACATACAAGTTATGAATGTGGTCAAAGTGATTTTAAGAATATTACTAAAGAGAGGACATTCCTTTTCTTTCTCCAAATCCTGATTACTTACAGTATGATACCAGTCAATTTTAAAGACTTCAGATGATGTAACACTCCATGTATCAAATGAAGAGTCGTAATAAGAAGTGCATAATTCAATGTCAAAACAGTGAAATTTGCTATACCTGCCCAGCTTCAATGAGAGCCAACATAGCCCATGCTGTGTTTACCACGTGAGTCTTGTTCCCTTCAAGATTTGAATAAACCTGTGCAAAAACAAAAAAATATTGGAACAAGAAATATATGCAGTACAAAACTTGAATCAAAGAAAATTTATGGATATAACATAAAAACTCGAGAAACATTAAAGATTACACATGACATGCATCAGAGGTGGGAAGAGGGAACAAATATTTGACAGTACAAGCATCTAACCTTGTTTTGACATGAAAGATAACTCTCTCCCCAGCCACCAGAAGAACATTGTTTGGATAGCAGAAAATCACAGGCTTTGCGGATACTGGAGTTATCATTAAAAAATTTTCCAGCAGCCACCAGTCCATTTATGCCAAACCATGTGCCATAGGTGAAGCAAACACCCCATGAACCATACCTGTTTAGCAATTTAAGATATTAAAGGACTGGTTATTTTGTCAGTTGAAGTTATTGAAACCGTGTATCTTAGGCACTTAAGGAAATTGTTGAACAAGCAATCTTTACTAGCCATAGATAGAAATTAGGAAAGCAGTGACAGTGACACATTGATGACTATATAATCAACCAGTCCTCCAAATACAGGTTTTTAATGGAAAAGGAGCAAACCATGAGCCATCCTTCTCCTGGATACTTTCAATGAACTTAGTTGCCTTTCTGATACATCTTTCTATTTCTTCTTGCCGATGTCCAGGATATAATTTCTTAAATGAAACCAACGCTTGAATTGCAGCTGAAGTACATTCAACGTATCTATAGAAATACTGTAATTAGCTTTCAAATGAAGCAATGGAATGGACAGATGAATATCACAGCAGATATAATGCAAAGCGCTGATATCTTACGGGTAATCAATAACAATGTCGCCAAAAGTTTCAGCAGGGTTGATCAACTGACAATGGTAAAGTGAAAAATGAGTGAGAGTGAGAAAAAAAGTAGTAATCAGATATATAATCCAATTACCATGATAGAGTACAGTTAAGAAGTTCATTGCTACTGCAAAGAAAAAAAAAGGAGTTATGATTCATTGTATAACAAGCAATATAAACAGATCATTTCTTCAAGCGAACCATCAAACTGATGACTCAAGATGCTCACTTGGGATCATTTTGTTCCTTCATCATTCCAACAATGTAAGGATTTAGTTTAGCAAGGGGCTCGCATAGTGTGCACAGGTGAACCTGGTGTTCTATAGTCCATAGCTTCATTATCAGGTAAAGAAAACACGGTAAACAAATTCAAATGAACTACTTTATGGGCAGAAATATTTTTTTTTTTTGGATAACATAGACATCAAACAACCTCTACCTTTACAAGGAGCTAGAAAACAAGGCCTGTTGATCATGTTATAAATGTTAAAATATTCAATCTGACATGAGGGCAGAAATTATAAAAGGACAAGCGTTCTATTGATCCATGCCAAAACTATCTTCTTTAAATGTAAAAATGTGGAAGAGCAATAAATGAAATTGTCAAGGTAATCACCTCTAACCAGCTGTAAGATCTTGTGAGCTCATATGTCGCAAAGCCACCATCCCCATTCTGCACAAAGCAGGAATGAGCGTTCAGTTGAATCAAGAATAGGTTTTCCCTTGAATAGAATACAGAGTTAACGAAAAATCTTTGAAAAGAAAATCTAAATGATTCACTTTTTCTCATAACAGTAGATGTTTCCCTAATCCCTACTCCCTGCAAAATACCCAATGATCTATCATAGCTTTCACATGTCAAAGAACCATTTCTTCTGGCATAGTATCCAACTTCAAGTAAGAAAATCTGATAACAATTTATGACAATATACCATTGCCCAAATTATAAGAACAAATGACAATCAGCCACGAGACTTTTAAGTGCTTGAGTTAGAACAAGTTCATTAAAGGAGATTGTTCCCCTTCAATAATTTTCCCAGTCCCTTTTTGAAGAATATAAGTAATAATGCTGAACTTTGAGAAGAAATCATTTTTTGAATACCTTTTATGTTAAAAATTAAAAAAAAAAATGGATAAAAAGAACTAAGAAAATAAAGGTTAAAGTCTTGGGTATGACAACTTGTGGTTGCAAGTTCGAGTCTCAAGACCAATAATTTTGAATATAAATATGCTCAAAGATAGGGTTCTCCCCAAATTCTCCTTTCCAGAACTCCACTTTATATATGTGATGGCCTTTGGTATAGTTGTTGTAGTGGAATTTTATATCTTTTGGCATGTGTAAACACTCAGGACCTTTATGTTGCAAAGTACGAATGTCTGCATGTTGTCACGTTAACGCAGACGATGAAATCGATTCACCAACATTATCATTAAGTCACCAATTACCTGTAATGAGAGGATGACATTTACTGCATCATAAAATCGGTTTGCAGCTAATGGTTCCCCAACAATCTCAGGTGTAATTTTTGATAATAAGAGAGCAGCCTGCAAAAGATTGGATGGATAAGTATCATAAATAAAACAAGCTTAATGAACTCTTTTAATTTGATCAGCCCCTACTTTTAGTCCTTCTGCTGTGCAATCTGAGATGGGCCATCCATGATCTGCAGTTGAGAAAGGCCATGCACCTTTGGAAATATGGCGATACCAGAAACTAAGATCTCCAGGGCAATCTTCCAAAACCTTCTCAGCAAAGATAAATGGATCAACAACTTTAAAGTTTGAGTAGTTAAGAGACAACATAATTACAAATTCTCTGACATTAAACTTCAATGAATTATATATATATATAAAAAAAAAAAAAACCAAACACACACCTGTGAATTTTTAATATATGCATGTGCTTTTCTTAAAGTTGGACCATATTCCTCCACAAGCTTAGTTGAAATAATTGCTTGAACAGCAAAAGAAGTGTCCCACAATTGACTTCCATTGTAACCCTGGAACAAAATTATCATGTCTACTTAGCTTGTAGTTTAGGCGTTATAGTGCACAGTATGATAAAACATAAGAAACAAAGCTATTGCCAATAGGACCTCGCATGAGTTTTCAACAACATAGCTCGCATGCATTGAAAAGACAGCAAACAATATGAATTAAAAATCCAACTCATTATATTGCAAATCTTTGCAAATAATGACTTGCTTGAATGCTTATCAAGTACAACAGTCTATCAGTAACTTCTCCCCAATATTCCTTTTTAACACCCACCCACTGTTTGTGAAAGCAACAATTAGAAAAAAAGAAATTGAGACTAAGAGTATGGAAATTAGGATTTGTGGACCTGCATTTTCATTCCATCTTCAGCAAGCCAGAGGTAATCCTGTATTCTAGGAAGATGCAACTTGAAAGCTTCAGAGTTAGGGTCTTCCACCCAACAGCATAGCATATTTAACACCTGCATACCAAAAAACAAACAGGTTAGCAAAACAAAGAAGACATCCATTGTAGCCTAAATGCAAAAATGTTGATGGCATTTTCCCACATGCATGGACTGCTGCTAAATATTGACAAATCAAGTCATATATATTGGAAAATGATTTCAAGAAAATGAAAGGACCAAAGGAAAGTGAAAAAAATCATCTAAAAGAGACATCAAAACAAGCACTAAAGGAATCACATTCATGCCATATCTGAAAAAGAAAGAACATGTTACTTTAAAAGATCATTTTCTCTTCACAGTTTCAAATTAAGAATCAAATTTTGACAACATTAACCAAGTTAAAATGCATACCTTATTTACAGGTCCTATGCAAATATAACGAGTATTTTCATCTTCATAGTGCATGTGCTCCATTGCAGTATGAAGAGCCTGTTCTCTCAACTTTTTTCCAGGCCAATGCATTAAAACTGGTTCAGCAGCCTTGTCAAGTAAAGCCCATAGTGCATCTTGCACCAGTGGGTGAGGGTAGTACAAGTCCTCCTGCAAAAGTTCAGTGATGTATTTTTAAGCAATACAAAGTGAAAATCCACCCTAAAAGAAAAATCCAAGAGAATTAAGGAGTATAGCATCTCTTATACTAATCATTACAAGTCCTTGAGCTGCACCTAATGGAACTAAAAGTTGGCATTGATAATGTCATCATCTGCCAAAGTAATCACTTTTTGGATCATTGTTTTCAGGGCAAAGCATCTTGGGAATTAGCATGTCATGGATGGAAATTATCTGCATATCTTTATTATTGGCATGCTAATCATATTTTTTTCTCATTTGACTAATAAACCACGGAGGTCCTGACTACACATCTTACACATATTTAGAACAGCATTTACCATATATCAAACAGGAATACTAATTAAGATGGCTGTTCATCTCAATATCCAAAAGATTCACTAAAAATCTTCACATTTAAGTAAATGGTGTAACTCTTGAAAATGTAAATTAAGTTTTCCAAAGGTTTAAGATACCAATTTACCAACCTTAGCACACAGATTGCGTGCTTGATTCCAGTCTATTTCATGATATGGGACAGTGAACAGCTCCTTTCGCAAAGATAAAACTATTGGAGTGATTGGGCCAACAAACCTCTTCCCATATAAGTAGGACATAGGCAGATAGACCATCCGGCAGTGACACCACATCCTTCCTGCAAAGGGAAAACAATATTATATCACTTTCCAATCATACTAACATGCCTATAAGAACAGGTCGGTAATGTTGAGATAATATATTGTGAAAAACATAGAAATAGAAAACTAATACTAAAAGGGCATGTAAATAGGCATGAACCTGGATGGACTGGGAGCAAATAAGGGAGAAGCCACATCTCAGGGGGCATTGGATTATTTCCAGACCACTCAAACACTCCAAGTACCTGTTGCCGTCGATTAAAACTTCAAACATAAAACAAAACCCCCATAACAAAACAAAAACTCAAAACCAAAGTAAAAGAGATTTTTATTACTGAACTGAAAGCCACATTTTCCCCCACGATGTTATCATAGTTGCACTACCATGATTCAGAATCCAATCATGCCCCTTGTCCATTGCCCCATCTCCATCATTGGGCCCTTCTCCCAGCAACCTTAAACTAACATAATTCAACACGGAACCAAACATTGTACTCGGTCCCTCAATATGCAAACCCCACCCCCCATCTCTGTTCTGCAAATTACAAACATCTCCACATTAAAAAAAAATCACACTAAATCCCAATAAAGCTAGAATTTTTTTTTTAAAAAAAAAAACATGCCTGGTGATTGTAGAGATACCGGATCATCTCCTTTTTATGTTCATCCGATAACACTGCATTCAATGCTCCCGTAATTGACAAAGTAATCACCTAACAACGAATCCACTAACAAACAAATAAACAAACAACCCAAACTCTGCTAAAAAAGTCCGTTTAAAATTCAAATGAAAATCACAGATTACCAAGCCAGGCAAGAGAAACATAGGACCGCCATAATCACCAGGCCAATGTCCATCATGAGCTTGTATACTTGAATAAAAATTCAAAGCTCTCTTCAACGTTGCAGCAACCGCCTCCTCCGTAACCTCCTCGCTCTCCTTCACCTTCACTTGCGGCAACACTTCCGGCACCGGATTGTCCTTCTCAAACTTCACTCCAACAAAAATTACCATAATGTCACTCACTATAATCTAAACAAATAAAAAAACGAAAAAACCGAATTTGAATTATTATTTTTTCCTAAATTAAACTAATTTACCTGCATGCGCATGATTAGATCTGCACTATGCTTGAATAGGAACCTATTTTCCGTAAAATTTCGACGCGCATTTTCGATCTCTTCGATCTCACGAGGAGATAGAGTTAGTGTAGGATCGAACTCCCAAACCTGCCTTCCGATATGATTATTCGTCGTTCTTAGCCATGGATTTCCTCCTGCTGCTATCTTTAACCTCCACATTTCCTATCTGTCTCTAATTTATCTTTCAGAAGAGAAACAAGCAGTTGTTAGCGTTCTGTTTTCAGAAATCAGTAGAGGAAGATAACTGCGGTACGGTTTTGTAGAGAGATAGGAAGTTAAGCGGGACACGGGAGTGTTAGTGCTGAAAAGTCAGTGAGAAGGAGAAAAAGATTACCCCTTTTTCGGAAAAGCACGGGAGAAGAGAGCAGAGAATGGGTGCATGTGGCGCTTCTGCAACGTTTTCATTCGAGGGTTCAAATAAAATATTCAGATTTTATGGGCGAGGGAGAGCAGCCTTATGCTTTTTTTTTTTTTTGGACGAAAATAATAAAGAGAATACTTCATTAACAAAGAAATAATAATAATAATAATAGAGTGCATCATTGCATTGAATAAATAAATAAAATAAAATACTCCTCCAAAAAATAATTTTGTGGCAAGAAGAAGGGTAAAAAATACATGCTGCTCTCCATATTGTCAAATAAAACTCTTGCATGATTGCAACGTGTAGGGAGGAAGACTGTGTACCAATGCCACGCCTTGTATATCCAACGACACTCTAAAACTGGCAATTAACATTAATTATAAATTAAGTTATGGCTTAAAGTAAGCATGTGACATAAGCAACGAAAATTTATGAACTGATTGCCACGTATTTACCACCTATATATATATATATATATATATATATATAAAATACCATTTAAAACTATTAGTCTGAAAATAAAAGTTTATCCTTAAAAATACATTTTACTGTCTCTCTTCGGATTCTTACAATAGTTGGGGTAGTTATTGTGGTGAATTTTAGATAAGGATGTGACAATAGATCTCTATGGGTTGACTTTTCTATATTCTTATCCTATTAATTATTTACCAAGTGAAAATTTTAAAAATTTATATTTTATTTATTAGATTTCAAGTGTCCATATATCTATCTTTCATCTAATTATTATTTATTATTCAACATGAAAATAAAATAATAATACATATTTGAAATATATAAATATATATTTAATAATAAAATTATAAATATAAAACTTGTGCGTGTATATCAAATTAGTTTTGAGTTGAATTTTATAATATTTATATTTTATTCGTTATTTAAAGTTAGATATCTATAAAAAATATTTATTTATTTGAGTCAATTTAGATTGGTATCCATCTTATTTAAATTAAATTATCATCTTTAATTTTAGACAAGCAATATAATTTACTATTTAGATTTAATTGTTTATTTAATAAAGTGACAAACGATATTTTTAGACAAATGATGTGACTGACATCTTACCCTTATAATGACAATCCAAGTTTCAAACTCAAAACCTATTCAACATCGTTTATCTAAGCCCTGTTTGCTTCAAGATTCAACTATATTTTTGTTTTTTTAATTATTTTTTATGTATTTTTTAATTTTTTTAATGAGCTAATATTAAAAATAAAATTAAAAAAATATTTTAAAATACAACATTTACTGTTACTCTTAAAAATACCCTAAGTAGTTAAATCAAACTAAAAATACAAAAAATAATACTTTTTTTAATTTGACACGCAATAAAAAGTAGAATCAAGTAATGATTATCCATTTGAATGAAACAGGCAAAGCAAAGAAGGTTGGAGCCTAGTTCCTATGGAAATTCTTACCTTGTCTAAAAACATTTATATCATGTTTGTTTGTTAATTTGATGAATTGTGAATAATATTATATTATATTTTAATTATAATTTTAAAAGTATTTAGCTAATTAATATATACTAGAATTTTACGAAGATCCCATTCAAAATTTTATTAAAAACTTTGATTATAAAAAAATTATAATTTATAAATTGTTTCAATTATAAATTATCAAACCACAACAATAAAATCTATCATAATACCAGATAAATTTATCACGCATCAACCATGAAAACAGGTTTTATCAATGGAAGAACAAGAACAATGATTGTTCATTGATTAAAAAACTTGGAGTACTGAAGTACATAAATCATGAAATTAAACACTTGTAGTAATATCTTTGAGGAATCACATAATTAACAATGCCAGGTAAAGAGAAACAATGACCGTCACGAAAAGCTAGAACTCTCAGAATTCAGAAATGGCGGCAAGAACAAGAGTTATCAAAGCTCGTGCAGAATCAAGTGGGCACGCAGAAAACAGTAATGGTGGCCACCTCCAAAGCCAATGAAGTCATAGATGATGTGTTGTGTATATATAAACTTATTTATTTCCTTATTAAATGAAATCCATAAATTAAGTAATAGACTGATAACTATATATATAGGCCCAAAGCCTATCTGCCGACAATATTTTCATTGGTGAGTATTCTTTTCAAACATTATTTTAAGAATAAATAATCCATTATATTTTCATTTCTTATTTTAAGAAGAAATTATAGCTCATTATATTTCAAACTCTCAAGATCAACTCCAAGTATTAATTGTTATTTATTTTTATCTCACATGAACAGAGAAGACGAAGAAAATTAACCATGATGATTTACCCTCCTTTCCAAATTTCATCACCCCTGAAACTAATGATTTTTTCATTCACTACCAGATTGCTATTAAACTAAATCTGTCTATGAATTAATTTAAACGATTTTCTATATTTTCAAAATATAAAAGAGAAGAGGACATGTTTTTTTTTCTGTTCTAATTATTTATATATATTTTTTATTTCAACACAATAATATTCAATATTAAAAAAAACCCTAAAATTATTGATTTGGAAGTGCGTGTAATATTTCCAAATTGATGGTAACACCTTTTCCTCTCGGGCTCCTTGTATTTCAAAGTTGGAAAGTCAAAAATACATTACTTGATTGATGTTTTTTAAATAAATGAATTCCATGTAATATATATTATCATTACTCGATTGCTTGCTTATGTATTAATTAATTTTGGAGGCCATGTTTTTGAGGGGCTAAACGTTTAATTAATTAGTTTGATTTAATTAACTACTTTTAATGTTGATCTTATTCATTTGATAAATTGCATAATCTCTAATTTCGGTTTTAATCACCATGATTACAACCTGCATTGGCTAGAATATCACCTCATCAGATCAGATCAATATTTAATCTCTATACTGACAATCAACAGCTCATAATTAGTACATGAAGGAACTTAATTAGTCATGGCCTAAAGGAGACTCTTGCAATGGCAAATAAAACTGCTAAAAGGAAAAACAAGAAAAACAAATTTATTCATTGAGTCAATTAAATACATGGAGTAGAGGAGTACATAAATTGCATTTCTAATTAAGTTGTGGAGAACCACATTTAACTCTATTTTATGCTACGAGATTTCTAAAATACCTGATCGCCATTCCAATGGTAACATTTGTACTCTCTTAACTGACCAATATTGTAAGTCATGCAAGGGCCTCTTGGAAGTATTCTCCAAGTGCACTTGCCACAGCGAAAAGAGTCCCTTCTAGCAATGAAGAAATCAAACCAATGGAGTTTACCTGACCATGTCATGCCGCAGAAGTATTGTGTAGTTCCCCAAGCATTGGAACAAAAACTCAGCGTGTAATAGCCATCAAAAGGGACTACGTGCACGCCAAGGTCTTCATCTTTCGATTTGCAGTGGATGGAGAGGTCCAGGCCCGAACCCAACTGGTTTGTGATCTTCAAATCTACACTTGTTCGAAGAAAACAAAATGCATCACAAGTAGTAAAGACCAGTAACAAAGATGATATTAGCAGAATGAAATGCCTTGTGATAGAGGGATTCATGCTTGTATGATGAAGTGTTTTTCTTTTGTATAATATTTTGATTTTGATTTTTCTTTTTGAACGCATGCCTCTTATTTATAGGCTGCCTACATGCATGGTGAATATGTAAGACCCTTTCCCCCCTGTATTTTCCAACTGTGATTTGGGATCTGATGATCCGTGTTAGCAACATCTAAGAACAACGTAGTGACATTTAATTCTGATGTTTTAATTTCTATTTATTTCTTCTTACCATACATGCATGCATGCTTTGTTGTTGCCTATAAGGACGCTTAATTTAGGACGATATACATGGCAATTAATTTAAGTATTTTATTACGTGAACACGTTAATTTTGGATTAGAGAGACCTTCCATAGTCAAGAAAGGATGATTAAATCTATGTATTTGTGTGATTAAGATTCCATACTAGATACACAGGCCTAACAGCTGTCCTTTTCCTTGTAATTTGTCTGTCATTAACTATTAATTATATCTTAACTATACTTGTATTGTATTTCTTTTCATACTTATCTTACAAATGAAATCTTGGTTCCTCGAATTTGAAAACAATTGGATGGTACTCTGTATTCATAATAAATCTCTTAGTTTCTTTTCTTTTCTGCGTTCTAGCTAGCATCATCGTAGTTGTCATGAATAATTTTAAACAGAATTCCATCTTTTAACAACAACAACAACAAATATTAGCCAATTTAGAAAATATTGTTATCTTTTCCTAAATTGTATGGATAGAAATACTGCAATAGAGCCTGCTGCTCACCCAATATTTAAGGAGAATCTGTAAAAATATGTCCTTCATCAGCAAAATTTGTCCCACCGACCATATTGGGCATGGATATACATTTAAGCAATTTTATACTTTAACTCTTGTTTTTGCACAGTGATAGCCATAATTATGAGAATTGATTTGGGGGTACGGTTATAGAGAAGAGCAGCTACTTAGTGGTGCTGTGTAGTGTGGTAATGATTATTTTTTAAATAATTTTTTATAATAAAATATATGTCAATGATATTTTTTTTATTTTTAAAAAATTATTTTTGACATTAGTAAATCAAAACGATTCAAAATATACAAACCATATTAAATTTTAGCAAAAAAAATTAAATTTTTTAGGAACGCGTTCCCAAACATGTTCTAAATCACCGAGTTAATTATTTGTTATTAAAATAATGTTGTTTTTTGTTTTTTTATATTAACCTGATAAAGTTTAGGCCTATTTGATTAATTCATCTGGGTTATGAAAAATCTAATCGGGAGAACCATGTTAACAATGATAATTAACAACTAATAATTAAGTGGAAAGTATATAGATTAGGGATCACCAAATGATGATAAAATTAATAGTTTGGGGATTAATTGAGAACTTATTTAAACAATTAACGACTAATAAGTGGTTCCCCTTTATCATAATTAATCCATCGTCCTTTGCCTACGTACCTCGTTAATCCCTCTCATCAGGATGGCTACTCTGGCTTCCCTAAACTTCATAAATCTAATGATTATGGCTATCAAATATGTGGAGTCTCTGGATTTTATAAGCAACGGTGAATCATGATGATCACAGCTAAAATAATGTTTTTCCTTCCGATAAGTGGAGTACAGTCTTGTTTAACAAAGCAGTTTTTGTTGGTGAAACGCGTTGCCAAATAAACATTTCATAATGT
>Ga0325403_1000665_pt1 | contig 25745 bp, 16 predicted proteins | sample PopdelMetagenome_19_FD_205665 | JGI IMG/M metagenome (GOLD analysis project Ga0325403, IMG submission 205665) | Populus deltoides microbial communities from Bellville, Georgia, United States - Xylem-PdKOR-R4 | ecosystem: Host-associated > Plants > Phyllosphere > Stem > Wood/Secondary xylem... | reverse complement strand
TAATATGTACATACAAATATTTTATTTCAACAAATATTTTTATTTTATTTATTTTAAAGTTATTTTTCATAGCTAAATACATATAATTTTCCTTTTTATACATGCACCAGTCAAATATAATTTATCAATCTAAAATTCAAGAGAAGAAAATTAAAGATGAATTATAATAATTTTTTTGAATTATTATGAAATTATAAAAAAAATTCAAAAAATTAATTATTAATTTTGAAAAAACTAAACTAGATATTTTATAAAGGAGAGATGGTATTAGTAAAAAATTAAATTAATAAATAATAAAAATTAAAAAGAAATTAGGTCCGCGGACGGATGAGACATTATTTGCTGTGAAAAATGACTTGTTGTCTATTTAAATATTTTTCTAGTCACCATCATGAGTCTATGATTGAAAATCAGGGTTTGAAATTTGAAACAAAAAAAATACATTTCAACTTGTTTTTACAAAAAACAATACCACGAGAACATCCTAAAAACCTAATAAAGACATTTTCAACCCTAAAGTACTTTATAATAATTTTAAAAATTCAAAATCAAAATAAATCAAAATAAAATTTTAGTATCTTAATCTAATTTTTTACATGTGTAAAGAAAAAAACCACCTTCATTGAACTTATTTTTTAAATATGAACTTATTGACGCAAAGTTTCAATTAAAATCAAAAACAAAATCATGAATTGATAAATTTTATTCACTTGTATAAAAAAATATACAAGAACAATAAATTTGAAAAAATTATATAAAAATTTCAATAAAAAAAACATACAAATTTCATCTAACTTAGTATTAAAGAGCAAATTATTTTCAAAAAATATATACATATATTATGCTAATACATAATTATCCATAAAGCAATTCATAATGTTGAAGAAAAAAGCACATAATCACACATATTATGCTGATAATAATAATACACGACATTATTTATCTTTTTTAAATATCAAAATTCAAGAAAAAAATATTTTTGATTTTGCATGCATTGTTTGATTTGATAACAAGTTTATTAAAAAATATCAAAAAATATAATTTTTTTATTTCAATATCAAGGATTGTAAACTCATACGTAAGCCGTATTTTTTATATTAAAAAAAAGCAAAAATATATTTAAACTTTAAAATGATTGGTCTTAACCCATAAAATCATTGTCCACTCTATCAGGTTAAACAAACTTTTAACCAATAGATAAACCTACGATTATAAAAACACAATAATATTTTATAATTTAAACAAATAAATAATACAGTTTGAAAGAATAATCGTTATGACGTTGTACATGTACAACAATGCATATTGGTTTTTAAATATATTTTTTAATAGTTTATAATCAGGCATTACATTGTGAAGTGGAAGCTTAGCAATAATATTACAAAAAGATTCAAAAGACTATTATAAATATGAATGATAGTGTTAAAGAAATATGTTATTTTCTTATTCTGTTTGATTATCTGAACTTAAAGTTATCTATGTTTCAATCCTCCAAAATTCAAGGGAGTAAAAGATAAAACAAATAAAGTTTACGATTAAGTGTCTGTGTGGCACTACGACAGTGGCAAAAAGTAAACACTGAATTAAAGTGTTTGGTTAATACAAACCATATTTTTTTTTATATGTATCCCACTCAAAAACCGAGGTCGAACCTCAATTTATGAAAAGTAATTTTTATCTGCTTCTTCTTCTCTTCTGCGTGGAGAGTGTCTCCACTATTCACGTGAATAATTGAGATTGTCTCAACTGTTCCGGATGGACCGGGTCCGGTCTAAAACTAAAAATACATTGAACCGGGTCCGGTCCGGTAAAATAAAATAAAATAATTTATTTTTAATTATGTTTTATTCAAAAAACTAGTGTTTCACATTATTCAGTGACACTACATAAATTAGAAGGAGATCGCTTGATGGGGTAACATTTATAGAATTTGATCACAATCTTAATTTTATTCCTGATGATATTTTACCTGATATTATTGCGCACTTACAAAACCAATAAAACTGTAGTCATTGTCGGGTGTATTTCATATGTGATGGAATTATAGATAGTTTAATGGAACAATAAAAAACATTTTATATTAAGTACTATTCATTTCATGATGTAATAATAGTAGTTAAATCTACAATATTTAAACTAAAACTATCAATATTAATATATATTTTTAAATTATTCTACAACTTTAATTTAAAAAACATTCTTAACCAAATATATTAAACGATTTTTTATTCAATCTCAGTTTTAACTAAACATATATAAATACCAAGCCAATCTTAACCAAAATTATTTTTTATAAAATATTTTTTTTTCAAACCACAATTATAGCAGCTATCACAATACCACATACACTCTGCTTACACTTTTCTTTTTACTTGGTCCTTGTTATCTTATTTTTTTAACTGGTAAAATTAATTTTTATTTTACAAAACTGAGTATAAGTTTAATATCAAATTGCTTTTTTGACTTTGTGAATATACCGTAGCACACAAACCAGTACAAACTTTGATGCTTAAAATAATGTGAACCTGTGAAATTGAAAAAAGAAATTCAGTGACCATAACTAAATAATATTTCTAACTCAACTATGTTGCAGCAATCCACATTATAGACTCTCCTGCAACGATAAAGAAATGTTAAACAACCTCCTCTTCTAATTTATTTATAATTAGTTTGTACAATGAACCTATTCAATTGTTTTTTTTTTGTATAAATTATTTGCTTGTATTTTTAATAATGGAAGATGCCTGGAAGTATTTACAATTTATGCATGCAAATATATGCATTCAATTATTAAAAGTGAAATTTTCGTCTAGCAGGTAAAGCATTGTTATATTTCTATAAAGATAAAAAGTGAAAATACAAGTTCAATTCCTGAAAAATATATTTATTAAGAGTGACAACTACAAACCCCGAGCAGGACTAATTTTATTTTTTTAAAAGATGTAAAAATATATAAATTAAAAAGATTAAAAAGAATGTCAAATTTATAGCAATAAAATGCTAATTTTCAGGCCTGTGTGCTTTTAATGTCAGAAGTTCAAATTATATTATTTGCCAGTGATAAAATATTTTATTTGTCTCTAAATTTCCGTATTTAATTAATTAATAGTATTTAGAAGATTAATTAAAAGTTGATATTTAAATAACACCACTCCTTTATAAATCTTCAATCGTTCATGTATTTATAGCATTTATTTTAAAATTGAGTCGTGGATCATCAAGCTTATTGCATTTGTTTTGATCGGTGATGGTCAGAAACTCAGAAAGAATAGGTATTGGCCACGTGCAACAAATATGCTCATAGTGGAGGGGTGATGGTAATGGTGATGGTGATGGTGATGGTGATGATGATGGTCAAAGCAAATGGCCTATAAAGAAATCACTTGTGTGTGTTTTTCTCTGCCTGTAGTGGGGTTGGTTGATCACTTATCACTCTTTTCTTCACAAAGTCTTGGGATGTATAATTTTTTTATAGACATTTTCTATAGCCAAAACAAAGTCTTTGTCATGTTTTTTATATATTTTTTTAATAAACATTTACTAGCAAGTTAGCTTTAGGTCTAAAATGAAATGACCTGGTTAGCTAAATCAATTATTCTGATTCGGAGTGTAGTTACAGTTGTTTTTCAAAGTGTTTTTCGTGCTGAAATATATCAAATGATGTTTTTTTATTTTTTTAAAATTATTTTTAAGATCAGCGCATCAAAATGATCCAAAATATAATTTTTTTAACAAATAACAATTTAATTTTTTAGAAATACGGGTAGAATCACGTTTCCAAACACTCACTAATACTTACAAATTAGCCAAGCTGGTTGAGAAAACATAATAATAATAATAATAATATTAAGGGCTTGTGCTAATAAATTGCTGTCCCAATTTGAGCCCTCGGATCATTGCTAATTTTTCAGATAAATAGCACATTATAACAAAAATAAAACATTAATTTAATTGGTCCCGAAAGCGTTTACTCACATTTTGAATACATCTCTTATTAAAACATCCCTTGTTTCCGGGACTAGAAAAAAGCCCCCATGGATCATCATTCAAATAATTAACAACTTCGAGACACTTCTCACGACGTCTTGTTGAATTTTTCACTCTAATCTTAATATTCTATGGTGTTTAGCATTAAACTTCTTATCCGGATATAAAAAAAAAAGGGTTAATCCGAATATTCATTATATATTAAACTACTTCTACCGTGCATTAATTGTCTACCATTACCGTGGGTTAGAATAATAATTTTTTAAATTTTATTTAATCCCTGAGCTTTTACTTTGTACAATTAAATCATTTTAAGCTCTAATCAGCATCCAATTATATCTTTTAGGAGGGAGGGCTAAATTGAAAGAAAAGGATTGAAGTGATGAATGTGTTAAAAATAGATGGTGGATGTGAAATTTATCTGAAAAATTCATTTTAGTCTCCTACACTTTATAGATCTTGCGTGACCTATCCCTTTAGTTTTTAAAATTATAGTTCTGGTATCAAACTTCATTTTCCTCATTCCCCAATCTGTTTTTGATGAGACGATAGAGGGAATTGTCGGATTTCAGTACAAAGAGAGAAAGTTATCACCAGCGACGATTCCAACCATTAAAGTGATCGATTTTTATATCAAATAGTTTCATATAATAAGGAGTTTGAACTAGATGTTTTTTTTTTTACCCTTAAAGTGTTAAAAAAACAAATTTGAGCTCATAAAGATTTTTAGTTTCAAATTTTGAGGTGCATTTTTTAGGCCATGAAATGGTTTAACAAAGTTTATAAAGTGTTTTTCTTAAATTTTTTGGGTTAAAAATGAGTTTTTGGGTGAAAAAATACGAATCTCTTTTTTCCGAGCATTACAATGGTTGAAATCTATAGAATCTAGACAAAACATCTTTTATTTTTTTTTGAAATAATCTAGGGGCCATTAACTTAAAAAAATAAATAAATTAAAGGTTCATGCACATGGGCCTCACCCTACAGGCCCACATGCGAGCCATTTCTTAATGGGTTAGATGCCTGGTCTGACTTACTCGATCCAGCATCTCCTAACTTGGCTTACAAAGACAGAACACTTGACCTCATCCCTTTTTTTTTAATTTGATTTTTTTAAGTAATATCTTTTTATATATTTTTTTAAGTTTATATTTTAATTAATATCTATTATCTATGATATTTTTTGCTTATTTAGTTTTTTTTAAATATCGATTATTTTTTAATTATAGTATGTGTTTAATTTTTTGAAGAGGTTAATATGATTCATTTGTAGTTTTTTATATATTTTGTATAAATTAAATTTATTTTTATAATATTTTTAACATGTGCAGCCATGCATAGAATTGTTTTTTTTTTTATTTTATTCAATAAATTTTACGTGTATTGATTCCTATTATAAATTAATTTTAATAAACAAACTCATTAAACATAACTGGGTAAAAATAACCAGTGTTGTGATGTCAGATATCTTGATTCATATTTGTCTCTTAATTTTTTTAGTTTTGTTTTTATTTGTCATCATTTTTTTCTTTTATTAAATTATCATAATCTCATGATCTAAGACACACGATAAACATGTAATTTAAACATATCTCATGTTTAAATTACAAGTTTTAATTGGTAGCTTAGAGCTAAAAAAAATTTAATTTTTTTGTTGTTATATTATTTTTTATCATATTATCACATCAATTAAGATTTAGGTACCGTTTGAAAACGCGGTGCAAACCATCTTCCATAAAAATTTAATTTTTTTTGTTAAAATTAATTTTTTTGTATTTTTGATACACTAATCTTAAAAATAATTTTTTTAAAATAAAAAAATATTATTTTAATATATTTTAATATAAAAAATATTTAAAAAAATAACCAAAACCATATTTCTAAACCGTTGCTTTTTTTTTATTTCAGTAAAAATATTATTATCCTCTTAACCTTTTTTTAAGTTAAAAGAGTTTAGCCCCGCCCACGGTATCGTGCACGTCACCGATGTAGTGGTTTTATAACCTAATATCTTATCCAAAGTACCATTTATGACAAGACAATGTGAAAATACGATGATACTAATGTAAGAAGATTAACTATGGTTGAGTTGAGAAATGAAGTACATAATCCTACACATTAACCCTACTCAACCTACATGTGGACTCTACTTCTGTAGGGCCGGAGGTGGTTGCTTAGTTGTGAGAAGTCAGTGCCATTTTCAAGGACAGAGAGAGAGATAGAGAGAGATAAAATCTTTTTTTAAGTAATACATATAAAATACTCTAGAGAGAGAGAGAGAGAGAGAAGACCAAGAGAGAGAACGAAAGCAAGGCAAAAGCAGAGGGAGGAAAGCAGAGGAAAAGAGAGGAAATTTGTCTGGGTAATGTAGGGGAAGAAAGGGGGCAAAGCTTCAACACATGGTCTCTGAAAAACTCAGCAGAAACTCTCTATCCCATAAAAACCCATTTCTTCGTTTTTTATTGCTTTTTTTTGTCTCTTCACCATATCTCCGGCGATCTGGCCGGAATTTCTCGCCGGGAAAACCCATTCCCTTTCTATCAAACTAATCCCATAATATTTTTTTCACTTCAAAGTCCACCCCTTTATTTCATTTCTTCAGAAGTTTGGTTCTTTCTTGTTTATTGAGCTGATCTAAGCTAAAAAATCTGCTTGCGTTTATAATTTTCTCACTGAGTTTCTTTGAAGCTCACCTTTCGATCTTAAAAAAGCTTAAAATTATGAGAAAGTGAGGAACTTTCTTGTTTTGGATAAAAAAGACTTTGTTTTTCTTTTTGAGTTTCCATAAAGAAACCAATGAAGTCACCGGCAACCGGTGCCGGAGGAACCGCCACAACCTCCACAGCTACCAACGGTGAAGGTTTGGTCATCTCTTAATTTATGCTACTACTTTGTCTTTATTTATTTGTTGTTAGCAATAGATTTAAAGGAGATGAGCGTAAAGCATTGATAAAAATGTTAAGAGATTTATGTGTAAATAACTACCCATTAAGGTTGTTTTGTTTTAGTTTTGTCTTTATTACATGTCTCTCTAAGCGCCGGTTTGTCTCTATATTTTTGGAATCTATTTTCTGTGTATTTATTCATCTATTTGTTTATGTGGTTTTTCCTTCTTTGCTTAAAAACAAGATTGATTTGCAAGCCTGTTTCCTTTTCCTTTTCTGGGCTTGGTTTGTTTTCCCGGGAAACAAACAAAGAGGAAAAGAAATGAGGATTTTGAAGGGGAATTTATCGACTAATGAGTGTGAGACACGTGGTGATGATGCAGGGGCAGAGAAGAAGAGCATAAACCCTGAGTTATGGCAAGCATGTGCAGGACCACTAGTGAACTTGCCGGCGGCCGGAACTCATGTGGTCTACTTCCCCCAAGGGCATAGTGAACAGGTTCGTGTCTGTTGCTATTTTGTACCAAAAATGTGTCCCACCAGCCTACACCCTTCTTTTATTGGGATTTATCGGCTAATTATTTGTGGCAAGTTGAAGCTATGTTTGATCTAGTGTGTGCTATGTTTTATAATTTTACCTAAACTGGTTGGTTGGGTGTAATAAATAGGTAGATTATAAGGAAAGGAAAAGTAGATCAAGATTTGGGATTTACTTTTGAGGGTACTATTTTAGGTGGCAAGTTGAAGCTACCCTTTTGCCTTGATTCAGATTGTGTTAAACTTGATTTAATGCGGCTTTGAGTAATAATAGAAATATTCTCTGGGTATGTATGATCTTGCTGTCATGTGCTGCTTTTGAGTACTAAAATCCATCAATGCATCGTATCATCTGGCTTGTGTTTATAAAGTCAACTCATGGTCCACGTGAGTTTTCTTTTAATAGAAAACTGTAATGTTAGTTGATCAAAAATAACAAAAAAATAGGATCTTGAGGTTTTGACTTCTTTGACTCTGTAATTTATGTTAACTGAAATTTCTCTTAATGTTACAGTTAATCATCAAGAGTCTCACAGGTCATTGTGTATTTTCATGTCAATTTACTTGTAATGCAAATTTTTAACCATGATCATGTCCTTTAAAGCCTGACAAATATTGACAATTTTTTGAGGCTTGTGCAAGTTTTCTGTTTCGACTGAACAAGGTGACAGAAACAGTAGGTGTAACATGAAAAGTATTTTCAGTTATAAATTAGTTTCATGATTATTGTGGATGGAATTTTATACTGTCTTTTTTTTCCCTCCTTCAGAAGTCAGTTCATGTCCTTACTTGAGAGTAAAATTACTGTTTTCAGGTTGCAGCATCCATGAAAAAGGATGTAGATGCCCAAATCCCAAACTACCCAAATCTTCCGTCGAAGCTACTTTGTCTCCTTCACAATGTCACCTTACATGTAAAATAGCTAACCTTTCTGGCCTTCATGTCTAACATCACAAAATTTCTTTATTTGGTCACTCAATTATTTTAGTTCTTTTGTTTGATTTTGTAGGCGGACCCAGAAACAGATGAAGTTTATGCTCAGATGACCCTTCAACCTGTTTCTTCCGTAAGAACTTGATTCATAGTATACTTGCTTTCGGTGTTTGGACTAAGAAAAGCAACTAGAAATCAACTGGCAATAACCGATCCCTATGCAATTGCCAGAAAATTAATAGAATGACTTTATCATGTCTTTAGTTGCTAACTCCTACTGAATCTAGGAGTTCTAACTCCTACTGAATCTATCAGCAACCTTGTCAATCCTTTTGCAGTTTGACAAGGATGCATTATTGAGGTCAGATCTTGCACTGAAGTCAAATAAACCACAGACAGAGTTTTTCTGTAAAACATTAACAGCAAGTGATACGAGCACTCATGGAGGTTTCTCTGTTCCTCGTCGCGCAGCTGAGAAAATCTTCCCACCACTTGTAAGCTGTTCTCTGTTATTCCTAAAACAGTAGTGTCCATGTTAATCCTAATAGCATTATTTAATCTTTTCCCTTTCCCTTGTATAGAATTTCTCCATGCAACCACCTGCTCAAGAACTTGTAGCCAGGGATTTGCATGATAATGTTTGGACTTTCCGGCATATCTATCGTGGTATGTTAATTTTGCGGCACCCATGAAAACTAATTAGTTGATACCCAATGGTTCTTATACTTACAATCAGTAATTGCTTGTTACCAAATTTGCTGTTATCTTATGTAAGTTCCTGTTTTCTCTAAATCCAGGACAACCAAAGCGTCATTTGCTTACAACTGGATGGAGCCTATTTGTCAGTGGAAAGAGGCTTTTTGCTGGTGACTCAGTTTTATTTATTAGGTAAGAATTAGTGAATTCTGATTCCATGAATTTATGTGTCAAAAGGACTTATGTTACTGAAATTCGATTCTCATATTCTTAGGTATCTTAAATCTTGTATACATGCATTTCAAGTTCAGGTCATTTTCTTACTATAAACATGCCCTTTTAATCAACCTAATGATGCTTATTATATGTGATTAGAGATGAAAAGCAGCAGCTTCTATTGGGCATCAGAAGGGCTAACAGGCAACCTACCAACTTATCATCATCAGTATTGTCAAGTGATAGCATGCATATTGGGATCCTAGCTGCTGCAGCCCATGCAGCAGCAAACAATAGCCCTTTTACTGTGTTCTACAATCCCAGGTTAATTACCTATATTTTTCTCTGCAGGGTGCTTTTTTTAAAAAAAATTCCTAACTCATATTAATTAGGTTGTGTGTTGGATTAATTGACACCAGATGCAAATTTTGTGCAGGGCAAGTCCATCAGAATTTGTTATCCCTTTAGCCAAGTATTACAAGGCAGTGTACAGCAACCAAATATCCCTTGGAATGCGCTTTCGCATGATGTTTGAAACTGAAGAGTCAGGAACAAGAAGGTACATTTGGTCTTTTGGTGCTTCTTGAATGTCATTTGAATACTATTGATTTCAAGAATTGTGAACTTGAAATGGAATTCTATTGAGTGCTGAGGGCATGTTGTTGGGAAGGAGTGTGTCATCGGATTAATTTGACTCTGAAAAGAGTTTTAGTTGAGCTGATTAGTACCTAGATTCTTTGCCTTGTGTTCTTATAACACGATAAACTCAATTTTCTTCACCAATTAGAAAGTTAAAGAAATTGAATCTCTACTGCAGGTATATGGGCACCATTACAGGTATCAGTGATCTTGATCCTGTAAGATGGAAAAATTCACAATGGCGTAATTTGCAGGTAGAAATTGTGACATCCTTTTATGATTCCAATCATGCCCAATTTACATGGTAAGTGCATTACCGTTTAAATACTCCATACTCTTTCATAGGTTGGTTGGGATGAATCAACTGCTGGTGAAAGACGCAATCGAGTCTCAATATGGGAGATTGAACCAGTTACTGCTCCGTTTTTTATATGTCCTCCTCCATTCTTTAGATCTAAGCGTCCAAGGCAACCAGGAATGCCAGGTACAAGATAATTTTTTATCAGCTTCTTTCATTGAAAGGAAATTTTGAACCTTAACATTGTATGGTATACTCTGCTAGTCATTTTGGTTACAAGTTTATCACATGGGTTCTTTGCGTACATGTCACTCAGGAATTTTGGTTAGGGTACCCTTTTGCTAGGCATCTTGATTGATTCATGTGTTCTGTTTGCTATCCCTTTCCGTTAACCTGTCCTTCCTCTTAGTTGTCTTGTGTAATAGTGGATGGCATCATCTGGTTTATACTATCAAATTGACAAGGCAGTTCTGCTGTGGGGTAGGTTTTGATAGGATATAATCTACCTTTTTGTCTTTTCTGTGTCAAAGTTTGATAATCAGGGTTTCTGCATGTGGTCTGTTGGTACCAAATCTGCTAATATGATGATTAAAATCTTGAAGATGCTTCTCACTCTTTTCATGAAATTTACTAATGCCAAAGTACACTTTCAAGCTTGACCACAAATTAGGCTTTCAAAGTTTTGGTGTTTCTTTTAGAGTAAATCTGACTCACCTCTGATCTTTACTTTTGCAGATGATGATTCCTCTGATTTTGATAGCTTATTCAAGAGGACTATGCCTTGGCTTGGTGATGAGTTCTGCATGAAAGATCCCCAGGCTCTCCCTGGCCTAAGCTTAGTCCAGTGGATGAATATGCAGCAAAACCCTTCCCTGGCCAACTCAATGCAACCCAACTACATGCAATCCTTGTCAGGATCTGTTCTGCAGAATCTTCCTGGAGCTGATCTTTCCCGTCAGTTAGGCTTGTCATCACCTCAAATGCCTCAGCCAAACAACGTACAGTTCAATGCCCAAAGGCTGCCTCAGCAAGCACAACAGCTTGATCAGCTTCCAAAGCTACAGTCCTCACTGATCCCACTGGGTTCCATCATGCAGCCACAGCAACAGATGGGTGACATCACTCAACAATCGAGGCAAAATTTAATGGCTCAAACTCTACCCTCAAGTCAAGTTCAAGCCCAACTTCTGCAGCCTCAAACTCTTGCCCAGACCAATAACATTCTTCAGCAACAGCCATCTATACAAAGTCATCAGCTTCTTAGAAACCTTCCTCAAACCTTGCACCACCAGCAGCAGCAGAATCAACAGCAACATATTATGGGTCAGAACCAACAGCAAAGCCTAATGCAATCCCAGTTGTCTGATCATGTAAACCAACATATGCAAATTTCAGACAATCACATTCAGCTTCAACTTTTGCAGAAGCTTCAGCAGCAACAGCAATCACTTTTAGCACAGCAATCTGCAATGCAGCAGGCTGGTCAACTTGGACAGCTTCAAGATTCACAAAGACAGCTCCTGGATGCATCTCCGAGTTTTTCTAGGTCTATGGCACCCAGCCAAATGTTGGAAATCCCTCAAACTGCACCCACCTCTCTCCCTCAGCCAAATACTATTCCACAACAGTTGACTAAGAATAACAACCAAAACAATGTTCGATTCTCACATCCACCTCAGCAGCCAAAACTTCAACAACAGCAGACTGGCATCCTGCCATTGTCTGAAATGGCAGGTCATATGGGGCTTCCGCCGAGCTCAATGGCCAATCAGCTCTCCACAGCTGGTAGCAGTATATTGACTGCAGCTGCAGGACAGGGACAGTCTGGGATTACTGATGATGTTCCTTCTTGTTCTACTTCACCTTCCACAAACAATTGTCCGAACATTGTTCAACCAATGATCAACAGTCGGGCCCACCGAAGCACAGCAATGGGGGAGGACATGGCTCAATCTGCTGCCACACTCTTGAATCCTAGCGCTTTGGAAACTGTGTCCTCGAACGGTAACTTAGTTAAAGATCTGCTGCAGAAATCTGAGGTTAAGCCGTCTCTGAACATCTCCAAGAATCAAAGCCCTGGGTTTTTTACCCCGCAAACATACCTAAATGGGGTAGCTGCTCAGACAGATTATTTGGACACGTCATCATCTACAACATCAATTTGCCTTTCTCAAAATGATGTCCATTTGCAGCAGAATAACAATTCACTGTCTTATAATCCACAACCAATGTTGTTGAGAGACACAATCCATGATGGTGAACTCCAGGCAGATCTGAGGAATAATATTCCATGTGGGACGAACATTGATAGCCAACTTGTGATGCCAGTGAGTTCTGACAATTTATTCACAAAGGGCATGGTGGGGCTGGGGAAGGACTTCTCAAATAATTTTTCTTCGGCAGGCATGCTTACAAGTTGTGAAAACTCCAAAGATCCTCAACAGGATCTTTCATCCTCTATGGTTTCCCAGTCATTTGGAGTTCCAGATATGCCATTCAATTCAATCAACTCAGCAATCAATGACAATAGCTGCTTGAACAGAGGTGCTTGGGCTCCTCCACAGCAACAGTTTCAGCGAATGCGAACATATACAAAGGTTTGTTGTTTATCTATACAATGCTAATTCTTATATGCATGCATTCATGCACATGCCCACACTCAAAATATTTTCCTTGTTTGTATTTTCATATCCTTTTTTTCCTGCAATTTCTTCTGCTTGGCCTCGTAATTATAAGTTGGTCAATGTTTTACTGAAAAGGTGTACAAACGTGGAGCTGTGGGAAGGTCAATTGACATAGCCCGGTATTCAGGTTATGCTGAGCTTAAGCAAGATCTGGCTCGTAGGTTTGGTATAGAGGGACAGTTTGAAGATCAACAAAGGATAGGCTGGAAACTTGTCTACAGGGATCTTGATGATGATGTCCTGCTAGTAGGGGATGACCCTTGGGAGTAAGCCCTTTAACTCTTCTAATTTCTATTTTATTTTCTATGTTATGTCATGGTATTATCTTTCATGAAAGACTTTACTATAAGAAACAAAAACAATCAGTGTGTCAAGTAAATTTCTGATGAAGTGACATGCTTCTTTTGTCTAAGATTGTTTCTCTTTTCTGTGTCGAGGAGGATCTTGAGTTATAGATTAAGCTATCTGCATTGCTGCTGAAATTTTATAATTTCTAGAATCTACTCATTCGAATTATTGACTCACCTAAACTGCTATGTATATTTTGAATGTGCCACTTGTATTCTGAAATAGCTTCAAGCTGCAAATAGTATTTATAATTTGTCCTTCTCAAATTCTTTTGTTTGGGTGTCCAGAGAGTTCGTGAACTGTGTCCGCTGCATCAAGATCCTGTCTCCTCAAGAAGTTCAACAGATGAGCTTGGATGGAGATTTTGGGAACTCCGTCCTTCCTAATCAAGCCTGCAGTAGTTCTGATAATGTCAATGCATAAAGTAGCCTACAAAGATGCTAACAATTCTTCTTCCACGCGGAGACCTTATATTATTTGAGGATTCTGTTAATAGTTTTCTTATCAATCCGTCTTGACTAAGTTTTTCAGTTGTCTGCCTGCTGAATTTTTCCAGGCACCTGCAATGAGCAGGTAAAATTGCGAAGCTGTTCTAGGCCAGTTAGTGCTCTGTTTTTCCTTTTAGCCTAGCTGTACATTAGAAAAACAAGGTCAGAAGCAGGAAAATAGAGGTTTTAGCACCCGAACCATCAATCCCTTTCTGGTCCAAAGTTGATCTGTTCAGCTCGGTGAAGAATCCAGTTTGGTGCGTGTCCTTTAGGCTACTTGTGTTTCCAGCAGTCGAGAATACTCCCACTGGAACGTGTTGTAGAAAGAAAAATCATAAATCTGTATGCCAGATTCTGAGTATAAATGTGTAGATTTCATCAGTTTCTCAAAGGTTACAAGGTTCTATGGTGAAAGTCTCTTCTCTCTCATATCGCATTTTATCTAATGTCGAAAAATAATCTGAATCACACTGACCATAATGTAAGTAATAACATGGAACATTTGGCATCTGCCATTCTTTATGGCCTTTGCTTATGGAATGGTTATCCTTGAATAAAAACAAATGGAAGACACAGCAAGACAAAAAAGATGATCAACATCAGAAAAATAGTCTTTACACTGGAAAATGTTTCCTTGGTATGTGCTAACAACATTCACTTCATGACATCATGGGGCATTTTCTTTTGATAATAAGTGCCTGACATCATTTTCTTAAGACAATCGATGCCCAGCATGACGAGGCATTTTCTCAAGAAACCATTGGCTCAGGACTGGATGATGACAATATGTCCAACAATGAGTTCTGTGGCTCCAGCTCCTCATGCCATCGGGGGAGCTTGTCCTCAGGGTAGTACTTTCTTGTCACGCCTTCTGAGTTTATCTGTGTAACATGGAGCATTTGATTGCCATAAAATTTGCAGAATAAATATGACAGTATTTATACGTATGCCAGAACGGGAAGTGATCAGGAAGCTGTGTCCCTAAATAATTTATCCCAACCAAGCCCTACTTAGTAAAGTAATACGAGTGTCTGTACTAATTTGATGGACAGGCAGTTGTAAAGATAAAAAAACATGATGGACAGGCAGTTGTAAAGATAAAAAAACAGAGAAGACGCAACTCACAGTGACAGTCCGAACAACACCACCACTTGCACCATCACGAGCAATAGCAAGAGAGACGGCTTTCATCACTAATTGCTGCGAGAAAATCATCAAGTGTATAAATCCAAAGGCAATGAATGGCATAATAATTACAACAAATACTCTCATCAAGAAATCAATAAAAATGCAGGTCTTGGCACAGCGAAGGTGGCAAAAAAACAAAAAAACAAAAAAAGAAGTTTTGGGAGAGAAAAGCCACCAAAGGCAACTTCTTAGCCACCTAAATAGGTTTTCCATGAGGCTTGGGAAGAATCACACTGAGATGAGAACATGTTTCTATTATCCAAAAATCTAGGATGGGAAGCAAATACCATGGTCTATCCACCAAGGGGGAATTCTATATGAATCTCGGGGAAAAAGGAAAGTTCAAGAATCCACAACAAAACCAGAGAATACATGCTTTAGAGAAACATTGAGTGTTATTGAACAGCTATTTGAAAATTGTGACCATTGACATGACCAAAAAGAAATGGGTTTCTATGAGTCAAGACAGCAGTTCCAGACCATAAAAGTTTATTCTGTTTACATATTTAAAAAATATACAGGTTAAACTACATACCTCAGCTTCTTCTTGGGTCATCCCTTCCTTCCATGCTTGATCAAAGAAACCATACAAGTAAGTGGATCCTGAACCTGTATGCCACGAGCAGATAAAAAAAATTAATCAGCTGATGCAATTAATAGCCCATCCCACGTAGGATGATGACAGATCAGTCAAATTTTACAAAATTAAAATAAGTCCAACTCCTGCAGCATTGGTAGTTTATTCCCCTGCAATATATCAGATAATGGTGATTTATTCAATCTTAACCAGTCACTGTGAGTTATCAGCAGCAACCACCTTCTGATGAAAAAAAAGGAAGAATAACCTATCATCATCATTCATCTCCAAAACACACCAGATTCAGTGTGTAAAAATTGAATATCATAAAAAAGAGACAAAATTACGTTTCTTAAGTAACTTTCTAAAATCTAAAGGGTTATGACACCATGGCACGTACAAATTATTACTGCCAGCAAATGAAGTTATAAGGGATTGACAAGTTTCTCAGGGCAGGTCACACTTCCACCAAGACTTGCAAAGAAGGCAGGCACAAGTGAGGTGATGCTATTAGCAACTGACAAGATGGGTGCAAAAGAGAAATCCACCAAAGGCCCATGCCGCCGCCTTTAGTAATTATACAAGTAGCGAAAATAATAGTAACAATCTATTAATGTTGTTGCCTATGAGTTAAGAATAAACAAGTGCATGAGCAAACAACTAACATTTCAACAAGGATCGCAAAAACAAAAAATATGGATTATAGTTAGTAGACAAAAAGGTCAACAAGTTCACTTCACACACCTCCAATAGTAAACGGCAGCTCCAAAAGAGTTCCTCCAAGAGGCACTCCATAAATTTTACCTCCTTCATACTTATCCCAACCTCCGATAATCATTCCAGTTTGCAACATATTCTGCCAAAATATCCAAAACAAAAATGTATCAAAACAAACCAGAACCATTCCACAGTTACGACACCCAACATCATCTTTACATACAAATTCACTAAAGAGCAAGTATTGAAATCAAACCAACCTTGTTACTGTAAGACAACAGCCTAACAAGGTTAGCAGCAACCTTAACCGTCGCCGGTTGCCCCAATTGTATCCTACACACAAAACCCATAAGATCCCAAATCAATCTCCAGCTAATCATCCAAAAAATCTAAACTTTATAGACAGAAAAGGAAAACATTATTCATTAACGCAACAAAGAGAACCCCCTTACGTGTGCTGATGAAGAAAATATCTCACATAATCAGACACAGTTTGAGAATCCGCTGCCTATCAAAACAAAATCAGCTCAAAATAAAAATTAACAGAAAAATAAGAAATTTAATTAACAGAAAGAGAGAAAGCCACATACAGATCCAGAACGGCATAAGTAGACATTATCAGTTAGCTGAGTGATTTTATCAGATGCTCGATTTGCAACATAAATTCCTACAAAAACCCAAGATAAAAACAGTAAAACTATCAACAGCTTTTTTTTTTGGGTTTTTGAGGGAAATGAGAAAGTTTTGAATTTTACCTGTGCTGGTGCGAGAATCGGCACCGAGGACGACACCACCGTTATAAGTGACGCCGATGATGGTGGTACCCATGGAATGAGGGCCATTGATCTCACTTTCCTCGTGTGATTCCATTGTCTTCAGATAATTCAAAGAAGAAGAAGAAAACTTGAAATGAAATCGAAGCAAGTTGGGGATTTGTTTTCAAAGAAAGCGAAGTATTTGTGACTTGCTTGTGAAGTCAGAGAAGAAGTGAAGTATTAATGGGCTCATGGGTTGGGTTCGGGTGCTTGGGCTTTTATGGATTTTTTTTGGCATTGGGATTGAATTTAATTAAATAAAAAGAAGAAAGTAAAAATATGATTAATTATTATAAGAAACTTTTAAATTTGCGGGGGGAATTCACGGTGCAACATTTTGCACCGTTGAACATCAAACAAAATACTATGAACTTATTATTTATAGTGATTTTTTTTGTTTTATTTTTTTGTATTTTGTTCTTCTAAAATTAAATTATAGGTTAATTTATTAGAAAAATGTGGGATTAAAAGGTAGGGGATCAAAGAAAAAAATTAAAGGAAATGAATGGATTTTTTAACCTGGAGAGAAATATTTATTGCAGTCCTCGTATTTTTTAAATTATGAATATTGTATTTTTTTAATTTCAAAAATTTCAAAATAAAATCAATTCTAGTCCAAAATTTTATTTTTTTCATTTTTAAGTTTCTAGTTCGAAAAATGGGTTAAAAATAAGAGAGATAGTCACATGATTTTGACGGAAGAAAGAGAAAATCAATGTTGACATTGATTTCAAAAGCTAAAATGGTTAGTCCTGATGTTAACGAGGTTCATTTGGTGAAGAAAGTTCCATTTAGATCTTTTTTTCACCTTTAAATTGTGTAAAAACTATATTTAAACTTGGAAAGATTTTTTATTTCAAGTTTTTTATATGAATTTTTAAGGCCGTCGGTGTTTTATAAAGGTGTCTAAAATATTTCCAGTTAATAAACCATCATTCCTGATTTTCCAGCCACTATATAGGAAAAGGTGACAACACGTGGGTTGCCTCAATAGAAAACGAGTAGTCTAACTTTATTTTTTTTTCAAAATAAAATCAAGGTGGATAAGTAGTTAAGAAAAATAAGAGACTCGTGCATTGACCCTTTCTAAATAGGTTAGGCGTAGAGGACTTGCTTGTTAGGCATAGTAGCGTCTGACCTCTTTTTTTTTTTAAATACCTTTTTAATATGTATTTTTTTCATTTATATTTAAATCAATACTTCTTTTCTCTAATTATTTATTTTCTCTGTTTAGTCTTTTTTAATTAGTAGTTGTTATTTAAGTTATTTTGTATGTATTTAGTTTTTGAAGAGATTATTATAATTTATCTATCTATAAATTTTTTTATGTTTTATATAAATGGACATTATTTTAAAAATTAAAAATATTTTTTTAGATAATATTTATAATATGTGCAACCTTACATAATATTTTTCCCTTTTGATTTTATTCAATCAATTTTATGTGTGTATCTATTTCTAAAATCATATGATTAAAAAATTAATTCTGATAAACCTAGTCATGAAACACAATCGGGTAAATGGCCTGAGGTCAAATGTCTTAATCTACATCCGTCTCTCAATTTTTTTTTTAAATTTCATCTTTAGTTATCGTTAATGACTTTTATTAACACAAATGGTTCTTGATTCATTTAATTAGAAGCATGCATAAGCTTTTAAATGTACACTTAGGATTTTTTATGTTAAAAAAACATGTCGGAAAAGCCTGTATACTTATTTTTTTGTTGGAAAAAAATATCTTACAAACAGCAAAGCATGAGTCAAATAGCTAATAATACTTTACGTGTAAGATCAGTTTTAATATGTTTTGTTTTTAAAAAGACAAGTAATGCGAACCTTGTGATCATATGGTCACGCAACCCATAACAAGATCGACAACGAATCCAAGAAAGCTAAAACATGTTTAATAAGAGTGTGCCACAATAAAAACTTGTCTCAAGACACCAACATTATTAGAATAAGAATCCTCATCTTACAAATATTATTTCACGAATGAGAGTTATAAGGAAGACGCCAAGAAACCAATGAATCTATGATAAGTCAATTTAGTTTAGTAGAGAACCAACAAATACGAGGATCTCTCTCTCACAAGTTGAATAAATTTAGTAGCGATGATATTATCAAGTTTGAATACTTTGTCCTTACAAAGAATATTTATACAATTTAAAATAAAAACCATAATGGATCTACCCTTGTGGGCTAAATTGGCTCGCTTACAATACCAGCCCAAAACCTATACTAATACACTATAAAATATGGATCCAAACAAGCCTTGGACCATAACTGAAACTAATTAATTTATGAAGGCCAAACAAGCCTTGGGCCCTAACTATAATCAATCTCAAAAGCATAAATTAAGAATAAAAAGCTAAGCCACTGAAACTTAAAGAGAACCAAAAGAAATAAAAGACAACTAAAGCTAAAGTATTTTCAAAGCCCCTAGCTGTCACATATATCCTATGAAAGAAATGACTCAAATTTTTCAATGAATCCAAACCACATTAGAAACCTTTGTAGCCCAAACCTATGCACAAGTTTAGGGCCTAAATAAGCATAATTTAATCTCACTGTATTATCCAATATTAACTCATTACAGGTTTGGATTAAGGGCCAAAAATAGCCATGAAAAAACATTTCATCGATGGATCTGCCAAAATAGTAATAACAAATTTGACTAGTTTAAACAGTATGTTTCCAAACTCTGATTGACTTAAAATGCTACCAAGATATAGTTTCATGTATATAGTATCTCCTTGTAAAATTTCAACTCGATTTAATATACGATTTGAGAGATACACAAAATCTTGTAAAATTGGTTAGCAGGCCTTTTAAGGCAAAATTCGAAACTAACTTGGTTTGTATCATCTCCTCCGTCCTCAAAAGGATTTGTCCTCAAATCTATAACATGAAGATTATCATGCTAAGAAAAAAAATCAGTATTGAGTTAAAAAATAACATCATCATCAAAGCTTAGAAAAACTTTGTTAGCAAAAAAAGTATCTCTAATAAATACAAGCTCTTATTTTAACCATCTTTCACTTTTTTTAATTTTAGTTGTTCATCATATATTTGATTAGGTTCCAAAGGTAAAAGAGTTACAGGCCTTCCATCCATCTCAAAAGAATTCCTATATGAAATCAACTCTTTTACTTATTTTTAAAGCTCTTTTGTTTCCTTAAGATTACTTCGATAGGTTGGGTGATCAGAAATTGATGCACCAAGTACAAGATCAATATGATGTTTGATGCCTCTTATTGGTGACAATCCACTAAAAATCTCATCATGAAACACACCAACAAAATCCTACAACAAAGAAATAAAAACACTAGGAATAGAAGAGTCAAATTTTACAGTTTTAAAATAAACTTTCTAATAAATAAGTAGAATTATCAGATGGTTTGAATAATATACATATTTAACCTCACCCTCTTTTGCATAAAAATTAGGTTGTTTCTTTAGTTTTTCCACATAATTCATACTTCACCCATTTACCTTTTTCACTCATTGGGTTCTACCTCCATTCTTGGCCAGATTTGAGTTTGTTTTAGAAGTGGTCGAATGGTTTTAAGTAGTGGAAGAAGTGTTTTTGGGTTGTGGCTGAATTTGATGGTTTTCTTTCATGTTGTTTCTCATTTTGATTTTCTCTGCTCATGTTATAATGTTCCCTTTTTAGCTTTATTTAATCATCTATTACACCTATTTGGGTATAAGAGGTACAAAAGTGATGATTTTACGATATTTTATAATAACATACCTATTTCTAATCCCATCATGTGTTGCCTTTTGTCTAACTATCATGGTCTCCCTAACAAGATGTGACTTGCATGTATTGGAACCATATTACACAAAAATAAGACCTACATAATCACTTTCACCTCACCATAATCATCCAACCATTGCAATCTATAAAGTCTATGATGCTTATTAATACACAAGTTTAGTTTTATACTTGCTATATTAACACAACTTCCACTATCTATAATAAAATTACATATCTTGTTTTATACAAGTGTCATAACCCATTTTTAGGTTATTCCCTAAATTTTACCTTTTTTCCTTCCTCATAAAAAAATAAATAAATAACAATAGCAAAAAGACCGATAATTTGGTAAAAGCAAGTCAATGAGGATTCCACACACACACACACACATATAAAATCAAGCTAAAACCTTGGATAAATTTAGAGCATAATTATACCATGTTGTATTTAAGACTGAAGAGACAATGTATATTCAACGTCAAATTAAATAATTATTGGATGAATGTGCATAAAAATTAAGTCAAAGGATAAAATTAGATTTTTAATAGGTGAATTTAATTGAATCATGAGCCAAATTAAAAGTTGAATTATATTTAAGAATTAATTTGGGTCTATTTAAAGAATTGAATTAGGTGCGATGACTTAATTATACTTTAAATAAGTTAAATTAATTTTGTCAATGACTTAATTAGTGAAAAATTAAGTTTAAGAGCTCAATTTGACTTAATTGAGAATATTGAAATTTTAAATGACCAAATTTAATTTTTACAAAGTCAATTAGTTCAAATTAGAGGTAAAATCGCAAGAACATCAAAGTTTTGCAGCCAATTAAGGGCTAAATTAAACAAATTCACAGTGAAGAACTATTTTTAAAAAGGAGCCGAAATCTAAAGGAAAAAATGAATGAAATTAGGGGTGAAATTGAAGAGAATTGAAAGTTTAATGGTCAATTAAGGGTTAAATTACATAAATCTAAGAGCAAGGATCAAAATGAAAAGACTCCAAAATACATGGACAAATTGCATAACATTAAATGTTTGAAGCCAATCAGGGGTGTAATTGACAGAAATCATAAGTCGAATGAATAAATTGAACTTTACTAAAACAACGTCGTTTTGGTTACTATTCATCTTCTTCTTCGTTTTTTACTTGAAAAGACTACCGAGGGAGCTACTTTACATAAGCATTTAATGCTTCATCTCTCCATCAAATTGGACAAAACTTACACGAAAATCATGGCTTGACATTTAACCACGCCTCGATATGGTCCTTTCTAACCGATTGACACCATAATGGCAGTGGCATCGGCCCAAAGAGGCCAACTTAGATAGCCTTCAACTGTCAAATTTGACAATTCATGATGGTCACTTTAAGCTAACGGTTGGGATCCTTTATGACTGAATCAAGGGCTAAGATTTAACACCAATAAAGACAAAATATTGTTCTTTCACCCTTTAAAAATACGGGTGGATTTCATGCCCTGAAATGGAAGAAATTCAGGTCCAAAATTGGCAAAAGATTAGTCTCTTTAATTTTTTTCTAGTTGCCAGCCTTTCTCTTTCACTGCCACAACTTCAGCTTCTTCAACCATCATAACTTCCCCCTACGCCGTGATCGACGATGACTCAACATCCTTGTAAACTCATCTCCTTACCGATGATAGGGACGATCATTATAAATTTCTCTCTTTCTACTGTAAACATCTTCTTCCTGCACTACAACAACCCAACCACCAACACCTCCAGCCTCTATCGTTAGCCACTAGTACTTTCATCGTTCTCATGCCAAACCAGTGACGACAACCGCAACCTCTACGTCATGTGAGCTTCTTCATCTCCTTCATCCTCTCATCTGTATGCTTGTGCTAGCAGATGCAAGGTGGGCTGAACCTGTTTCTGCCCAGCTCAGATAATTGGGCTAGGTCTTAAAAAGAACTTAAAAATTCAAATAAATAAATAAATAAATTTCCTCTAAAAAAACATAAATAAAAAAATGTTTTATTTTCATGCATACGGCTGAATCTTAAGAGTTTTCCAAGCATATTTGTCATTAATTTTTTTTTTTGCATCTTTCTCATGTTTTAAAAATACAAAAAATAGATATCGTAGCAAATTTATAATTATTCATTAAGGTTTGGCTAAAATATCAAAAATCCTTCAATAACTATTTTGTTTAATTAATATCTGGGGTGTTAGGATTTAGCTGTAGAATTTAATATTTGGAGGTATAAAACTATATTGTAGAGTATATCCTCGGATATTAAAGATATAAAAAAAATGTGATGCTAAAATTTAGAGCTTTGAATGTTTAGGATTTAACCTGGTAAGGTAGAGACTTCCTCATGAATGGAGATTTACCTTGAACCTTAGACAAGACTACTGGACAGAAATGTGACTTAGAATAACAATCAAACAACTTCATTAATGAATCTACCAAAACAGGAACAACAAATTTGACCAGTATTTGTCGAACTCTGATTGACTTGAAATTGTATCAAAAAATAATTTCATGTGTATAATATCTCCCTGTAAAATTTTAAATCAATCCAATACATGTTTTGACAAATATTTGCAATGTCGCAAAACTAGTACGTAGGCATTTTAAAGCAAAATTTGGACCTAACTTGATTTGTATCAATAATTTTTTTTTAAATAAAAAAATGTTCACCTTAGTTTCATGACCTAACCCGCCAATTTCTTTCTTAAAAAAAGAGAGAGAATGTCTATTCAAAGCAAAATAATTTTGAACTAAAAAAAAAAATCCAATGATGACATAATTTCTTAAAAAATATTTAGACGACAACATATTGAATTGATTTTGATTTCACGGCCTAATTCGTCAGACTCGCGATCTAGTTCATGGACGCCAATGTATTATATTATTTTTTTAGACTTTTTTGTTATTTAATTATATAAGACATAAGTTGAGTGATGAACTGCATTTAGTTTAATAACTTTGTTTTTTTTGAAATAATTTTTTGTTTAGTTAAACTACAAAAATAGATGTTCATAAAATCTAGCACCAACTAAATATCAAGGTGTTTGTTTGAAACTATTATAAACTTACAAATATCAAACTGAAATAAATTATATAGGCCAATTAAAAACAAATAAAAATATTGAAATATGAAATTGAGAAAAAAATTAGCATGAAAAATAAATAAAAGTGGAAAAACCAAATGAAAAATTAATATAAAAAGTCAGGCGTACGGGTTTGGTTGGCCCAACATGTTTAGGCCTTAAAGAAGTGTAGATATGCTGGGCTGGGCTAGCCCATATGCATGGGCCTATTATTTTTGTTTCTTTTTTTTAGGGGTAGACACCCCCACCTAGTTAAAAAAAAAAACAGGCAATAACCTGCAGTCACAAACCGGTGGCTAGAAAATTAGGTAGTCACCCCTAAAATTGGATTATTTTTTTGTGAAACCAAGCTTGATAGAATGGTGAGATGGTTTTTTGTGATTGATATAACTACACAAAAAAATAGGTTAAAACAAATTATTATGAGGTAATTACTAAAACTCTTTTGTAGTTTGATTTAAATTTCATTTTCCCTTTATACTTTCATATATTACACTTTACTTCCTGAGTCAAACAAAAAATTCAAATAAAATGCATTGTTAGGGATTTAAATTGTTATTGAACATGTAAACTAAAGAATGTAAAATGTAATTTATAAAAGTATGGAAGGAAAAATGAAATTCAAATCAAACTATGGGAGGGTTTTTATGATTATCCTAATTATTAACTCGAAATCCTAATCAACCCAACGTTAAATTATCCAATTAAAAAGAAAAAAAAATTGATGATTAAGGAGGAAAAAAGGGGGCTAGAATTGATAATTTTTTCATAAAAAATAAAAGAAAAGCAATTTTTCATTTCTTTCAATTTTGGTCTCTCACTTTTAATTTCATGCAAACAACAAAATGAAATCTTTTTTCTTGAAATCAAGCACTAGCCTAATAAAAAAGTTGGCTCCGAGACCTCAATGCAAAAGGCAAATAAAAATAAAATTTTAAATTTTAAATTCCAATCAACATAACATAAAATGATTAAATTGAAAAGAGAAAAAAAATTCTATAACAAAAACAAAACTGGAAGAAAAAAATTAAAATTAAAAACACTATTGCAATTGTCTTATAATCCACAATAAGCTTGTTTAATTATTATTTTAATAACACTCTCTTACATGTATATCAATATTTATTATTCTTCACTCACACAAAATAAACTCTTCAAATTCATAATGCTTTTACTCAAAAATTATATTAAAACACTAAGACCGTTTAGTTTTTTTAATAATATTTAAAGTAGTTTAATTATTATTAGTTGCGAATTGAGGAAGTAGTTGTGATGAAATACTCCATATCTTCTTTGTTTTGTTCTTAGAAAGCACATATTAATATTTACTTATTTTGAAAACTCGAGTAATGCAAGGACTGAAACCACTGTTATATTAAAAAACAAAAATAAATAACCAAAAAGCTAAAACATAGGGCAAATTGACCATGGTCGTATATATATATTTTAATTATTATATTGCCCTGCCCAAAAAAACCAAATGTCTTTTTATTAAAAGTATTTTATTCTTTTCACATAATCCATCAATTATTAAAGGATTGACTGTGGATATAAATGTTTTTTTCTAATTTTTAAAAACAAAAAAGTTATCTAATTACCCTGAAAGTAAAAAAAATTAAGCTGGAATCTAGATGTATTTACATCTTTTTTATTTTTTTAAATATAATAAAATGACAAATTTACCATTCAAATAAATAAAAACTAAACCTTGTGTCTAGGGCCTTTTGGTCTTTTTACTCTAGTTTTTTTTTTGTTATTATGAGGTTTATTGATGAAAATTTTCTTTTATGAACAATTTATTATTATTTAAATGAAAAAATTGTTGGCATGTGTAGCACATCGAGTATGAGGCGCCCATTTACATTGGGCGATGCATGTAATGCTTCATGAAAATAAA
>Ga0325403_1000663_pt1 | contig 25764 bp, 12 predicted proteins | sample PopdelMetagenome_19_FD_205665 | JGI IMG/M metagenome (GOLD analysis project Ga0325403, IMG submission 205665) | Populus deltoides microbial communities from Bellville, Georgia, United States - Xylem-PdKOR-R4 | ecosystem: Host-associated > Plants > Phyllosphere > Stem > Wood/Secondary xylem... | reverse complement strand
AAAAAAAACTTGACAGTAAAAAATATTATCAAATCAGTTTATATATCAATTAACTCTTCCGAGGTTAGATTAATTTATACTTCTAAAATTAAATGGTGTGGTTTGTTGATTTCTTAAGAATATATGAACTCATTTATAAAAAAAGTAAATAATACAGGGGCAATTATAATTTGCTTATCTTAAAAAAATAAAAAAATAAGCACCGGATTTGCCACGTAATACGTGCAACCGTATAACATCTAGTACTCAGCGTGTGTCCAAGCTATCACGCACGTGTTAACCACAGAGGTGACGCACCCATGTAAACGTGTCAAATAAGATCCATGCGAAAAACAACCTTAAAACACGTGTTTCATTGTCTTAGTTTGAAAACACCTCCAAATTTAACGCATGCCAGATATTGATGCAAACAATATAATATTAGAGAGCAGACACTACGAAAACTTTGTTTGAAAATGCAACGCCAAAAGAGATTACAAGTCCAAGCTATGTCAATTAGATCTCCCAAATCTTCATCGCCGCCACCGTGGGGGGTTCTTGTTCTTCTTGCTCACCATCTTGACCCTAAATCTTTAGGGGTGGCTTCATGTGTGTCCAAGTCATGGTACTTGTCCATGGCGTCTGACCATATTTGGCAACCTTTGTGTATGAGTCATTACCCTTCTCTTTCTAACCTTAAGATTACACATCCTTCTGTTTCTTACCACCGTTTGTATGCCATGGCATACGTTGCTGCCAAACGCAGGGTGAGAGGTCCCTCCGTGCCTCAATTTTCCGTGGACAGTCTCATCTTTGATATCCATATTCTGGGCACCAAGGACAATCATCCTATCGTCAAAATAGCAAAGCCTGGTAATGAATTTTGTTTTGATCATAATGGGGTGTTTAGATTTGATTTTGGAGTGAATAATTATGAGTGCTTGACGTCGTCAATGAATGAGATGCTAGAGGATGTAAAAATCACATGGAATGTGGTGTTGAAAGATTGGAGTGCGGTTTTTACCATGATGGATTATGAAGGGAAAGTGAGATATTCTCCTGGGTCTGAAGGTTGGTTTTCGCAGGAGTTACCACCACCACGGTGTTGCTCTAGTGATTCCACAAGTGGGATCGTGGCAGATTTGAAGTTGGTGTTCTATCGTAGGAAAGATGGTGGTGACAAAGTTAGGGTTGACAAGGTAAGTGTGGGAATATTGAATGTTGTTAATTGGAGATACGTGATTGTTGAGGATGGTATCAGGTACTTGCAACATTTCCTATTTCCATGTTGATTTGTATATTTTATAGCCCTTGTATGCTGGAGACTTTATTTTTTTATTTCTAAGCTCGTTTTATGTTCTTCAACAAGTCCACGGGTCGCTTGGTTGAAGTTCTTAATCTGCACGTCTCACCTGCTGTCGCCAAGCTCTGCATTATGTATACGTTTTCGAGTACCATGTATATTTTTTTAACTGAGAAACAAAGAGATATTACATGTGTGTTTTACAATTTAGATTGCGCCTCTTCATCTGGGAAGAAATCCAGGTCCGATTATGTTCTTTAAATTTAGATAACTTGAAAGAATAAAAAGAATTAATAGTTGAGAAACCATCTATCTGTGTCTCTAATGGTATAATTTTTGAAAGAATGAATGAGAGAATCTACTGACTGATCAGAATTCGAAGTCTATAATTGTATTTAAGGAATATTAATGTAATAAATTATGTTTATGCAGAGATTATGATATGAGAGAGCACTGATGCTTTCGATACTGTTGTTATACATCTAAGGTGGGTTCTGAGTATCTGTTGGGACTTCCCTTTTTAATTAGAATTCTCTAGCTTAAGCACAGAACTTGAAAATACAGACAGCTCCAAAAGCCCAAAGTGTTTGGTAAAGTGCCATGGTCGGGCTTTTACCAGTTTTTATTCAAAAGCAAGGGTTGACATGCTTTTGCATCAAAACAAGAATACCATTGCTTTCGGCAAAACAAGGGAAAAAACCCGGACCCATATATATTAGGCTGTTGACTTGTCTAAAATTAGGGGTAGACATGGGTGGATCTTCTCTGCCTGTAATTTAAGCCTTACCAGAGCCGTTACATCGTTTATGCGTGGGTTAATCTAGGTTTAATTGAAAAAAGATCTCTTGGTTTTTTGAATTTGATCAGTTTAAAAAAAACTAGAACTTGAATTTGATCATAACAAACTTTGCTCCAGTCAAGTTTCAAGCTTCGTAATATGAAGGTAAGAAACCAGGGCAAATCAGGGACGAGAAGAGAGTAGAAAGAAGAAGAGAGAATTAATTTAAGAACGAAAAAAACACTTTGATTATTATCTTTTGCCTGTAGCCATACTAAAAGAAATCTAATCTGCTAATATACGCAGCTGCAAGGCATGATCCATGAAATATATGCGACCGAGTATACATATAATTAGCGCACAGCCTAGTCTCGCCACATTAACGACATCATGAAGATTAATGATTACAAGCAATAAACCTCCAAACTCCTGATAACAAATTCCCCAAACGAGACTTGTCTTCAGCACTGGGCCTTTTCAACAAAAGCTGAGATTTGAGGACTTTTTCTTGGAGTGAAATACCCTCTTGGACTCTTTAAGATATTCGATGAAATCCTTAACATTCTTGAGCAGCTTCATTCTCTTGAGGTCGGGCTTGAATTCCTTATGCGCCATTCTGTACTCAGCTTCCAAGCATCCCATATCGTTTTCGAATGCATAAATCCGCTCCATGAGATTTTCCATACCATCAAGGTTTTTGCTTTTGTATTCGTTAGAGAGCAAGGTTTCAAGGTATGTTATTTGAGATTGAACGTAGAGCCTATCGTTTTCGATCTTTTCGGTTACGAGTTTGTAAAGGTCAGAATCGGTGTATTTGCTGTCGGCGAGGTCATGATGGGGTGGTTGAAGCTGAGATTTGAAGACTTTTTTCTTGGAGTGAAATACCATCTTGGAATCTTTAAGATATTCGATGAAATCCTTAACATTCTTGAGCAGCTTCAATCTCTTGAGGTCGGGCTTGAATTCCTTATGCGCCATTCTGTACTCAGCTTCCAAGTATCCCATATCGTTTTCGACTGCATCAATCCGCTCCATGAGATTTTCCATACCATCAAGGTTTTTGCTTTTGTTTTCGTTAGAGAGCAAGGTTTCAAGGTATTTGATTTGAGATTGAACGTAGAGCCTATCGTTTTCGATCTTTTCGGTTACGAGTTTGTAAAGGTCAGAATCGGTGTATTTGCTTCCGGCGAGCTGGTCACGATGGGGTGATTGAAGCTGAGATTTGAGGACTTTTTTCTTGGAGTGAAATACCATCTTGGACTCTTTAAGATATTCGATGAAATCCTTAACATTCTTGAGCAGCTTCAATCTCTTGAGGTCGGGCTTGAATTCCTTATGCGCCATTCTGTACTCAGCTTCCAAGTATCCCATATCGTTTTCGACTGCATCAATCCGCTCCATGAGAATTTCCATACCATCAAGGTTTTTGCTTTTGTTTTCGTTAGAGAGCAAGGTTTCAAGGTATGTGATTTGAGATTGAACGTAGAGCCTATCGTTTTCGATCTTTTCGGTTACGAGTTTGTAAAGGTCAGAATCGGTGTATTTGCTGCCGGCGAGGTCATGATGGGGTGATTGATCAGAAAGATAATTAGAGGATAACTTTCTGTGATAATTTGGAAGGTAAGAAACGCAGACCGAGTTAGGATTACAAAGATTACTGCTGCTATTAGGCATCGAGCAGCGTAACTCTTGAGTCTTGCCTTCTTCTTGCTTGGAAGTATTTCTGGGGTCCGCCATTGATAGTGGTCGGGATATGCTGGTTAATTTTCTCTAAGTTTCGTTCAATCAGCCATGTATATATATATATAGGGAAAGCTTGCAGCAAATCCGTTTGCAAATAAAATTCTAATTTCACTACGAAGAGGATTAGCTAGGTATTTTAGTTCCCTTAGAATACGATCAAATCCCAAACTAGAAGTATTTTTGAGGTTATATATATAAAATTAGTCCAACTCACAAAAGGATTTATATTCTTACCTAATATTTTAAATTTATTGACATAATTTAGTTTGATAAACTTAAATAATTTAATTTCTTTTTCCTTGTAACTAATTAATGATACATTAACTTTTAAATAACTTGAATAATATGCATGCGCCGAAATGACATGTTAGCATAGCAGGCACCACGTTAACTTAATGTATGCTTTGATCCGTTGTCTCGTGTCAATAATGATCACTTGTTCTCCGTGTTGTTCTTGTATGGGCTTTTTACAATTTTCTTCTCTACGATATTAAGTTGTTGCCCTTATCTGTCTGCATATACTGGCTATTAATTGTAACCCTCTTTTTTTTTCCTTCTGAGGGTGGTGGGTTCATGTTTGCCTTAGGTTCCTGAGCTGTTTATCTCCCTCAGATATTAACCAATGAAAATTCAATCGACTTTGGCACGACACAGTTGAGTGGAGATTAAGCTCGGTATGTTAACTGACATGTTTTAGTGAAGTAAATGAAATTCAAAGTTACAGAGTTGAAATTTTTACTTTGATTAAATGCTTTTTTTCAGATTCTGTCAAATTTCTTACTGGGCTGAAAATGCTACTGATTTTATTCATAAGCATCGGATGCATGGCTATTGAAAGTTAGTATGTATCTGCACATTTGCATGAATGGAATATTTATCCTGTATTCGGGTAAGATATGAGCAAACTTGTTCGATTTCACCAGTAATGTCCTCATGTTTCGTTATTTGCAATCTTATTATCTTCCTCAGGAAAAAGAATTAATTTATATGCAATTTAACTCTGGGATTTTCATTTGAACTGTTTAATGAATTGGATCATGAAGCTGTAAGCAACGTGGTAAAGAAGATATAAGTACAGCAAACAATGTTTTCTTTTACATCACCTATGAAGGGGCGGTTTATATTGGCAAATCCAGCATGGGAGCTCTATTTTTATTATTTTTCTATAATAATCGAGTGTATTAATTAAAAAGTAATTATTTAGAAGATGATTTTTAAAAGTTGGATGGTTATTTATAGAAAAATAAAATGGTTGTGTTATAAATAAGATAAAAAAAATATAATAGAAAAAAACAACCAAATTACTATTAGTAATGTGTATTTGTCCATATATAAATACTCAAATGCACCACAAAGGAGGAACTCTACTATCCTCTGTTGTTTGTTAAATCATGGTTAATTTTGTTTCTTATTTCTTGTTGTTATACTTTGGACAGACAACTTCTGACTGTTCCTCGCTTGAAGAGGATGCCCTTAGCTGATGTTCTTCATTTGCAGCAGGTATGAATTCGCGCTGCTGTTTAAGTCTGATACAGTTGTGGAAGCCTGTAATTCTCTTATGAGCATGTACAGTATAAGTTCAAGTTCTTGTTTCAGTTCATTTTCTACTTAAACCTGTTTTAGAAACAGGAGGTGGGCAATAGGTTTTTTAAACCTATTTTAGAAAGAAGATGGGGTCATAGGTTTTAAAATTAATTACCGAGTTTAATAATAATATTAAATATTTAATTTTTTTTTATTGAAACTGCAACAATAAATTAGCTAGTATCTTCTAAACTCTAATAACATGAAATACAGACAGCACTTAATTATGTGATGGGTCCTCTAAACTCGTATCTTCAGAACATTCCGACATTGACATCTTCATCTTCTTCATAAAATTAAATCACGTACAGTGCATCCATTGAAGGGTCCTCTAAACAAAAAAGGAAAATTGTTTTGTAGGTGTTTATCCTTCTTCTTTAACCACAGCACTGCTCATTTATCTATCATTAAAAATCCCAATCGAATAAGGTTTGCTTCAAGCTTTGTCAACTTGGATGTAGGAAATTAACCTAGCTAGGCAAATTAGAGACGAGAAGAGAGAAGAAGAAATAGAGTAGAAAGAAAAGGAGAATTAGTTTAAGAATGAAAAAAAATTACTATCTTCTACCTTTTTCAAAACTAATCTACTACTGCAAGACATGATCCATTAATACATGCGATCGAGTTTGCATATAATTAGGGCACAGCCTAGTCTTTCCACAATAACGATATCATTAGGGTTAATTAATGATTACAAGCAATGAACCTCCAAACTCCTGATAAAGAATTCCCCACGCGAGACTTGTCTTCAGCACTGGGCCTTTTCAATCCCAAAAGCTGAGATTTGAGGACTTTTTTCTTGGAGTGAAATACCCTCTTGGACTCTTTAAGATATTCGATGAAATCCTTAACATTCTTGAGCAGCTTCAATCTCTTGAGGTTGGGCTTGAATTCCTTATGCGCATTTCTGTACTCAGCTTCCAAGTATCCCATATCGTTTTCGACGACATCAATCCGCTCCATGAGAGTTTCCGTACCATCAAGGTTTTTGCTTTTGTTTTCGTTAGAGAGCAAGGTTTCAAGGTATGTGATTTGAGATTGAACGTGGAGCCTATCGTTTTCGATCTTTTGGGTTATGAGTTTGTAAAGGTCAGAAGCGGCGTATTTGCTGCCTGCGAGGTCATCATGGGGTGATTGATCAGAGAGATAATTAGACGAGAACTTTCTGTGATAATTTGGAAGGTAAGAAAAGTAGACCGAGTTAGGGCTACAGGGATTACTGCTGCTATTAGGCATCGAACGACATAACTCTTGAGTCTTGCCATCTTCTTGCATGGAAGTATTTCTTGGGTCAGCCATTGATAGGGGTCGGGATATGCTGGTTAATTTTCTTTAAGTTTTGTTCAATTAGCCATGTATATATACGTACAGGGAAAGCTTGCAGCAAATCCGTTTACAAGTAGAATTCTAGTTCCACAACGAAGAGGAATCGCTAGGTATTTTATTTCCCTTGAATACAATTATGACACAAACCGCAAACTACAAGTATTTGTGAGGTTATATATATATATATATATATATATATATATATATATATATAACTCCAAAATATTAGGGTATTTTAAACTCTTATATATAGTGGACTCTTCAATCGCAGATCGACAAAAAACCTTAATAATTTGTATATAAGTGCCTTTGTATCTCTAATATATAATTATTTCGTTTACTGAAAAACAAATGCAACATAACCTATATATGTATTCCTGATTGTCTTATATTCCAATGTTCACCTTTTTATTTTATTTTATTTTATTTTTGAGTTTTTTTTCCAGATCTTGAAGTGTTTTTTGAAGAAGTATATATTATCACATGTATTGACGTTTAATAAGACAAAACAAGAAAAAGACAGATAAGAAAGAAAAGAAAAGGTAAATGTCCTTCAAATTTAATAATAACGCTGAAACTTTTAGAAAACATAGGAGTAAAATTAAAACCTTATAAACTGTACGAGGAGTAGATGGAAATTAAATAGCAGGGGTAATATATAATAATAAATACGAGGGACAATAAATCACATTACATGCATTAAGTTAATTGTTATCTCGAGACATAATAGATGAAGATAATATCTGAAAGAAGAGATCGATATATAACATGTTTTTTAGTTATTTATATTTTAAATATATATATATATATATATATATATATATATAAATTCACAAAAAAACTATCCACGCTTTTATTTTATAACTTTGTCTCCATCCTTGTCCAATTAAATATGTTTTTTTATCTAATTTTTTTTTATCTTGATATATTAATTAAATGCAATTCAAAAAATTAAAAGATATCACCGATCTTTTAAAAAAAAATTAATTATCAAAATAAAAAAAAGCTAGATAGACTGGGCCATATCAATTTTTTTTAACGCAAAAAATAAGAAGAAGAGATTAGTGTTACCAACATGTTTTCCAATAAAAAAAAATTAAACCTTGTAAAAAATAATTCAATGTGACCTAATCAATTCAATTTGATAAGTCCAAATATAATTTGAATGACTAAAAAAACAACAACAAGAATAAATATTTGTAAAATCAAGCACTAACAAAATGACATGATATTTAATTGAGATTACAATAACTCTATGGAAAACAAAAAAAAAATCATGAAAATCAATTAAAAATAAACCAGATTTTGAAAAATAAAATTAAAAAAAAACAAAACCACCAAAAAAAGCCTAAGCGAGCGGGCCTGTGTGGCCTAATACGCCTATTCTTTAATAACAAAAAGTAAAGGTCTGTGGATCTGCTAGCCTAGGCCCATGTGCCTAGGCCTTCATTATTTTTTTTTATTTTAAGGGGTGTTGCCCCAACTTTTCTTGAATGAAAAAAAATAATAGGCGATGCATCACTTGCTGAGGCATATGACATGTTATATGTTATACCCAGGTTCTAGCAATAAAAGATCATTAGAAAGTTGAAGCAAAGGTATTTTATATCTAAAAATCTATCTTCAATCATTTTGGTTCTTAAAATATTTAAAAAAATATTCTAAAAATCTAAAAAACCTTGTTTATACCTTTAAATAAGCTGAAAAAATTCAAAAACAAAAAAAAATCATTTAAAAAAAAAGTTCAATGATAAAAAAACATTATGCATTCTATGAAAAAACATCTATCTTTTAGTTTTTTTTGCTTTGCAATTGTAATGTAACAATAAGGGTAAAAATCTTCAATACGATTATCAACTTGGGTAAATATGAAGTCTAAGATACTATTTATTTTTGTATTTAAATTTGTGTGTGTTTTAAAAATGTATTTTATTTGAAAAAAATATCAAATTAATTTTTTTAATATTTTTAATATATCATGTTAAAAATAAAACAAAAATATAAAAATTATTTTCAAGCCAAAGACATTTCTAAAAAGCATATGCAATGTAATGTCAAAACTAAATTAACCAAGAAAATAAAACACACCAAAAGAACTAAAAAAGGCCATTCGCTTTTAAACAAAATTACGAAAGCACCCTCTTCCTGCCTCTTTAAATACCCTCCCTTACCTCTTTTCACTTCCAAAATAAATCATGGCGCCAAAAAGATCTTCTACAATCCAAATCGGTAAAAGATGAAACAATTCACCAAACCTTAATTTTCCATCAGTCAAATCTTCAAATTAACGATTTCTAGCCTTAATTTTTCCAACATTCATTTGTTTTTGTGTTTTACAGGTAATTGTGAAGTTGCTGTGGAAGCAAACAAATTTGTTATTAACGATTCAGAACCAAACAGTCTGCACATCTCAATCAATCGAAATGCAAACGTTAAAATTTCAGGTATTTTTTATTTGAATTTCTTAGTCTAATTATTATTATAAGGTTTATTATTATGTGTTTAAATTGAGTCAATAATAACTTTGAAACAGTGAAGGATGAGCTTAATAATGATTTTTTGCTATCAAATATCGAAAAAAGAGGTAAATCTTTTGTTCAATTTAGATGAGAGATTAATTAGGACTACAAATTTGTGGCTTTCTTTGGGTTGTTGATGTTTTTTTTTGTGCATTAGTGAAATTCGAGGATGATTATGCTTTTTTCGTCGTGAATTCAAAGGATAAAGATAGTAATAGCAAATGTTATCTTGAGGTATGTTATTGCATACTGGGTATGATTTATTTTTGATGCATTCGTGTGTGTGTGTGTTTGGCTGTTTGGTGAATATATTTATATGATGCGTTTTTGTTTATTAATTGATTTTTTAGGGAGTTTTAAAGATTTATACAAGAGAACTACCTGCAATGAATTATGCTGCTAATACTGGAAAACAATCAATGTTTCTTGAAAAATGTATTTCCAAGAGGTATTGATTACTTTTTCTCTTGTCTATTTTAGTTGTACGCCCTTCGTTGTTTTGAAATGCTTTATGTACTAACACTAATCTTGCAGGAAATACTGTACACTGCTTTTGAAATCCAAGTCAACAGAAGGTCCTGGTGAGGTAATCCTGCTTTGTCCCTCTAAGTGTTTATTTGGTTGTGTACTTCAGAAGGAAAACAAAAAAACAGTATACCCTGAAATCTTCTCATGCATTGCAAATGGTTTCTATGTTGAGGTGTTGCATCTTATACACGTGGTATAGGTGGTAAACTCTAATCTACATGTTAGCTTAAAAAAACAATTTTGTTTTCTTGACTAGTGATGAAGTATAAACATCAGATATATTTATGGAACAAGGTTTTTTCGTGGTTGGAATATGGATTGGTTAAGTGTCTCTTTAAGTAGCTCTTTCCTCTAATGTCAAGGAAAACTTTCTTGATGAATGTTTCTAACTGCTTGCAAAAAATCCTCTTTTAGGGTGTTTGAGGACTCTCCGATGGTAAATCCAGTAAAATTATAGAGAAAAAGGTTGATAAATGTGCTTAAAAAGCTTTAAATTATGAAATTTAGGTTATTTTTGTGTTGAAATTATATGCTTTTATTGTAGAAAAACTTGAACCTCTTATCTGGTAGTTCAAGGGGTATTTATAGCCGTTGATCCTTGTCTTTTTCTTCGGTGGAGGGACTGAAGAGTGATTTCACCATAATAACATTTATGAGGGATAAATATCCCTTACACAAGCATTAATGAGCATCAATGATGGATAATTATTCCTTACATAAATATTAATGAGCATTAATGGAAATTGATATCTCTTATACAAGCGTTAATAAGGGATAAATATTCCTTACACAAACATGAAAGAGGAAAGAAGAAAAAAGGACCCAGGGCATGTCTTTGGGCTTAAAAGGAGGTCAATATCTACCTTTTAGGGCTGGGCTCAAGTGGTGCGCTTGAGTCCATAAGGAGGGGGTTGGGCGGATGCCCAACACCTGGGCTCAGGAATGCCCATCCCATTATCTGGGCTCCGGTACTCTACCCGAGCCTCTCAAAAGTGTCTTGGAAATGGACTGAAAAAAAATGGTCCCATGACTTTTATGGGTTTTGTGTTAAAGAAAAAAGGGATAAAATCTTGATCCATCAACTAGGGTGCATTGTTATTAGAGAATATAGGTGGTCCTAACTTAGTTTTCCTGCTTTCCTGCCTATTTTGACTTTTGTCTCGATTGTGTGATTTCTTTAACATCCAAGCACTTCATGAAAGTGCAAGAATTTGCATTTGCATATTGTGAACAATGAATTGATTGCATCAACGAAGAAATTTAGCTAGCATTATTTTACAATGGCCTTGTAACTCAACTTTTTTATGTTACTAATGCAGGTTATAGCTGGAATTACGTATCAAATTATCCCTGCTGACATGCAGTATGCTGAGGTTCCTCTTGCTGCTGTTAGTGCAGTCTACCAACACAAGGTTTATTGTCTGCTTATTTACTGCTGAAACACATTGCTACTCTTCTGAACCAATGATTGATGATATGAGTCTGTTCAGGAAATTTTGCTCTGAACTTTACTGCTACTTCAATTACTCAGGGTTTTGGTCACTTCTTGTACATGGAATTGAGGAAGAGACTTCAGAATGTTGGTGTTCATACAATATACTGCTGGGGTGATAAGGGATCTGAAGGTTTCTGGGTTAAACAGGTAATGCTCAATTGAGAATGTCTTCGGATTGGAGCATGATATGTTCTTATTGATTTGAGTTACTATTCCAGATGTCTTTCCGCAATGTATAAAATTTATATAGTGAGAACAGGCCTTCTGTTTTTCCTCCAACAGCAGAATTATGCAAGATGGAGTTTTCCAATAGCTAGTTAATCCAAAACAACAGTGTTTTTGTCCATGTCTTGCAGAAGTCACTAGGTGATTTAAGATTGAACTTTTGTAATATAATGAAAACGAATGCAGGGTTTTGCATCAATAGCAGAAGTGGATAAAAAAGGCAGACCTCGCAGGCTGCCTATTAAGCCCAACATCCGTAGAGCATTATGCTTTCCTGGCAGTTCGACTCTTATGGTTTCTCATCTAAACGAGGGGAATTCAGCTACCCCTGAGGCCTCTCTGCAGTTTTGTTTTCCACTAAAGCCTTGTAATAATTCCTCATCAGCTGTTTATAGATCTGCTGAGTCTGGCTTTATTGCAGAGGATTACACTACTTTGAAGTCACAAAACCAAATAACTTCCAGGATAGAAAATTCTCAACATGAAAGATTTGCAAAGGATGAATTTTCTGGAGCAGATGCCAATCCAAGTGGTAAGACGAATTCTATTTATTTATTTTTCTAACATGTGCTGCTTTTAATGCATAGTGATGTTTTTCATATTTCATTATTCGGCTTAAGCCCTGCATAAATGCTTTAGAAATATTTGAAGTGAAACATCTCTTCTATTTCTGCATCTTCAGATCCCAACTTTCCACTCCTACCCTTTCTAGCAAATTTCCATAGGTTACTAGGATAGGCTTCTACCTTCTTTTTTTAATTTTTTTTTTCAACAGGCCTTCCTCAGAGTCTGGATTGTGGTGACCTAGCTCCTTCTGAGAGAGGGGAATGCAGCAAGATGACAACTGCTGCAGAATTAGCCAAGACTAGAGCTGATGTTGATGTCAAATGCAATTATAGCTATATACAAGGTACTAAGAGGAGGGCTTGGGAAGCTTCATTGTCATCATTGAAGACTAAAAAGGTGAAGGGAAGCCATCAAACTGACTATGAATCAGATTCTGGCTGCGGTTCAGATTCAGAAAGATTCACAACTGATCCATGTTTTAGGGGGTGCTCCTTGGGAATTTCAAAAAATAACTCTTTTGGAAAAGCTACTTCTATGGATCCTTTGACTCGTAACTGCATGGAAAATAATGTGAAAGAGGACAAATCAAGTAATAGAACATCAGAGGTTCTTGTCAGCAAAGAATTTCAGTCTAAAGGAGAATGTTTTAGAATCATGTTGATGAATATTGCTGATGATGATAAGAAGACGCATCTAACAAAGGTATATCCAATGTCTGATTCCTGTTCCACATCATATATAAACATCACCATGAATTTCTTTGTTTGGCACTTTTAGTGCTGTGATTGAAGATTGAGATATTCTGGGGTTCAGGTTATGAATCCATGTGAATGCTTTGACATATTACTAAATCAGGACATTTTCATCCTTTCCCATTTGCTTTATGATTTTACAGCGAAATGCTTTCCATGTTTTATTCCTCCCAGAACTTGTGTACAGGTGCCATGCATGTAGCTATCTTGATTAATAGCTACATAATTAGTTGTTGCTGAATATGGAATTTGAAGTGCTTCTGTGGTGCACTCAGTTAACTCCTATACAAATCATTTGTATTGGCGCTTTGCCAAATGACTTCTAAAGGATTTGTCCCTCTTTTGTTATGAAAAGCAGATAAGGTTGAGCATGCACAAATCAATTGTGTTGGTCACTGATTTTTCTCCCAGACATAACTAGTTATTTATTTAGAATAATATGTCACTGAGGCTGAAGATAAGGTTTTGAGCCACAAGAATTATTCTTTCTAGCTTGAATACTTGATTTGATTGTTCATTCCCCTGCTAAAATGCCCATTCCTCGTGAGTTAATTGTATTGTATTGTATGGAATGTGGTTATATTTATGTGTGTTTGTTGAGAATTAGTACCTTTTGTATAGGTAATTGAAACTCTTGGTGGTGCCGTTACTCCTGATGGAAGTGTAAGCACTCATGTTGTCACAGGGAAAGTGAGAACAACTTTGAATTTCTGCACTGCTTTGTCTTCAGGGTTAGTCTTTTCTTGATCTACCATTTTCTTTTTAAAAATTGGATACTCTGCAATCTGTATATGCAATTGCGATGTCAAAATAGCTCAATGATCTAGTTTAAAAACTTTCCCCATTGTTGACATACATACATTTTTGAACACGCAAACATTATTTTGCTTAAATTATTTTATGCTAACCTGGACGTATCGCCCCTTAAGCAGAGCTTGGATAGTCTCATCAAAATGGTTAAAGGAAAGCTTTCGCAAAGGCAGATTTGTGGGTGAGTTGAAAACAGATTAAAGCTTGAGGTTTTAACACTCGTCTAGACAGTTCTCGTATCTCCTTTTAACCAGTCTGATGTACAGACGAATTGCCTTATATGCTGTACGATGAAGATTATGTGCTGAAGCACAAAGCTGAGTTAAAAGATGCTGTTCTCAGAGCGAGAGCAAGACCCCAAGCTCTTCTCAAAGGGTATAACGTATGCATAGCAAAGCATGTCCAGCCTCCTTTTCAAACTCTATCTGCCATTGTTGAGTCTGCTGGTGGAAATGTAAGTTTAGAATCTCATCTAGTTTGACTATATGTGGTGCACATTTGTGACTGGTAATTTTGTTTTCCATGGCCAATTTTTATCATCTATATCAATGTACAGGTGAGATGGGTTACAATGTGAAAACTGAAACACAGAGAATCACCTTTTGTTCTAGTGGATTTTGTATAATGCGGATATAGGGACCGATTCTGCTTCTTGATTAGAACCCTTTGATATCTGCTAACCATGGTGAAACAAATACAGGTCATTTCTGGACTAGATAAAGAAAATGAAGTATCAAAAACAATCTTTGTTGCCAGTGAAGAAGACATTGAAGAAGCATTATCAGCTGCGAAGAAAGGAATGCGGACTTTCAGCAGTGACTGGCTGATGAACTGCATCATGAGGCAAGAACTGGACCTGGAGGCACAACAATTTGCAGAGCCCTTGTGAGGAGACAAATTTATACTCACGTATTAAGTTTGGACGCCCCTTTTTAGTTCTTGCATTTGTAAGTAGGAGGAAATTACGGTCTCAGAAAAGCAAGTGCAAGTATTTATCCACGGAGTTCTTTTTGAATCTTTCTGGTGATTACTTGAATCCTGTATATTGAACTGTTGTTATGAAACTTTACCTAGCAGGGGAGGTCAACTGCTGACCTGCAAACCTTAGTACCTGAACTATTGTTCTTTGAGTTTTGACAGTTAAAATTAGGAACCTGCCAGAGCAAATTCTTGTCTTTGGGTTTTTAGCCCTTCAATTTTTGAAAACCTACAACTTAATCCCTTAACTCTTGCTGACTGTTATTTTATTAAAACATCTACTGGTTTTTTCTTAGTTGCAAACCAAACATTTGACAATTCTTAGAGACAAACCTAACATTTGACAATTCTTAGAGACAAACCTACATGGTAAAAGCTCAGAGAATAATGTTTTCAAAAGACAATGGCCAGCATTGGTCAGGAGATTGATTCAATGGTTTTCAAACGCAAAGAATTAAGTCATAGACGGATTTAAATCTAGGGTTTACTCTAATTTACTCCATCTAACAATTTAATAAACGTCACTCGTGTACAAAAACAACATCTTTGACTTTGTTGTGAACAACTCCAAGTAAGGTTATCAATTTCGTTTCGGTAGGTGTTTTGTTTTTTCAATTAAAATAAAATGTTTTAGTTTCAGAGTGTTTCGACGTGTCGTTTCGGGGTTGTACTATTCATATATATATATATATATATATATTCAACAAACATAATTTAAATTCAAGATAAATAATTATAAATTATGCAATACAAACACAATGCCAAACAAATATAATTTCAAAATTTAAAATATTTCTAAATAGTCAAGATTAAATAGATCTTTAACTTAAAGTAATTCAACTTAAACAAAATATCAAAAAATTATGAAAGTAAAATGTTTTAACATAAATATTTTAAATACAAAATTAGGTCAATGTTATCAAGGTTAATGAAATCTAAAGCATCCATTGTTTTGCTCAAATTCCTACAAAGTATAAACATAAAAAAAAACAACATGAATATAAACCATATATATATTAGTGATAAATCTAATTTTAAAAAATTAATATCATTGTTAATGAAAATAGTAATAATAATTTTCAATATTATTATTAATATCATTGTTATTGAAAATAGTAATGAAAAAGAGCTTTTCATAATTGAGTGGTTTAATTAATTAAATTGAATAAGGTTCAACTTGATTCAATAGCTTTTGAAGAGCGGAACGGAACATGTGCAATGAAATCGGAACGTTTTGGGTGGAATTTAGCCGAAAAATCCGGAACAGACCGAGATTTAAAATGGGATGAAATTTGTTCCGTTTTGTTTTGTTTTTTGAATTGATATGAAATATTTCGGCTATTTTAGACAAAATGAAAGAGAATTAACAACCTTGAATCCAAGTATCTGAAATTATAAATTTCATTTCGCACCCTCACTAATCCATCAACCATCAATTTTCCATTTTTATACTTAAAGCTATATTTCTCTTAATTTTACCACTATAGTCGCTGAAAAGTTTCAATAACACCACTCTCTCATAAAACTAACAAGAAATTATATTGCACTTGAGGGTCTAACTCAGTGGTCAATCATGTGACTTGTTCCGCCCCCGTCCCGAGTTCGATTCTCTATGTGCACGCCTGTCACCCCCGCGGTGCCTTACCTGCTCACTGGGCTTGCAGGATGTTAAGTGGGCCGTAGGGAATAGTCGTGGTGCGCGCAAGCTGGCCCGAACACCCCACGCTAATCAAAAAAAAAAAAAACAAGAAATTATATTTTTCATTTTCTTTTATCTTTCTACTCAAATCTCATAAATAAAAATCTAAAAGAAACTCAAAAATGGGAAAAAATTCATAGGTGGGTTACTGTTAAACTTTATTAGCTGAACTATGGGGATGAGGTTGAAATATTTTAAGCTATAATGGGCTAAATGAAAGATTAATGAATATTTGGAGGCAAATATTTAATTTTTAAAACAACAAAACACAGGATAAGAAAAGAGCATTTGGAGATAAGGCAGTGGACAGTGAATCCCGGAGAGAGGAGACACACATATAAGAGTCCACAAACGAGGATACCCGCACAGACAGAATCTCATCTCCCTTCCCAATTGACTATAGATACATACCTGGGCACTTCATTCCAGTTTCTCGAGCCAAGAAAATGGCAGCAGAACCTGTATTTGTAAGTGGAGCTACTGCTATTCCCTCAAAGTTTCAGTCTTTTACAAGAAACATCAATGACAAGTCACAAGCCAAGCTTCTTTTATACTCGAGAGTCAGAGCTTCACAAAAACATTCCATGGATGAAAAAAACAATGTCTACAAACAACTGGGTTAGTTTGTTTCTCTCTGTTCTTTAGTTCTCTCTCTCTGTTTATATATTTACATCTCTTGGTGTTCGTAGTTGTTAGAGGGTCTTAACCCATTAATGAAAATGAATTGGTTAGAGCTTAAATTTGGAATTTTCTGTGGTCAAACGTAGGAGAAATCGAAAGGGTTTATGTTAAAATGTCTAATTTAACTGTTTGGGATTGATTTTTCAGTTTATTTTATGTATTTTGTGGTTGGTTTCCAAAAAAGCTCAGTTTTTTTCAGGTTTTGTAATGAAATTTTGAAAACAGGCCATGAAGGTAAGTGCTGTTAGCATTCTGGAACTGCTTTGTTTTAGTTTTCCTGGATAAAGTTGATTTCTTTACTTGTTGTTATCTCTTGGCAAGAAAAGTAGTTTGAAAATGCTAATAAATAGCTCATTGGAAATTCAAACACTCAACTTCAAGCATCACAATATTTGTTAAAATCTCAGGTTAGCGAGCTGATTATCCAGTAATTTTGACGGCCATGTTCTTGTATTTATCCTTTTTGTTTGTGTTTAACATAATTCATCAGGTGTCAAGCTGAATCTTAGTTTCATCTCTGTTCACAAGTTTCGTTGTTGTTCACATTACCATGTGTTGAGGTTTTTTGTTCTGTCATGATCGATCTTCATCGTAAAAATGTGGTGCTTGTGATGCTTGTGGAGGCTGTCTAATGACTTTAATTATTTGTTTTTCTTGACAATCTGAAGAATGGTCTAAATGAATTTTAGGAGAATAATGCAGTAGGCTAAAGCTGTAATATATTCAAGGATGAAGATTTTAAGACATGGAATTGAAATTCAGGTTAATTTGTTCTGTCATATTATATATTACTGGATCACAGCTCATTGATGTCATGGCGTATTTTCACATCTTGGAATGTTTGTGCCTGCTTTCAGTTGTACTAATTACCAGAGGATAGAGTTATATAAATGTAGAAGAAATTGAAATATGATCTTGAATCAGCCTTATCAGATGGTGGTTGCTATTTTCCAAATGCATGTATGTCTTGGTGTATGCTGTTTCATCTGGTGCTTTCTCATAGCTGTAGTTTTCACTTCTAAGTGGTAAGTTTTTTTAGGTTTGTTTTCTTTGAAAAAGAATATTGAAGATACGGTTCTCCGTGCTGAGATGTTAGCACCAACAGCACTGGAACATGAGGAAGCAAGACGAATCAAGCAGGAAGAAATGATACATGAGTGCAACTTATGGGAAGACCCTGCTAAATCCAATGAAATCCTCATCAAATTGGCTGGTAGTGCCAAAGCGATTGATGCTCTCAAAGACTTGAAATACAAGGTGATACACGTGGAGATCATTTTCTATGAGTTTTATCTATAGAATTGACATTTATGTTTACAGGTAGCATACAACAAGACTAGGTTTTGGTTAGCCATGGGACTAAAAGCTTAGTGTAAAGCCTGCATAGGGCCATCATGAAGCATTATATTTTTCTCTGTACTAAATACTCAGACTTTTTACAGCCAAAATATTTGTAATTGTATATATTTCTTAGGCTGAAGAGGCAAAGCTGATCTCGCAGTTGGTGGAGATGGAAGCTATCAATTACCGGCTTTTTAAGCAGGCTTATACTGCATCTTTAGACGTGAGGAAGCTCTTAGATCAGTATGAGATGTCACGGCTCCTCAAGGGACCATATGACAAGCAGGGAGCTTGTGTAGTTATTAGAGCTGGATCTAAAGGACTTAACCATGAGGTTTGGTTGTGTTATTACTGTTCTGTCTGTGGTTTGAACATCGTAGCGCTCTCTGTCTAACAAAAGTATTACAAATTTCCTCACTCAGATATGGAGAGAAGAACTTCTGAATATGTATGTCAAATGGGCTGAAAAGCTAGGTTATAAAGGCAGGCTGGTTGAGAAGCATACTTCCATGCATGGAGGTATTGAGTCAGCGACTATTGAATTCGAATTTGAGTGTGCTTATGGTTATCTTTCCGGGGAGAGAGGCATTCACCATAAGATAAATTCTCAAAATGGATCTGTTCACCATGAGGTAAGCCATCCAAACTGCTCTCATCTGCCTAAATTTAAGAAAAGGATCACTTGTATTTCCTTGAAAATAATTCTTCTGATTTTTCAATTCCTGATAAGAATTAACCATTTTTTCTGACACCTGAAAATCTTGTTTTTTGTAAAATTTATACTCTCTGTTTTAAGCCCATGGCCTGAAAACTCTATTTAGTTTCTTTGATTGTTGGATTGTTTCAGCTGTGCATGTCTACTGGTATATTTGCTTGTTAGTTTGTGCAAGGTTACAAATACAATTCTGCTTCTTCTGGTTTTCCTTTTGGACATGGCCATATTATAACGTACCATGTTATACTGCTATTTCCACTAAAGCATATTAATCACCACCATGTTTTACAAATTGTTGTTTCTCTGGTATGCTGTAACTATTTGTTTGAAAATTGGAAACTATGCAGGTTACCACAGCATATGTAGACGTTGTTCCTCTATTTCTTGGAACAGGTTTTGACTTTCAAATAGATGATGAGGAATTGATTGTCTCGTGTTCTCCCTCATTGCTAAGAGACGGGAAGAGCCGAACTGAAATGACAGTTTGCCTGCAGCACATTCCTACTGGCATAAGTGTTCAGTCTTCAGGTACTCAATTTTGTACCAGAATCTTCTGCATTTTAGTCTAGGGCTTGAAATTACTCTGTTTGATATGGAAAACTTTCAAAGTGGAAACTTTTAGCAGCTTTGCAGTTGAAGTTTTTTTTAGTGAAACAGGCACCGCCTGTGTTAGGGCAAAAGCTGAGATGAAAAATTCAAATGTTGAAAGGAATGCATTCAAGTTATTTTAATTTCCCTCGCTTTAAATTTTCATGGAAAAAAATGAAAAGAAAGGTTTTAAAATCCGTTGTCCAGTTAATGTGATTTTTCAGATCTTGGTCTTTATTCCTAGTTACATGTGTGCAAATGAATCACATACAAGTGGTAACAATAATGTTCACCAGACCTCAAGATATGATTTTAATTACCAGGTTGTAGGCACAGGAAATTATGATATTTCGCTCATTTGCACTTGACATGCTAATTAATGAAAGAAAAAAAAAGAGGCGCGTGTATTGGAGGCACAGATAAAACGTGTTCAAGCTTTGTCTTGAGCTCACTTTTGAAAGTGTAAGGGCTCATGATTGAAGAATTAATCACTTCTAAACCGCCTCAACCTCTGTCTTCTCTTCCAGACTTTCTCTGATGGGCACGGTTCAATTCATGAAGTGATATTGTCATGTTCATTTTCACATGCAAATGCCAACCAGCCAGTTCAACCTTTCTCAATGCAATACTATATATTTTGTAATTGTCTTTATTTGTTTCAGTGTGCTCTATAATTATTTCAATTAGCTTATAAGAAGGGATTAAAAATGGTTATTTTTATCTGCAGGTGAGAGGAGCCATTTTGCAAATAAGGTGAAGGCTCACAACAGATTGAAAGCCAAGCTTCTTGTGATTGCAGAGGAGCAAAAGGTCTGCGATGTGAGTAGCATCAGGAGAGCTGACATTGTGGATGAGTGGCAAAAAGAGACCAGGAGGTATGTGTCTCAACCGTACAAGCTAGTACAAGATGTAAGAACGGGCATTGAACTGCCTGACTTAAACTCTATTTTGGATGGAAATATTAATACCCTTATCGGAGCCCATATTAATATTAGACATACAGAATAATTTTGCATTGCTATCATAACTTTGTACTTCAATTAGACCATTTTTGTTACCTATCATGTGATTTTGATTCTTTCAAACTCTAAAATTGAGGAATATCCCCTGCCCATTTTAGGCATTGAAACAAAAAAAGGGCAATCAAATATCACTGAGGATCTTTTAAGCCCGTAATTGTAAACTACAAATTAAGGGAGAAAGGGCTTTAGTTTACAAATATTACATTGCATATCCAACAATAAAATGATCCATATGATTTGCCAACTTCATCAGATAGTAAATACTGTATTTCAAGTTTTAGCAGGATGCCTGTTAATCAACAATGAACAACATCATGCAGTTGTTTCATAGTATATGCTTACAAGAGGAGGCAATTCGATCAAATCAAGCGTACTTGATCTGTTAAGAAATTATGGAAGGAGCAAATTGAGAAGAAAATTACATCTCAGATGTACTTTTCAAAAGAGCCTTACATTTAGAGCCTTACATTTAGTTGTGCCCCTATGGAAAGGTTTGATGGCCCAAACCACTTTTTAGCAGTGTTATGAAATCGCTTCATATGCATAGTGAATGTGCATTTTTTTTTGGAAAAAAAAACACAGTGAATCCGGTCAATTGCTGTAATTGGGAACTGGTCCGTTATAGTAATATGATTCACTCTTCTAGACTCTACCCGCATTCTCCATGATGCATCTTTCGTTTTAACCAAAACAACCGGGGAAGAGAAGGGACTGTTACTGGGTTGCACAATGCCAATATTTAACGTTCTTCCTCGAGGTTTTCGATCACATCCTTTTGAGCGGGGGGGTATCGATAAGGTTTCATATTAACTGGTTAGAACCTTAAATACAATTCTATGATCATGATTTCTTTTAGGGGATAATCCTCATGGTTCTTCAAATACATCTCGTGATATCATGGTTATGCAACTCATAATCCAGATTAAAATTTGATTTTAAAAAACCGAAAAAAATCTGATAAGAATATAATATAATTATTAATATGCCACAAAACAAGTTAATATAGCTCTTTCAAGAGCTAGCTAAATAATACAAGAATCACTTTTACATATTAAGTTGAGAAATCTCCATTTCAAGAACTAAATGATGAATGAATCACTCTTACAGTCTCAGTAACTTTCAGTTCAGAGCAACTCCATTTCATCATCCCGAAGATTTAACAATTTGATTCATCTGTAACCAGTTTAGCTGTCCTGGCATACAAATTACCTTCCTATCTCTTTATCTTCCCGAGTTCCGAACTTCTCGATATATTTTCCTTGTAATGCAAACAGCTCGTGCAAAAACCTGATGCAACTCTAACGCTTCCCCTTCTAAATGGACTGAAGCTAAATTTGCTCTAGCTTCTTCAGGAGTCCTGTCAAGATCAAAGAACCTTTCGCATCTAAACACCCAGTACTCTTCTAGATCATCCCCATTAAATGTTGGAAATTCTACACTAGATAGCCTAGTTTTAGCTTGAAATCCAAGATCTGTTCATGCCATGCTTCTACTCCATTAACGTTCACATATCTACCGTCTTTTTACCCGGAGCAAGGGTTTCGATTGACTCTTTCGCCTTCAAATCTCCATTTCCTTTCGCCATTGCAATCTTGTTATTTCAATCTTAAACAGGTACCGAGTCCTGCTCCGCTATTTGTTACCGGTAATAATTAAAGAACTGAAGCACACAGAGATGAATCAATGAATCTGACTTTTATAAATGACTTATGATTACAAGAAGGATAGCAGAAAGATTGAAAGGAACACAGAAGATATAAAACAGAGAGAAGTTTTACAAAATGATCCAATCCAATCCAATCCAATCCAAGACACTCTAGCTGCACAATTCTCTTCTTATACAATCTGTTACCTACTCAACTAACTCATAAAAGATTTCACAAGTACTTTTCCCGCTAATTCCTCCATCTTCACGGCTCACACGTTCACTCATTCCACACCAGCACTGTCATCTGCAACACTGCCACCTGTGCATGCCATGCCACCAGTTTGATTCTCCAGAATTTGCTCTGTATCATAGAAGTGGAAGGAGACAGTGGCATCCTGGTGCTTTATAACTTTATAAGGGATAGTAAGGAAAGTTCTGTGTGCTTAGAATTTTAGAAAGGAGAAGCATGTTTTCCATAGGAAAGGTGTTTGTTGATCATAGGGGTGGCTGGATCGAGTTTGCTTTGAGAAAACGCAAGGGGCATAGTTTATGGTGTCTGATTTGGAAAAAAAAAGGTTGTCCCAAAGCCTGCAAGATCCATCCTGAATCTTGCTTAATCCTTGCTAGAAATGCCAGAATCAAGTCTTTAATTCCCATTAATATTTGGGTCCTCTCCCCTTAATTCGCAAGGTTACCCCTAATCCCAATCCCATAATCACCAGCCATTAGCCAATCGAAGTGTAACCATATTTATTGGAACATTGTCTCGTTTCAAGTGGACAATAAGTGTAATATATATATATATATATATATATATATATATATATATATGTATGTATGTATGTATGTATGTATCAGAACCCCTTTTCGTCCATAACATCTGAAAGAGAGAAGGGTGTCTAAATCAGAATCTTGTTTCAAGTGAACGGTACTATATATATATGTATCAGCTTTGGCCATAACATCTGAAAGGAAGAAGTGTGTCTAAATCAGAACCGGATTCATCTGTTTACATAAAAGTTTCAGATGGAACCCCTTTCATTTCATAGATTAGGAATAACAAAACACACAATCTATCATTATCTCTTAATTAATCCACACACACACACCATCTGGGCTAGCTTCAGATGGCTCTTCCTGTAGCATTACAGTACTTGAGGATATTGTCGTCGTCCAAGCATCGGCATGATAGTCTCTTCTTTATAGAATGAAGCATCCTCCTCTACAAGGAAAAAACAAAAGAATTGAGCATAGAAAGCTCGTTACTTACTCAATAAATAATAATTAATATGCTTCTTTTTTTCCTTAATTTCTATATATTACATGACAATCATTTTACTAATTATAAAATACAAAAAGATAAGTCCTTGGGAATTTTGTTTTATTAAGAAAATGCAAAAATTTCAAATTCTTTGGGATTTGTTCTTTTTGGAACCATTTATTTTGAGCCCGATATTGTGATATTAATTACTTATTAAAATTTTTATTTATTTAAAAATACATCAAAATAATATAATATATTATTTTATTTTAAATTTTTATTTTGGTATTAGCATATTAAAATAATTTAAAAATATAAAAATAATAATAATAAAGAACTTATTTAGCTGGGGGTCAAATATGCAGTGTAATACTAATAATTGTAGTATAGGGAAATTCATAAAACTCACTCATCTCGGGGTCGGGGTCGGGGTGGCGGTGGCGGTGGCGGTGGCGTTGGCGTTGGCGGATAAATAATTATAACATCACGCGGACGACGACGACGACGGCGACGACGACGACCAGGAACACGAGCACTCAGTGGTACCGTTTGACGCATTAACCCTTCCTGTAAAAGAAGTCATGGTTTATCGAATTGCTAGCTCAATGCTTACATCCATAGAAGCTAAAAAACAGGTCTATATTGTTCATGGGCAGGATTATATCCATGCAATGACTTAACTGTAAAAGGAGCTTGTCTCCCATGGTCATCATCGTCGTCGTCGTCGTCGTCGTCGTCGTCGTCGTCATCGTCGTCGTCGTCGTCGTCGTCGTCGTCGTCGTCGTCGTCCTCGTCATCCTGCAAAACAGCATGGTACGTATAAGTAGTCAGTAAGTTATAGATTGTTGTTGGGCCTAAGTGATTCACCTGAACAAGTCCCTCAAGTTTGACTAGACGAAATGTATCATCGTTCTTGACCCCGCAATGTTCGAGGATATCCGTGTCGTGCAGCAACCGGCTATCAGAATATAAAGCTTGCTGCTCAATAGGAATCCCTTCTGTTTCTTTGATTTTGGCCTTGACGCTCGAGATGTTATCTGTGCTCGCCACGTCCAGAGTGATTCGTTTGCCTCCAGGTATGATTTCCACGATGATCTGCATAGCTGCTAGGAGCCTTAGAACAAAGGCCAAATATAGATAATAAAATCCTGATGATTATTAGAGTAATTAGCAAATGATTTGGTTTAAATATCTCTTTTCTTGAAGAGGGATTTCAGTGCTTATGAGCTAATTTGATTGACAGAATGGATTCAGAGGCATGGTTTTTAAAGGTAGTCTGAGTATTTTCCTCGTGCTTAAGCTAGCTTGAAAAAAAAAATAGAGAATTTTGAGGTCGAAAGCAATGGCATCCGATTCAAAAGAAAAAATAAAAAAGGTTAAATCATGGCATGGAAGATATATACTACTCCTGATCATGTGAGAAATTTAAAGTATAAATTCTTCACGTAAAATCGGTGTTCCTTTCCAAGGATATTTGATTGATTGATTGTATTATAGTGGCGAATAAGAAGCTTCTATCGGCGAGGCGAGGCGATGCCTGATGGGAAAATGATCTATCAAATAATCATAAAATTAACAATTATTGTTAGGTGCAGCTGGTCACTGATAGATTTTTATATATCAGCACACTCTCGTGAGCAAACTTGATATTTAAATGGTTGAATATCTTACAGGTTTTTTTTTTTTTTTTTTAAAAAGTAGATCTGAGTTTTAATTAAAAGAAAAGAGATACAATAATAGATTTTAAAAACCTTAGTGCGTAGGTAAAAATAGATACACCACACTACCTTTTTTCTACAATTAATTTCGCATAAAAACAAATGATTCGAGATATCTGAACAAATCTTGTCATCAAATTATTTTTGTATATAAACTAAAGTTCGAGGGTTCAGATACCTTTTATATTCTTGAATATGACCAATATATATATATATATATATATATATATATATATATATATATATATATATATATATATATTCTAGATGTTATTATTGGAAAATTGTCTCGTGCTTTCAAGTGGACAGTACTATATATGCATCAGCTTCGGCCATTATAACATCTGAAAGGAAGAAGGGTGTCTAAGTCAGAAGACTCAGAACCAGATTCATGTGTTCATATAAAAGTTTCAGCTGGAAACCAACGAGTAACACTGTGTTTGGAACGGATGTTAACATGCACTTCATGTTAACATGCACTTCATTTTCTTGATATTCTTGATT
>Ga0325403_1000659_pt1 | contig 25773 bp, 13 predicted proteins | sample PopdelMetagenome_19_FD_205665 | JGI IMG/M metagenome (GOLD analysis project Ga0325403, IMG submission 205665) | Populus deltoides microbial communities from Bellville, Georgia, United States - Xylem-PdKOR-R4 | ecosystem: Host-associated > Plants > Phyllosphere > Stem > Wood/Secondary xylem... | reverse complement strand
GAGTACTACCATCATGTGAAGACATTTTAAGACCTGACATAATTTATAAGATGGAATATAATTTCAAGCCAACTCACTTTGCAATCCATTCATTAGATTAACAATGACAGCCTCATTGTTAATCACACATAACAGAAAAAGACTACTCAGTTGATGCTCTAGGAAATTAACAATGACAGCGCTAAGGTTTTCATTCAATGCAAAAGAATTAACAATGCAATTGACACAATACAGATTCAACACAATACACTAAATACAGACTCAATATAGATTCACTCCTATGGCATAGATTCAACACAATGCTCTAGGAAATTAACAAATCTGATTAGGCAAAAGAATTAACAAACTAGCAGCATTTTTTGGCGTGTAATTCAACACAATTGTAACAAACTAACAATCCAATTCCACACAATACAGACACCTCCACACAACGCACTTTTCACTGCCGAATCATGGTAACACCGTAATAGCTATATTGGATATTTGGGTGTTCACTATCAACCTCATTCAAGCTAAAAATCGTGGACAAAAACTAATCTATAAAGATCAAGATTCAAGTTTTAACCAAGCAATTAATTGCTTTTGATCAAACGAGCAAAACCCAGATTATGTTTTCAATTTAACAATCCTTATGTCCATGAAATAAAGCCCATGCCTTTGACTAGATAAGGGTTAGTTCATAGTCCTTGCACTCACACACACTCTTTTATGCTTCAAAAGTCCCAAGTCTAACAGTGATATGAGATAAAAAGAATGAAAGAAAGAGTAGTTGTAATACTAACAGGAAGAGGTAGTCGATGCAATAGGCCGGGAAGAGGCAGCCGGTGCAATAGGCCAGGACACGGAGGTTGAAGGAAGAGAAGAAAAATGTTGCGTTTCAGAAGGAGATTCAAACCTTTTTCACAGAGAAACAACAGCGATCAAAGGTCAAGACGTCCTCCACTCCTCAATTGGGTTTCAAAGAGTTGAGTTAATTAGGTTTGCAAATTGTAACTGATATTGCTTCGTTATTCTTCACTCTTCAATCTTCAGCGTTTTGGCCTTTTAAAAGGCCAAAACGACGTCATTTAATGACTGTCAATATAAAAAAAAATTGATTGGGTCTCACCCGGGTTTGACCGGGTTTCCCCAGGCCAATTTCCAAGCGGGTTTTTGCCTCCACCCGGACCGGTCCCAGGCCCGGGTCGGCCGAGTCCCAATTCGACCCGTTAGGTCGGTTCGAGTTTTAAAACTCTGGTTTGGAGTCACGGGCAGAAAAGATTGGATTAGGATTGGATCTTGGCTGGTGGTGGTAAATCTTGGTTTCTTCTTGCCAAATTTATGGGAAGATAAATCATTAGGCCCATGATTATTACCACCACATGGATTTTTCTTATCAAGGCAGACATTCTCTCGCTCAGTGAGCAACATGGAAGCTCATACTCAAGAGGAACAGGGACCTGAATAGCTATGGTATCTTGACAGTGGTGCAAATAATCACATCACTTCTAAATTCCAGAAATTAACCTTGCATTGGCAACCATATCATAGAAATGGCAAAGTTATCGTTGGCAATGGAGGAGGTTTATATATCTCCAATACTGGTTTTTCTATATTTGCTACACCTACATCAAAATTTCTTTTAACCAATATTCTTCACTATCCATCTTCCTCATCAAATCTATTATCTATTCAATGTTTTTGCTTTGATAACAACTGTTATTTTATACTCATAACAACTCATTTCTTTGTGAAGGATCTGCAGACCAAGGAAATTCTCCTCCAAGAGCCGAGTAAAGCTGGTTTATATCCAATGTTCCTGCAGCAACTCAAATTCAACAAGTCAACTCCCAAAACTGCTATGCTTTCTCCTTTTACTACACTTTTAGGTGTTACTGCTCCTTTTCAAGTCTGATATTCACGATTGGGTCATCTGTCAAACAACAATGTTTCTAGTTTAGTGAAAAACTCATTCATACCTGTTTCTGGATTAAAAAAAATTCAAACATTATGTGATTCCTGTCAGGTAGTTAAGAGTCATAAACTTCATTTCCTTGAGTCCAATAATAGGTCTAGTCCTTCCCCTTAAATTAATTCATTCGGATGTATAGACATCTCTTGTCATGTCAGTTGGTGGTTGTAAATTTTATGTGATATTTATTGATAATTTTTCCAGATTTACATGGTTGTTCCCATTTAAACAAAAATCAGAGGTGTTTAACTGTTTTGTTCGTTTTAAAATTAGAGGTGTTGAAAACCAATTTTCCAGTTCTATCAAGCAACTATTAACTGGCAATGATGGTGATTATTTATCTACTGTTTTCCAGGAATACCTCTCATAAAATGGAATTCTTCATAAACTCACATGTCTCTACAGTTCATAACAAAATGGAGTCTCTGAAAGAAAGCATAGACATATCACCAACACTAGTCTTACCCTTTTGGTTTAATCAAAATTGTCTTTCAGGTATTGGATGGATGCATTCTTCACAGCCACTCATCTCATAAACAGACTCCTTGCACGTGTCCTATCAAATAAATATCCATATTTCTCTCTATTAAACAAACAACCAAACTATTAATTACTAAAAACATTCAGGTGTTTATGCTTTCCATTACTTAGATCTTATAATGCACATAAACTTGCTTTTAGAAGTAAAAAAATGTGTATTCCTTGGATATAGCTCTAATTATAAAGGTTATTGATGTTTTGATCCACAAACAAACAGAGTTTACACATCCAGACATGTGGTCTTTGATGAGTTGAACTTTTATACTCAGGATACATTGACTACAACCGGTATTACTCCTCCCTTGCAGCAGAATTCTCCTCAGTTTTCAGATTCCACTCCGTCAAATACTGTCTCAAACACCCTATCTCCTATTCAAGCTACTTTACCTAATTTTTCTACTGATCTACCTAATTTAGACAATCATTTTAGACCCTCACAACTTACCTTACCTCATCAGATCAACACTACACTCATACCTGATCATCTATCTACAGACTCTAACCTAGAGTCATCCTCAGTTTCTGATAATCCTAACCAACAGCCAACCCTCACCTTTACTTTGACTTCTTCATCACATATTATAACAAGATCTCAGACGAACTCTTATAAACCAAAGCACTTTCCAGATTATCATCTCTATCATTCCACCTATAAAATTATTTGGAAACTCTAGTGGATTGTGGTTTGGAGTCAGGGGTAGAGAAGATTGGATTAGGATGGATCTTGGCTGGTGGTGACTTTTCTGGGTAGGAAATCTTGGTTTCTTATTGGTTGGTTTATATTTAGGGTTCAAAAAGGCCAACTGAGTAATATCAGATGACTAGGGTTTGTTTTGTGCTTTAAGGAGTTACTCGTAGTTAAGTAGTTCAGCTTGAAAGGCATTAAAGGAGATTGGTTAATCTTGGGTGGCAAAGTTGAGAGAGGTGATGAAAGGGGTGAAAATGGGATTTAATCCACTAACAATATATGAGATAAGATCTCCATTATCAACTGGTTTTGCTACAACAGAAAGTTGGTCACACAAATGTTTTACTATTAACAAATGATCATAACAACATTTGTTACCTTGCTGCAGAGTTTGGAGTTGTCTTTTAAGATGAATGATTCTTGAACAAGATTGAGGAGCAAATATGGTAGCAAAAGCATTCCAAACTTATATAGATGTAGTAATTCCATACACAGTGAAAAGAATTTTCTCATCCAGGGTGGCATTTAACTTTGCCAAAATACATTGATCCTTCTTCTACTAAACTAGATATGTTGGATTAAAATCAGAGGTTGGTTTGCTAGTTAAGTCAGCAAGGAATTGAGAAGCACAAGCTTCAGAGCCATCAACAATGCTTAGGAGGTCATGGCTTTTCAAGGTTGGTATGAACTAAGTTGTCCAGTTTAGATAATTGTGTCCTTCTAGTTTGACAGACACAAAAGAGGTGATATTATGAATGATAAATGAAGGTGATGCAGAGAAAGCGGCCATAATGGATCGGGAGAAAAAGAAGAAGAAAAAAGAGCATGAGCTTTGAAGCTTTACTACCAAATTAGAAACTGAAATGAATTATGGAAAAGCTTACTGCGGATATCAACTTAGTATGCATTGTATTTATAGGTGACATACAACAATCTAAGATAGGAATACGATAAGATAACAAGTTAAACATACATCTTTATCTTTGAGAAAAACATGATCTCATTTATTACTAATCAAAGCTAATAGAAAGAAGGTTTATCTCTAACAATTAATACCAAGGATTGTCAATGAAATGACCTTCATTTAGGATTTTTCACCACTTCGCATAACTTCCTTCCTTTCTGCAGCGCTTCCTCTAATGAATGCTTGGCTTTCACCTGAAAATCCTGACTCATTAACCCATCCATCTTTCTTTCTCTCGAATGCAAACAACCAGCCTTAATTTAAACACAAATCAGAATTTCTACAAACCCCCAAATAGCACAATGTGTTATTCAGAGAAGCAGCGTAAAAAAATGAAAGAAGGAAGACGAGGAAGTTTTGATGGCATTGCCTTTTGAATTATTGTGGTAAAAAAAAGGCACTTTACTAGGATACTTGATTCTAAAAATAAAAATAAAAAAGGTTTCCATTTAGAAGAGAAGGTTGCTCGACCAGTTTGGTCATTTAACACCATGAATAAGAATAATAGTTAATCTAGTTCTAGAAATTCAGGTAAGGAGTCATTAATACATTGAGAAAAAAATGATGGCATCCTTACTATATTTTTTCTTATGAAAAAAATATTTTTACTGTGTTTTTATCTAAATTTATCTTATGATTGCCATTAATTTTACTAATTCAATTTGAACATCTAATTATTTTGTGGAAAATTTGATGTTAGTTCCTAAAAATAAGAGACTCATCGATTTGGTTATTCATAAAAAATTAAATTTTAACATTTGTCCCTTTTAAAAGAAGACTTTTTGTTTTAGTAATTCATAATTTTTTTTATTGACCCCTAGAAAAGATATTTGTCTTTTGCAAGATCTTGATATCGTGTCCTTATAAAAAGGAGACTTGTCAAACCATTATGAAGTGGTGCTTTTTTAAAAACAAAATCTTTGATAAGAAAGGGAGGTGGCTAATAATAAGGCATATTATCATCTGGTCGTTAACACCGACGATAGCAATGACATGCATTGGTTTTATACCTTCACCAACAGAACCATAGGAACCATACAAGGAATCTTGCAGGGCAAGCCTGTGCATGTTAAGAAATAGAGGGAAGGTGGTTGATAATAAAGCATATTAGACTAGTTAGCGCCAGAAATGGGATGCAACAGATTTGGGGTTATTTTTATTATTGGAAGGTAACTCTCCTTGATGTGAATACTAAGCCTCGTCTGAACTCAGATGAAGAGAAAACATGTGTTATGTTAGCATCAGCCTCAATTGAGTACCACATCAATAGGATAGTCAATAAGCATTACTAGCCATATTGCAAAGTATACAACTCTTTCATCCCTTGTTTTTTATACATTTACGTTCATTGCTGACTTTTTCTTATGTATGATTAACAGCTGAAGGAGAAGGAGAAACTTTGGCAAGGTTTGTAGATGAGAGTTCAATAAAGAGGTTTTCATCTCTTGACTTGAGTAGAGGCAAAACTGGAGAAGTGATGGAAGATGACCCTATCATTGTAAATAAACCCTCTATTCCCGAGGACACTATTTCTGAGGAAACAATGGCAAGAGCCAAGACTCCTAATGAAAAAAAAGTTAAGGGTCAAGCATATCTAACTCCTCTTGAAGTAATTGTGTGTATTGCTGCTTGTTTTAAGAGAAAAAGGATCTTCATCCCTATAAAGATTGGTATTTCAACCTTGTTTATAGATGCTTTTATGACAATAATTCCTCTACCTCCACCCTCAATCTTGGCTGTAGAGGCAACAATTATTGGTCCCTCTACCTTAAAAGTTCTTGAGGACATTAAACAGAGATTTAAAGATGCTTTTGCCAGCCTCGTTCTTAGTCGAGCTCCCTTCAGTTTCCCAACCTTGATCGAGGAGGAGAGGCAGGCCATGAAGTTTGATGTTGGTACTTGGAGAGGCTGACCTCGAAGTGGTGAGGCAAGTGGAGAGGATTCTCATCATTCCTTCAAGCATCTTAATGATGTCTTATGAGAGCTATAACTGTCTTCTAGCCCTTACAGTATAGATGGCTTTTAATGTAAAGAACTCCCCCATTTGAACTTCTTAGTGTGTTTTTAGGACCATTATTCTTAACAATCTTGTTTGTGACAAACTTTAATGATATACACCTATTTCAAGAGGTATTGGATGATCGAAAGAAACCATGTAAAGAAAGTCATTATCAAATATCAAGTAGATCAGACTTCCTTTCAATGGTTAAGAAAAGAGAATGTTGTTGTGGAGGCTGAAATAAGAAGCCTTAAAATGGCTTATGATTTATTAAAGTAGAGTCTTTAAAGTGTTGTTCTTTAGTTGGGCTTTGTAAAAAAAAAAAAAGCTTCGAATGACTAATAATGAAATTGATGCCTTAAAACAGAGGGTCCTAAAGGAAAAGGCCACTCAGGATGTTTTAAAGACTAAGGTACTTGTTGCTAAGAAAGAAGTCTATAGCTCTCAGATGCAACTGGAGGCTTTGAAGAATTCTTCTAGGGAGTTGTTTTTAGGGTCTGCAGCTTTGTCCAAGATGATTGAGGATAAAATCTTTCTTGCAATGTTCAATATATACTTCTTTAATTAATTAAGAGGAATACATGTGGATTTTAATGTTGCTTTTCATTCATTCCCTATATCAGACTTTGCTGACATGTTCTCTATTAGGGTTGTAACCGCCTAACATGGAGAATATCTAGCCGAGGAGCTTAACCTAGATGTCTAAGCCCTAACCCTCAATCTCTACTTAGCCATATAAAAAAAAAATCTCAGTCTTGTAGGGTTTATTTTTATATAATGCTTATTATTTTATAAACTACATGCTTTTTATCATGTCTATATGGATCTAACGTCCATAGTAAGAATTCCATGTAAGGTCTAATTCTCTTTTATAGAAAAATTTTTAAAAATCTATATGAGTCAATGCCTAAACTTTGTAAAATATTTAAAATTTCAAATTTTGGTAACAATGATTCTTTAAACTTGAATTGAATTTTGAACTTTACCTAACCTTAGTAGGATTCGTTCTATGTCTAGAACCGAGAGGAAAATCTAGATGGCAGGTATATCTTTATCTAGTTGAATGAATCCTCATTGAGTGAATGAGATGCCCATAGGCTTTTCACGGAGATTGGTGTGGTTGCATTAGGGAGATCGACTAAAGACTTTTAAAGAGTTTAAGGTTATTACCCTAAGGATATCATGTTAATCTATACCAAGATGAGTTGCGCAATTACACTAAAGAGACGGAGTCAATCTCATTCTTGATGAGTTGTGCAATCACACTAGAAAGACCATGTCGATATTTGTCAAAGTAGGTTGTGCAATCTCATTAAAGAGACTGAGTCAATCTCATCATTGATGAGTTAGGGCTATTGCCCTGGGGATATCATGTCAATCTCTACCATGGTAGTTGTGTAATTATACTATAGAGACCATGTTAATCCCTGCCAAAGTTATGCAATCACATTATGGAGACCAAGTCAATCATATCCTTAATAAGTTAGGGCTATTACCTTGAGGATATCATGTCAATCTTGTCAATGTGAGTTATGCAATAACACTAATGAGACCAAATCAATCTTATCCTTGGTGAGTTGGGGCTATTTCCTTGGGGATATCATGTCAATCCCTGTCAATGTGAGTTATGCAATAACACTAATGAGACCAAATCAATCTTATCCTTGGTGAGTTGGGGCTATTTCCTTGGGGATATTATGTCAATTCCTACCAAAGTGAGTTGTTCGGTTGCACTACAAATACCAATTCATTCCTATCCTTGGTGAATTGGGGTCATTGCCCTGGGGATATAATGTCAATACCTGTAAAAATGAGTTGTGCAATAATACTAGGAAGACCGAGTCAATCCCATCCTTAGTAGGTTATGAAATCATACTAGGAAAACCATGTTGATCCCTGCTAAAGTACGTTATGCAATCACAATAAGAAAACCAAGTCAATTTCATCTTTGGTGAGTTGGGTTTATTTCCTTAGGGATATCATGTTAATTCCTTTCAAGGTAAGTTATGCAATTGCACTAGGAAGACCGAGTCACTCCTATCCTTGGTGGGTTGGGGCTATTGCCTTAGGGATATCATGTCAATCCCTGCCAAGATGAGTTGTCACATTAGAAAGACTGAGTAAGTCTCATCGTTGGTGAGTTGTGCAATCATACTAAGAAAGCCATGTTAATCACTACCAAGGTAAAGAGTGCAATTGCACTAAGCAGACTGAGTCAATCCTATCCTTGGTGAGTTGGGGCTATTGCTTAGGGGATATCAAGTCAATCCTTGCCAAGGTGAGTTATGCAATCGCACTAAATAGACCAAGTCAATCTCATTCTTTGTGAGTTCATTAAAGGCTCATGACATCACCTGGAGAAAATAAAATAAAATAAAATAAAAAACATTGTCATTCTATATAAATCATCCATATAGCAAAAACTAACATTTTTATTCATTAACTATATTATATTTTTATTTCCCTCTGAGATGTAGTTGACTCCATGACTTGGGTTTCCAATTTTTGCTAATATTATGGTCTCAATTCCATATATGAGGAGAGAAAAAAAAATTTCTAGTAGATGTTTTCTGAGTATTTATCTTAATTTTCCATGGACAGTTGTCAAAAAAACTTCACATGTTTTACGATTTGAACCATCACCTTATTTATACATGTTGAAAGCTTTTAGTCTTTCGAGGTTTTGATGACATTGGTGAATGTTGACAAAAAAATATATCCCAAAATTGTTTGTCTCATCAAGTCCCAGGGTAAAAAGGGGAAATCATGTTCTAACTTTAAAGCAACAAAAATGTTGCTTAGCCTTTCGATTCTCTTATAAACAGTGCACATTCTGTAGTCACAGTATATCAAGCCTTCCAAGCTAATTTGGAACATTATTGATCATTAAAATAGTCTTTCCAGCTAAAGGAATTTTATTGGTATCATCAACGAGATCATAAAAATGCACACAATTCTCCTGGTTGAGTGGTGTTATAGCCTTGCAAAGCTTCTTTTGATTAATATGTTGGTTCAATGAGGAATATGACATGTTTGAAAAGTTAATGTTTTGATAGAGTAGTTATGCCAGTAGTTGTACGGAGGTTTGTGATACGTTCCATCTCAGACATATCATGATCGTCTATCATTGATAATAGTTAAGGATTTCAAAAACTAGTTATAAAAGAATAATTGATGGCTTTTTTATCAGTTTCCACAAATAACGTCAATCAATGATGTCTTAAAAAATCCAAAAAACTTAGAAGCAAGGCTTATGTGTTGGATAACTAGTTAAGTTTTTGGTACTAGTAATCTAATCCATTCTCTTTAACCAAGGTGGCTAGTAGCTTGTACATGGTGCTTGGTAGGACAAGGTGATTGGTACCTGCAAAATGTTTTTTTTATATAGATTTTAGAACTCTCAGATGCTTAAGTAAATATCTTTTTAGAAAGAGGAAGCATAATAATATTTTAGAGAGATATACTTTTGAAAATATATATGCTAAAAAATGTTGAGAATGAATTGAATGTCCTCTCTTACGCTCGAGGGATTCATGAGGTATTTATAACTTATGAGTCTTGTCCTTTTGCAAATAGAAGAAACTGGAAAGTGATTTCCTTATGATATTATCAATAAGGGATAAATATCTCTTACACATCAGTAATATTAATGGAACATTGGTAAGTCCTTAAAAGACTTTTATATACATGGGGGTGTTGAGAGATGAGTATTCTTGACCTTAATATTTTATGATAAGGGTTACAAGAACAAATAAATGAAGTCTTGTGGCCCAATATGGCGTCTAGAATGATTGTTAGTTTTATATATCATTTGGGCTCGACATATAAAGTGAAGATTCCTACCATCATTAATGATGGACCTACTAAAGTGGTGAATAATCAAGACAATAATTTCTATTTAATTAATAGTAGATATTTTTTTTTTTAGTGGCCTTGTCAATTAAACTTACTTATAATTGATATGTGGTATTATAAATATACAATAAAATATAGAGAGGGATTTAAATCTTAATTTTTTATTTTTTAGTACAAAGAAAGGAAAAAAAAATGTGTGTAGCCTTAAGCATACTTTTGACCAAGGATTTACATGTTTTTATTTTTTAGTATCATTAGACCATAAAGAGAAAATTAAAACATACTACTGATTGGGTTAAAAAAATTGAACATAACAAAAATATATATAAGTAATAAAAAAACTATTTAGTATTGTTATTAAACTCATCTTAGCGAGTCAACTTCGAAATCTTATGATTTATTTTTTTGCCTAGTCTGAATTTAAAATTAAATCATATAAAAATTATTTTGATATAGTTCAATTAACTTGGTTAATTCACAGATAATTTGGTTGGTTGATAAAAATATTTAAAGATAAAATTAAAAAAAATTAAAAAGATAAAAAGATAGAAGCTTCATTATTTACATGTACTTTTAGTTTAGTTGTATGAGGAAATTTCCTTTCATTTCATCATTGCACATGTAACAATGACGAGTCCCCTTTTTGACAATGCATTGCACTTTTCCACCTCTTATTTCCTTCCTTTATTTTGAAGTGGGTCTCCTGCCTTCAAATTGTTTTTGTTAATTAATTGATAATGCTGTTTTCCATTCTCGCGATTAAGAAAACAAAACCACATAGTTTAAAAGGAAAATAAAAAAAATAAAAAAATAAAAACTTAATTTAGAAACGATGGGATCTATAGTTTTCGAAGAGTGTTGTGTCGGTGACCCCACATGCTTACAAAACCACACCATTAATCTAGGGGACCCCACACAACTAATCATACAGTTTAATCAAATCCGTACACGGATTTGATTTCTAAATCTCAATTAACCTGTCCAGTTGCTCAAGCACTCGGGGCTAATTATTGATTAAGACTTCCCTGTCCTCCATTCATTCATTCGACTTTTGGTAACCTTTTTTTTTTTATGTTTTTAAAAAGTTTTTAAAAAAATCAAAAAAAATTATTTTTTTTACTTTAAATTAATATTTTTTTAGTGTTTTCAAATTATTTTAATACGGTTAAAAATAATTTTTAAAATATAAAAAATATATTATTTTGATACATTTTTGAATAAAAAGTATTTTGAAAAACAACCACAATCATACTATCAAATACGTGAATTATTTCTTTATTTAAAAATATTTTAAATAAATATTTTTTATAATTTTAATACTTTGATCTCAAAAAAAAATCTAAAAAGCATTTTAAATTAAAAATATATCTTTTCAAAAGTATTTTAAATTAAAATCATACTTTTACAAAAAATACTTTACATACCAAAACACAAACTAAAAATTGTTTTCAGAATGAAATAGCAGATTTCAGACGGTTTGCGAGACCGATAAAAATATAAACTCAATTTTGGTTTTTTTAATTTCTTTTTTTTTTTTGAAAAAACCATAAATTCTTATAGGTTTGATACGATAAAATGCGCCTCCTACCATCATTTAAGATTTTATATTATATGAAAGACAACATGTTAATACGAAGGTTGTAAATTATATTCCCACAACTCTACTGGAAGCATCATTTTTCTTTCTTTAAAAGAAAAATAAAAAATTATTGATTGGAATATGTGACAACAGATATAAAAATGATGGACCTCGAATCGAGAGGGATTTTTGAGTTTCAACATTATATACTTTTTATTTAAAATTTAATTTAATTATACTGTTTGGAATATCTATAACATCAAATTGAATTATAAATCTTTATCATTTTACTCTTAATTCAAAATTCATTTTTTTTTTGTTAAAAAAAACATTTTTTCTTTGTGAATGTAAAAATAGAATTTATAAATTATTTATTCAATCAAAAAAAAAATTATATATATATATATATATATATGAATGATAGAAAAATCTTTATAATCAATTTCAAATTCTTCGCACCATGCCTTTATACTCTTTATTCAATGAGATTTATTGTCTATTTGTTTTTTCGTTTTAAAAGCGTTTCGAAAAAAATTAAAATTTTTTTATTTTTTTCTTTGCTTCAAATTAATATTTTTTTTGGTGTTTTCGTATCATTTTGATGTGCTGATGTCAAAAATAATTTTTAAAAAATAAAAAAAATATTATTTTGATGTATTTTTTAGTAAAAACTATTTTAAAAAGCAACCGCAACCACACTTTGAATCAACATTGCCTCTAAAATTGTGATATCAGTATTAGGGGTGTTTAAAAAAACCGATTAACCAAGAAAACTGATGGAAAACCGATTAAACTAATTTTTAAAACCATAAAAGCTTGCTGGTTCGGTTCGGTTTCGGTTTTACCATTGAAACTGGTGAATCGAACCGGTCCACCCATAAAATAAAGTTAATAAACAACCTATAAATAATACAGTAAACCTAACCCTAATTGATAATATTACATGAAAAGCCGCCGCCTAGAGATGATTTATCGCCTTCTTTCCCTTTTAATTTTCATCCACCCTGCGTCTCTGCCCCCTGCATTTGTCTCTTCTCTAGCTAAATAATAAGTCATTAACCCACGTCTCCACATCCATCTAGTATACTTGCAGCCAAACAAAAACTCTTGGCTTCTCTCTTCACTTGTAGCAGAAAGAGAGGGAGGAACGACAAGGTAAAGTTTATCCATCTTTGACACTGCTCATCATCTTTGATAGTGCTTCCATCCTCAAGACATGGATTGTACTGTGTCGACTACAAGCAAATCAAAAAGAGCCACTAAAAAAAAAGCCATTATTGAGCAGAGAGGCGGATGATAAAAAGCCAAACGGGACCGAGAGGGACGATAGAGGAAAGGGAAACCAAGGGGGAAAAGGAAGCATGTGAAGAGGGAAACTTCCAAAGCCTTGGATTCTCTGTTCATGAAAGCATGCTAGTCCATTACCACATCCATGATTAGGTTTTCCGGTTTTTAAGCCAAAAAAACAAATTTAACTGAACCAAACCGAACCAGTTTGGTTTGAACCAGAATTCAATTCGGTTCGGTTTTAATTTTAAAAAATATAAGTTGCTTGACTTGGTTGGTTTTTATGGTTCAAACCGAACCGAACCAAACCAAACCATGAACAGGCCTAATCAGTATATATGATTTGTGGGCACACCTGCTTACGTGAGCAGCTAGAGAGCATTGCCTCTAAAATTATGTTTCTAAAATTATGTTGCATGCTTCAGGGAAAGTGTTGTGTTTTACTTTTAACCAATAAATGGGAAAAAAAATAAAAATTATTCAATGTTAGATTGAGCCATCAACATTTTATTAATAACCATACAAGTTAGCCTTGCATTTTGTTTTCTGCTTCAACATATTGTAAATGAGAAGTTAAATGGGAAAAAGAAGGTTATTAGCGAATTAGAGGGTTTTTATCTGATTTGCTTTTGTCTATTTTTTTTATATTTTGAATCCCATTTAGAATTCAAATCAATATCCTTAAAAGAATTTCAAAAATAAAAAATAATTTAATTATTGGAATTGAATTCAATTCTAAGGGTTCTAAACAACTTGTTAGTTTTGACTCTTGACTATTTAGGATTTAGAATTTAGAATTTAGAAATATTTAAAATTTTAAAATTGATTTAAATGTTTGCATTATGTTTGTATTGCATAATTTAAATTTAATTTATCTTTAAATTTGAATTGAAATGATGCATATTAAATTAATATTTTTAATTGCACACACACAGTATATAGAACGGAATATCAAAATGTTCTAAGACTGAAATTTATCGTTCTAGTAAGAAAATGGAATGCCAAGCATAATAAAATTGGCAACCTTAGTTAATAAAATTCTAAACTGACAATAAAGGTCTGATTGAGTAACAACATGGTTAGCTCTCATAGGATGCCTTTATTATTATTATGGTTGTGTTGTTGGGTTTTTCAAAAGACATACACAGCAGAAATGATAAATTTAAAACTTTTCGGGTCTCATTGATCCCTATAGACAATTCTAAAGTTGTTTAGGATTTATACAAATATTACTTACCTGAAGATCAAATATTCTTTTCACCTTTGAATAATTGATTCAAGGTTGGATTATCATAAACGACAAGTCATCTAAATGTCTAGCCTCTAATAGTAATTAATCCACACGACTTATCAGTAATAAATCTCATAAACCCTTAAATAATATCACAATGATAATCAAAATAGCCAATATTCCCTCATTCCCATGACCAACCATTTACCCATATATTAGTAGTCTTGATACCCTTAACCTTTCCTTTTATGGCTGACTAAATCAAACAATTGTTATATCAGTATAAATTGTTTTCATTAGTCTCCATCCAATTGCAGACTAATCAAATTATTTCTCGATGTCAATATTAGATAACATCCTTAGCCACCACTTTCATGGCCGACTAAACATTTAAAACTTGGTGTTAGTACAGATTGATACCATTAGTCCCCCACCACGTGATAGACTAATCAAAATAGTTATCGGTCATCAGTACCACTAATGCAATTAGTCTTTACCTCATGACAAACTAATCAATTTATGCCAGTCATCGGTAACCACTGATACCATTAATCTCCATCTCGTGAAAGACTAATCAATTTATATTGATTCATTAGTAACCATTGATGTCGTTAGTCTCCACCTCGTAGTAGACTAATCAATTTATATTGGTCATCAGTATCATTGATGCCATTTGTCTGCACCTCATGACAAACTAATCAATTTATACCGTTACTCGTGTGGCCAGCAAGAAAAACATTGGTCACTCAACATATAGCCGACCATCATCTCAATCTTAGGAGTCCCCACTCATGTAAGTAACTCCGAATCTTTTCTCCAATACATACCCTATTTCATTCTTTTTCTTTCTTATTTCTTTTTTTTTTTGTTTCTTTTCTTGCTCTTCCTTCTAGTTTCCCTTTTCTTGTTTTCCTTCTTCTCGTTTTCCAAATGCAATTTACCATTATTATGATTCACCGTGGGTTAGACTTAAAAAAAATTAATTTAAGAAAAATAAATATATAGGTGTTTTTAATGCATCTGTCTGACATAAAAAAATAGTTGTACATCAAAAGGTTTTTGTATATATTCAATTAAATAAATCGAGAATCATATGTGTAAATAAATGTAAAAAAAAAAATGGTTAATAATTACTAAAGACTAAACTAAAAAGTTAAGAGATAGATGTAGATCAAGATATGTGATCTTACAACACGAATCATGAACCTGATTGTGTATAATAACTTTATTTTTTGGAACTAATTTTTATTTTATCAAGTGATAAAGAAAATAGACACACACAGGAAAGTGATTAAATAAAATTGAAAAAACAAATATCATATAGGGCTGCATCAAATAAACGCCTACTAATATTAGTAAAGGGAATATTAAAATCTTATTCAAAAACCAAGTAGAAATTAAATGATATTATATTTAAAATTTTCATAATTTTTTTAATTTATTTTATTTTAATCAATCTCAATTCAATTTGAATACCACTAGGTTGGGCATCCTAACATATCCCAACCTAGAAAGTGGTTAATGCTAACTAAAGACTAAACTAGAAAGTTAAGAGATAGATGTAGATCAAAATTTTTGATCTCACAACACAAATTATGAACCTGGTTGTGTAAAATAACTTTATTTTTTGGAACTAATATTTTATTTTATCAAGTGATAAAGAAAATAGACACGCACAGAAAAACAATTGAATAAAATTCATAAAACAAATATCATGTAGGGATGCACCAAATAAACACCTACTAGAAAAATAATATTATAATCTTATTCAAAAACCAAGTAGAAATTAAATGATATTATATTTAAAAATTTCACAACTTTTTTATTTTATTTTATTTTAATTAATCTCAATTCTCTCTCACTCGCACAAACATAACCTATTTTAATTAATTTAGATTTAAATAAAAAAGATTAAAGTCAAAGTTAGAAGAAAAAAACCCTCATGTTTGACCTTATCTTTTTTCTATCTTTTTAAAGTCATCTCTCCTACTTTTTTAAAAACAATTAACAAAAAATAAAGGTTGATGATACATCGTTTGTCTACTTAGTTTTTTATCATAGGAGAAGCGATTAAAAAAATCAGACTAGATTTTTTTTATCTCAGAACCCAATTTTTAATATATTTTCACTTAAAAAAAAACTGAAAACAAAAGACTATCTCTTTAAAAAACAAAAAATTGGTTTAAAAATACAAAACTAAATTGAAAACAAAAAACTCTCTCCAACCCGATATGCTTTTTTCAGCAAAATGAGGGGTTAAATCTTTTTCAAACTCCTCTTATCAAATAAAATTTATTGATATTAAAATTTTTTATTATTATTATCAGGATAAGAGCAATTATTTACTTTCTTTCTGCTCTTCTGTTTTCCGGCAACTATCTCTCTTTTTTCTTCTTAAGGTCAAGTAATAAAATGGGACACAAATGAGGTTTTATGCCACGATATAAAGACTTAAAAAAATAGGAATTGACTTTGAAAAATTAAAAATTTTGGGTCTTAAGTTTCGAAAGATATGCCTCTTGTATAGTAATTAAGAAGAGAAATAGCATGAAATTATTTTATTTTTGAATTTGATCTTAAAGTTTTAATTTTTCAATCAATAATTTTATTTGGGAAAATTGAACACTAATTTAATATTGAAATATTTTTATAATAAGAAAAATAAAATAAATTATCAACCTAGTTTCTCATTAAACTTGATTATAAAAAAAAGAATTAAAAAAATCAGTGACCAAAAAAATAAAATTCCAAAGAAAAGAATAAGAAGAAGAGATAGTCAACAATGAATTCCAAACATCTTTTAATTAATTAACAAGTATACTAATTTTTTAATTTTTTATTTTATATGCTAGGAGCTCGGTCCAATCAGGCGTACTATTTTATTGCCTCGAAAAATAAAATGTAATTCGGGTTAGGTGAAGACGTGGCTGAGGAGGTAAATTGCCCTAAAAAACCTGAGGGCACGACAGGGGCTTGCCGGCTGTAGTGGCCAGGCTGTTTGAGATTAAAGATTATTGGTGTATTATTATTAATGTGTGTCTCTGCTTCTGACCAACGACCATGTACCACCGCCACACCACGTGTCATCATCTCCCATCAGCATATTTATTTATATTTACAAAAACAATACTTGCTCAAAGATTTACGGCGCTCAAATTAGCAAATTTACCACATCAATGACTGATCTTCTCCCAGTGAAAAATGGCGTTTTTTTTTTTACCCCTTTATCCATATGTCTTTATGGCCTACTGTTGTAGTATCTTTCTTTCTCGTGAAATTTTTGAATTTTGAAACGAGTTCTCACGTGAAATTTTTTAATTAATTTCGTGTATCTTACTTAGGGTTTGCATGATTGGAAGAACAGATCATAGCCGCACATCAATTCAGGAAACGACAGTTGCCTTGTAGTAAATTTTAGAGTGTGTTTGTTTCTTAGGTTAAAAAACTATTTTTGAATTTTTTTTAAAATTAATTTTTGAATTTTTTTAAATTATTTTGATTTATTAATATTAAAAATAATTTTTTTTTAAAAAATATTTTAATATATTTTTAAAAATTAATCATATTACATATAGTACTGTACCACAGTGACACATGGAACCCATCATTACTATTACCTTATCTGCTGCTGGCATAGAATATTCCACAACTATCCATATGCGAATAACTACATTGATTCTCCCAGAAATTGTCGGTGGCGCTGATACGAGGATAATTTAGACATTTAATTGTTCTCGGCTAAGGGCGGGTTTAAAAGTGGTTCGTCTTCTGTTTTTCTCTAATTTTCAAAAATAATTTTAGTTTAAAAATATTAAATTCATTTTTTAAAAATGTTTTATAATAATTTTGATATATTAATATTAAAAATTAAAAAAAAATATTTTGAATTATTAAAAAACTATTTTAAAAATTATCATACACCACAACCTCAAACACACACTAAATACAAAATTATTTACGAGTGTGTTTGGTATTGTGGTAGCTATTACGGTTGTAATTTGAAAAAAATTATTTTATAAAAAGTACTTTTAATTGAAGTTGATTTGAAAAAATATATATTTGATTAAAACTGTGGTTAAAATTGAAATTGAATAAAAAATAATTTAATATATTTAATTAAAAATATTTATTATTTAATTAGCAATAAGATATCTTTTCAGTATTTATTAGTGTATATAATCCTCATTCTATCTTATTAAAAATAGATATCAAATTTTAGATTCATTATTATAAAAAATTTACTATTAAAAAACATTTTAACGTAGCTGAAAAAATTGAAATCCAACACACACACATGGAAAAGAAACTGTTTGATTAAATTCCATGATATTATAAAAAAGATTAAGATAATATTAAATCTATGAGAAAACGTGATGAAATATGAACATTTTATTTTAAAAGCATTAGTTCTAATCTAATAATTGAAGCGGAGATCAATGTAGTTATGCAACTCAAGATTGACTCAATTATTTAATGATGATTTTTTACATGATAATTAACTACAAATAAATCCTCCAAATAGGTTTGCAAAAACTTTTATTCAAGTGTCCTTAGGTATATAATAAACTAGGATAGGGTATGACCAGCTGATAATCCCAAAGAGAAGATGACGGTGACATGTGCTGTTAACACAATAAAATTGTGTAGTGAGAGGAGCGTGAATCATCCCGCCTTAAATCATATGGTATAGTTATTAAACCCGAGGAGGAGTTGATCTGGTTAATGAATTAATTCAAGTTAACCTGAAAAATTAAAAAAAAATTCATATAAATATAAATTATACATATTATAAATTAAAAAAAATAATTAAAATTTTAATATTTCATATGAAAAATTAAAAAAGAATCCATGTAAATATAGACTATACATATTATAAATAATGAAGTTTAAAAGAATATTTTAAAAAGTTTTTTTATCCCTTATTATAAAGATATTATGTTAAGCTTTAAAGTTGAAGTATTTAAATAAAATTTTTTTTATTCCACATTGAAAAAATAACTTTTTTCTTGAGAATATAGAATATTTAACTGATTATGAGGCAAATCAAGATATTTAATATCACAACATGAGTTATTTAACTGATTATGCTTAATAAATTTATTTATTAAATTTAATTTATAATAAAGATTGAAACACATATAAATTTTATTTAATAAAATTATAAAAATACCATGTAAGGCTGAATATATTCAATCAATTATAAAAACAAATATTTAATTTAAATAAAATACATTAAAAAAATTTACATATGAGTCATATTAACTTCTTAAAAAATTAAACACACCCAATATAATTAAAAAATAATTTTTATTTCAAAAAAGTGCTAAATAAGCAAAAATAAATAAATTTATAGAGAAGAGGTGTCAGTTAGAATATTAATTAATTTATTTATTTTAAAAAATACATATAAAAACAAGTATTAATTCCTTTTCTTAGATGTGAGGTATTTTCTTAGGTCCAAATTAGTCCTGTCAGGTATTTTCTCTCCTGTATCCGCCGAATATAATTCCCTTTTGTTTTTTTTTCTTGAGAATATCTTTTTACTGTTAAAATAAAATGTTAAATTAATATAAAACACTATTATTCTAATTTTTTCCTGGACAGAAAATTATATATAATAAAAAAAGAAAGAAGGAGCGGAATAGGAAAAGGAACAGCGGTTGACGAAAACACAAAAAAAAAAAAGGATCGTCAGGCATTAATTAGCAGATGTTTTATAGAAAGGAAACGCATGAATCTTGTGTCGAAAATCTCAGAAAAGGAAAACTCTTCTGATATTCTATGTTAAAAGAGAATGAATTAAGGCAAAACAAGATCCTCGTCTAAAAGCATGCAATGATCGGTTTGCAATTAACGCGGGAGCCTGCCCTAATCGTGGCTATGGTTAATTTCTTTCCATAACAATGCTTGGAAGTGGAAGCTCCCTCGCCTCGACATTGACACAGGACGTGCTCTGTGCGTGTCTGCGCTCCAATTCATCTCTCTCTGTGGTCTACAGTCAAAGGGGCTCCAGACCCTCCCTCCCTCACCTAATCTACTTAGACATTTCACCAAATATCTATAAAATTAATTATTTGATTCCCTTTAAAGAATCAAAAACTCTCAATTCTCTAGCAAAAAGACGTGTTGAGCTGTAACCTTTTTCTCTTTTCCCTAATCAAATCTCTCTGGACATCACTCTCCCTCTCTCTATAATCCCATTGAAAGCTGTAATTGAGTGAGAGCTCTTTTGGACTCGTCCCCAGCAACCCCTCCTGACTCTCTCTCCCTCTCTCAAGAAACAAATTGTTTTGTCTCCCTCTCCATCTTCTAAGAAAAACTCTCAACAATAGTTATGGTATGAAGTGTCTCCCCATGTCACCGTAATTTAGAGACTTCTCGCTTTGGTTGCTTTCCCCTTCCTTCTCCACGCGTTCTCCGTCTCGCATTATGTTATAGGATTAATAGCCCTTTTTTTATCCTCAAAACAAATAAAAAGATCTGATTTTTGACGCTTTTCTTCCTTTCCCCTGTGAGTCCCATTTTTTTTTTAAAAAAAAACTTTGTTTTGTTTTAAAGATCAGAATCTCAAATAAACGACAATGGCACCCTTGTTTGACTGGTGGGCAAAGGACAGCCATAGAGGAACACCGGTTGTAGTCAAAATGGAGAACCCAAACTGGTCAATGGTGGAGCTTGAAGGTCCATCAGAGGAAGACTTCTTAATCACTGACTCACCGAGTCGGCGCGGCCGCGACAAATCACGTAACAAAAACGCTAAACAACTTACATGGGTCCTTCTCTTGAAAGCCCACAAGGCTGCCGGTTGCTTGACCTCCATTGCCACCGCAATGGTCACTCTCGGCTCCGCTATCAAGCGCCGCATCCACTCTGGCCGCACGGACATCGAAACCACCGACATCGACCGGGAAAATGAGAACCCAACAGTGAAAACTAGATTCTATACTTTCATCAAGATTTTTCTTTGGCTGTCAGTTTTGCTGTTAGGATTTGAAGTTGCTGCTTATTTTAAGGGGTGGCATTTCGGAGCTCCACATCTGCAATTGCAGTACTTATTAGCGATGCCATTTGGGTTTCAAGATATCTTTGATTCCTTGTATTCACGGTGGGTTTTGTTTCGTGTGGAGTATCTTGCTCCTCCATTGCAATTTCTAGCCAATGCGTGTATTGTGCTCTTCCTTGTCCAGAGTATTGACAGGCTTGTTCTTTGTTTGGGTTGTTTCTGGATCCGGTTTAAGAATATTAAACCAATCCCAAAACAAGACGCCGTTGCTGATCTTGAATCCGGTGAAAATGGATTTTTTCCCATGGTTCTTGTCCAGATTCCCATGTGCAATGAGAAAGAGGTAACTTCAAATTTCACATTTTTAGCTCTTTAATTTTATTTGGTTACTTGGTGTTTTATTCGTTTTTTTTTCTCGTAGGTTTATCAACAATCTATAGCAGCTGTGTGTAATTTAGACTGGCCGAAATCGAAGATTTTAATACAAATTCTAGATGATTCTGATGATCCAACTACGCAATTGTTGATTAAAGAGGAGGTTAATAAATGGCAGCAAGAGGGTGCCCACATTTTGTATAGGCATCGTGTAATTAGAGATGGCTATAAAGCTGGTAATCTCAAGTCTGCTATGAATTGTAGCTATGTCAAAGACTATGAATTTGTGGCTATTTTCGATGCCGATTTCCAGCCAACCCCCGACTTTCTTAAGAGGACAGTCCCTCACTTCAAGGTACTTCACTTTGATTCCTTATTATACAATTTATTTTGATCGAATTTGAGTTGATTTATGTGAAATTCTGTGGCATAATAGGATAAGCAGCTAATTCAACCATTCTAGTAATTAAAGACGCAAGTATTGAAATTGAATGTGGCATTACAGGGTAATGAGGAGCTAGGGCTTGTCCAGGCAAGGTGGTCTTTTGTGAACAAGGATGAGAACTTGTTGACTAGGTTGCAGAACATTAATTTAGCATTTCATTTCGAAGTAGAGCAGCAAGTGAATGGTATTTTCATTAACTTCTTTGGATTCAATGGGACTGCTGGGGTGTGGAGGATAAAAGCTTTGGAAGATTCTGGTGGTTGGTTAGAGAGGACTACTGTTGAGGACATGGACATTGCTGTTCGTGCCCATCTTCATGGCTGGAAATTCATTTTCCTCAATGATGTTGAGGTATAATAAATATTTCTTTTTAGTTTTATATTACTGGATGTTTTTGTCATTGATTTCAGTGAGTTTGTCACCAAACTAGTAGTAGTCAATGGTTTTAATGTGGTTTAACAGTTGTTTTTTTTTTAATGTTCAGTGTCAGTGTGAATTGCCTGAATCATATGAAGCATATAGAAAGCAACAACACAGATGGCATTCTGGACCCATGCAGCTGTTTAGACTCTGTTTACCTGCTATTATTCGATCCAAGGTATATATTTTTTCAAATACTCTTTGTTCTAATTACAATTTTCCCTGTTTTTGTGCTGGCTCTATTTGCTGACTTTGTTATATTGGTCTTTTGTAGATTAGCATATGGAAGAAATTCAACATGGTTTTTCTCTTCTTTCTGCTCAGAAAGCTTATCCTACCATTTTATTCTTTCACACTCTTCTGCATAATTCTCCCCATGACAATGTTTATACCAGAGGCTGAGCTCCCAGCATGGGTTGTCTGTTACATTCCAGCCACCATGTCATTTCTCAACATTCTCCCAGCCCCCAAATCCTTCCCTTTCATTGTCCCTTACCTTCTGTTTGAAAACACTATGTCGGTGACCAAGTTCAATGCTATGATCTCTGGCCTATTCCAGCTTGGAAGTGCCTATGAATGGGTTGTTACTAAGAAGTCTGGCCGCTCTTCTGAGGGTGATCTTGTTTCCTTGGCGAAGAAAGAGACAAAGCATCAAAGGGGTTCTTCAGAGCCAAATCTTGAAGAATTGAAGGAAGAAATTATGCAACAAGATCAAAAGGACAAGAAGAAAAAGAAGCATAATAGAATATATATGAAAGAGTTGGCACTGGCTTTCCTTCTCTTAACAGCTTCAGCAAGGAGTTTGCTTTCTGCTCAGGGGATTCATTTCTACTTCTTGCTATTTCAAGGGATATCATTCTTGCTTGTTGGCCTAGATTTGATAGGCGAGCAGGTTCAGTGAAGGTAGCACGATAGGTTTTGTCAGATAGAATGCTGATAAAAACATGGTCGACATGGGTGGACAACAAATAAGATTATCACTGAAAGGAAAAATTACATGGGGAAATTGATCTGGGCTGGGGGTGCTGCTTTTCTTGATTAGCCTCCAACCCTCCAGAACCCCAATACATTCCCCACTCAACATGAGAAAATATTGTGTTATATGGACAGAAGAATGACTGCAGGTGGGAATGAAAGATAGGGTAGATAGTGTTCATGCTTCTTTTCACTTGTAAGGTTTTTCTTTTTTATTATTACTTTTCTGCTTTGTTTTTTCCTATTCTTTCGTTTTTCGGTCAATTCTTTTGTAAGAAAAAATTGCGTTCAAACATCAAGTTACAGCTTCAAGGTTCATCGTACTTTATCTTTGCCTTGGCTATAACTGATGCCAGCTTGATGATACTCAAGCAGCGGTTAAATCCCTTTTGGTAATGGCGATGTAAATTTTGCCTGTCTGCTTTCGAATTGCTCTGCTGAAACCAGCAGCCATTTTGCTTCCTACAGACCACTGACACCTAACAAATCACTTAGCACTTGCCTGCCTATATTATCTAATTGAATTTGTGATCAGAAGCATTTTCAAAGAATGAGCCAACTTTAATGATGGCGCTTTGTAATTTTCAAGAGCAATATATTGGTTTGAGGTGCAGTGATACCTGTATTCCTGTTTATTATAATTATGGATTGAAAGGCTGAAGCAAGTTTACTTTCTTCCAAAATCAGCTTCAAATTTATGGCATATCAGTACAGAATCGAAGATTATAGAGAGATCCTCATTGGATCATCGAGTGCAAGAAGCGCGTGAAGCTAAGCTAAGCTAAGCTAAAATTAATAATAATTCGGCGAAGTTGCTTTCCAAGCATATGCACGATATCAATCAAGTAACTGGGATGCACACGGGAACGTGTTTTTAAGCCTGGCAGGCACATTTCAAAGGTGTCTCGCCTTTTTTCTGACTGTGAAGCAGCTGGGCCATGCCGTGATATGGACTCGTTTTCTACTCTCCTTGAAAGCACTTCCAAAATTCTAATTCCTCATCCAGTTGCTGGAAAGACGATGGGGTTCACGAAAAACCCCACAAATATTAAGTTTTCTGGGAGACATGTGGCAAGACTAGAGAGTTTAGAATGCTGCATTTAATAGCACATGCATCTACAAAACATGCTTTTATTTTATTTTATTTTTTTATTGAGCTTAGAAGAGACTCTCTTGTTCTTAAGTTAGAAATGGTAATGGAGAAAAAGACGTTTTCTTTATATAGCCTTGAACCTGCAAAGGAAAGAGTGGTTAATGTCATTTTCACCTGTAATTTTATACTACTTAGAGATCTTATAGTGACAGCTAGCCTTTGCAAGGTTGTATAAGTTCTGGGTTTTATAGGCTCCGTAATATCGATGATAATAACAAGATCAATCTTTATAAAAACGCATAGCTCTAAAATATATTTTTATTTAATACATGTATATTTTATGGGTTTTTACTTTTTCAAAGCAGAACAAAATTACTAAAATACTCTAAAAACCCAAATTTGTTTCACCGCATACATGTGCTTTTATCTTTTCCTTATTTTTTTATATTATTATCAAGTTGATTAAGGGATGATTTGGTAATCTAATACATATAATTATTATTAAAAAAATGATTGAGACATGCATTACAAGCATCAACGTATGGGTGATATCTGTGCGCTTCAGACAACACATGACAACCTAACATCGAATTACAAGACGATGTTGGAATCTCCTTAACAGCCTCTTCATGCATGGGAGAAGTGTTTAGTTAATGGATCTCTGGTTTGATATTGATAATCCTTTTCCTATTATTTTATTTCTCCTCAATTTTTGCGCCAAACCTTTCAATTTGTTTTTACTTTAGATTTGATTCTTATTTTTTTATTATTATTTGTTTATTTGAAATAATTTATAAAACTTGTTTTTTTTTTTTTAATTTCTTCCTCTAATTTTTTCATTTATCATATTTGATTGAGGTTATGAAACCTATTTGAATCATTACTTAAGTATTTTTTTGGGTTTTTTTTTATTGTTGTTTTTTTTAATTAATGCTAGTGTTTTTTTTTATAATTATATTATTAAATTAGTTGAGGTTACAAAAAACTATTCGAATTTGACTATTTTTTTTTTGGCATGGCTAAATTACAGGAAATTGGAAACAAAAATCTTTAATTTTTTTACATTAATTTAGTTTTTGTAGTTTATAATGTGATATTAAATAGTGGAGTCAGGGGCCACTCAGACGAGTGGTATTCATCAGGAAGGTGTGGTTGTGAGTTGTGACACCTTGTGAATTTGATGGGCATGTGGCTTTTGTTTTTTGTGAGGTTTTTCTTCAATACGGAAGGCAAGTGGGTCACAGGCCCATACATACATGTGCCATCCTTGATATGCCAAACTCAAATTATTATATTTATATATATATATATATATATATATATATATATATATATATATTTGATTAAAAGTATATATTTAAAAGTCAC
>Ga0325403_1000658_pt1 | contig 25786 bp, 24 predicted proteins | sample PopdelMetagenome_19_FD_205665 | JGI IMG/M metagenome (GOLD analysis project Ga0325403, IMG submission 205665) | Populus deltoides microbial communities from Bellville, Georgia, United States - Xylem-PdKOR-R4 | ecosystem: Host-associated > Plants > Phyllosphere > Stem > Wood/Secondary xylem... | reverse complement strand
TCCGAATTTCTTTGAAGAAAAACAATAGAGTGTCCACGCATGGGACTTGGAATTTAATCCTAGCCTTGGGTGCCAAGCCAAGTTTTGTTTCTTTGACAATGATGAAATCGATCACCATCTCCTTGGCGGAAAACTCTTTAGAGAACAATCATGATTGCCCATAATTATTTGGGTTTTTTTCTCCCCTCAAATCAATAGCTGGTTTTCTTTCAAATTGATTTAAAATTCATCTTGTTAGCAAGTTTCTAGTGATATTAAAATTTAATATCTTTCATAATAATATTAATCTTGTAATGCTATTAAAAATTTCATCATCATTGATAATTTTGTTTTCATTTTGAGTTCATAAATTTGATTAGATTAATGTTAATTTTCTTCAAATTAGACTTTTTAACCCTGGAAAACTTCAAAGGTCAAGTTTAATCAATCCAAAAGTCCAGTCTCCACCATCCTTTTGATTATAGGCAAGAGCTTGCGAGCTGAGAGGGCTTTACATGCCATTACTGTGCAGGAAAATGTATGTGGTGTTTCCAGGATTAGATGACACGGATATCAGTCCCTAATCAGGATAAGCCACAAAATATGGTTCTAGCACCCAAGCCATTATGCCAAGAGGAACTGATAAATCCCCCAGAATTGGTAATGGGTGCAAAATTTCATATCATTCAACACAACTAAACGAAAGATTATACAATGGGATTAGAGAGGCTCAGTGGAAGGAGAAGTCGTTTGTAAATGAGAGCTCACGGCAAGTATCAAGTACTTGTCCACTGCTCTTCAACACGTTCAGTGCTTAACCTCATCACAGCAACCACATCCCTTGTGAAACAAAGGCATTAAGCTAGAAAAACAAAATTAAAAAAAAAATTGATCAAAAAATAGGATTTAATCAAAAGGGCTTCAGTGTGTGTAACAATCAGATCATTGACTCGAAAATCTCACTGAAATCCGCTAAGATATTTATGTTATCATCATTTGCCCAAGTGACCAAAAAAGACTTTCCTCAAGAACACCTAAACTATTACACAAGAGAGATGGAGAGAGGAATAAACAAACAAGAAAGGTGCTCAGACAGCCAAGGGTTAGTAATCAAGTTCTGGGAGAAGAACCCAGATCAGAAACTCTAGTCCACAAACAATTTGCTTCATCACTGCACTCTTTCTTTTCCGTAAGAAAACATCAGAAACCAAAACATCAAGACTTTTTTGTACTAAAACACGATAAAAACCAGCAGAAAACATGTACAACGAAAAGAGGAGGGGAAAAGGAATAAACCCTCGATGGGATTTGAGATCTGCGCGAGGTGGTCTGGCGGAGAGGGAAAAACGATGAGAAGCTGTGAGAGTTTCGTTGTGTATATATAGGGGATGTTGTTAAGTGTATGGTGGCATGGAAACTAGGGTTTCAAAGAATCTGTGGTGTGTTTATTCGGCCTGCAGGGTTTTAGTGTGTTTGTATTTGGGCTTTGGTGTTTTAAACCTTGGCTCATTAAGTACGGGCCATTTTGGGATTCGTTGGGCTTTTATGTTTATATTATAGTAAGGTACTTCTTGGGCCATATTCTCTCAATTAAAAAAAAAATTATGTATCATTGATTTTTTTTTTTAAATAACGTGTCTGTATGCATATATTATTATCCTATGTTTTTTTTATAAATTTAAGAACCACTCTTATAAAAAAAATATGTACATATTATACGAGTTTAAAAAATCCATAAATTAATATAAATAAAATAAAATTTTAGAATATTTTTATTATGTTATAGTATTTATTTATCATTTTATAACAAAATACCTTCTAACACAATACTTTATAAAAAAATATAATTAGGAGTGATTTTTTTTTATTTGTTTAAATTTTTGATAAAAAAAACTAACCAATATGTATGTGTATACACACACACATGCATATTTGAAATCAGATCTAACCAAAAACTAGTTCAAACTAAATAGTTTTGGTTTAGTTTTTTTTAAAAAAAATAGCAAAAATTTGTTATTTCTTTAGTGTTTTTTTTTTTTTTGAGCTTTATGGGCTTTTTAAGAATAAATTGAGTTGATTTTTATAGAATAAGATGTAAAAAGAAAATTAAATTCATAAAAAGAATTAGATAATTGCAATACTTAACAACATATATAAATATAATCACAAAAATAGAAAAAAAAATAGAAAAACATATGAATTTATTCAACAACATATATAAATGTAATCACATAAAATTATTGCATGCATGTAAAACCTAACTTGTTATCCTTTATACATTAGGAACAATATGAAATTCATGTTTTATTAAAATAATGTAAATCTTAAGGGTTTGGGATGGAAAAAGAAAAAGAAAAAGAAAAAGTATACTGCCATTATAAAATACAAGGTTTTTTTTTTTTTTAAATGAAACATCTTTTATATTTATTCTTAAGGGTTCTATCTATGTCAAAAGCTTTAAATTGAAACTAAACTGGATTAATTTATTTATTTTTGGTTTTCTAATATGCCTTTTCAATTATTATTTTTTTCATTTTAATTAATTTTCAGTTTTTTTCTAATACCTAATAAATTCAACATAATTTTTACTTGAAACCTCTCATAGCATGGTTAGACTAAAGAGATTTGCACTTCAAGTTACATCACATCTTTTTAAAATATGTTTAAAAGTATAGTAATGGTTGTGGTTGCTATTGTAGTTAAAAATATATTTTGCTCGGAAATATATTAAGAAAATAATTTTTATTTATCTTTTAAAAATAATTTTTAACATCAGCACATCAAAACAATCTAAAAACATAAAATAATAATTTAAAAAAAAATTAATTTTTTTAAAAATATAATTTCAATCACATTCACGCTTAAATTATTTATCAAATAGTAAATTGTTTTTATCCTGGCAAATTTTGATTAACCCGGGCGAATTAACGCTAAGGAAAGACAATCACAGGCCAAGGAATTTCACAAGACAAGAAAGGAACCTTACAATACAGTCCAATTATTCACATCAACAAAAGAATAACCCTTCAAGAACACAAAGCAATCACCACCAAGATCCCATGATACTTAGCCCTAGCTACTAGCCAAAGCACATTGCTTCCTAATCTCACCGTTGGAGCCGGTTTTAACATTAATCATACCCATTTTCTCCATGGACTCGGCAAATTCAAAATAGAAATCAAGTGAGCCCTGGAGTAGTTGCTTGATCATGGACAATGCATCGGAATCTGTGGTCAAGGCAGCATCTGATTCAAAGAGACCTCTTCTTTTAAGTACAAGTGTATAGTAGCTAAGATCAAATGTGTTTCTGCTTCCAGGTTCCATCTCAACTTTAGTAGTGTTATCATTAATGTTCTTGCACTTGTTTGGCTTTAAATTTGCTGCGTATTCACTATCTAGTGCCGGATCTTGGTCTCCAGTCCCAGTAAAATTGTATAGCCGGTTCGAAACGATGAACAATGAGCAATGCCAATTGTATGAGCACCTGGAGAAATTAATTTGGTTTGATGATCAATGATTTAGTGCTGTAAGAATCTCACGTGATGAAAATGTTAAGATGGGACATACCAGAAAGCAAGACCAGGTCTTTCAAATCAAGACCTTGGTTAGAAAAGAGTGTTTGTAGAGTGGTGAAGTTGCCAAAGGGAGGTGGGATGTTGGAAATGACCTCTGAGGACTTTGAGATCAAACCCGTCTCGCCGGCCAGTTGGAACTCCCCAGAATGGACCTCCCTGTCAACATTGAAAATAAAATTTACTTGTGTTTTTAATAATCAGTAGTATTAGATCTAGTGAAGGTTTTTTTGTGTTGGAATTACATACTATGGCTACTACACTGTCCCTTGCGACCAAGGTAAGAATATCTGCGCAAGACACAATTCCAGGACATTCGGCTTTATCTAGGCTTTTAACTCTGCCAATGAAGTCAAAGCCTCTAAGTGTTAGATTTGGACTGGCTGCCTTTTCAGGCTGTTCGCCAGAAGTTGTGTTCAACAGCACAGATGCATCACAACCCTGACAAGCATTTTTCCTCTCTTGTTATTTCACAATCTGAAAAATCAACATATTCAACATTGTGCAGTAAAATCATGAGAAGAAAGGCAGATAGCAGAGAGTTAAAAATGCAGCTACATGCAAGCACAGACCCTGACAAGGCAATCATGAAAATGCGTTCTGATAAAGGCTGCAGCCTGTTAAGAAATATATGTATATTTATCTTGTTTTATTTATTAATAGTAGAATAGTATTTTCAGTTTAGTCCATATATAATCTCTTTTGTATTCAGGTTAAAATAACATTTCAGAATAAAATAATTAACGAAAACCTTTCTCTTTCTTTTATGTTCCTATTTTTTTTAATGTTAATTTGAATTGCTTTAACACAGCAAAGAGGATGGAGCATTGTGGATGTGCTGGTTAACAAAGTCCTGCACAATCTTCTCAGCTTTCGGGCAGCTCGTAGCATAGAAACCCATCTTTAGTTAAGCTTCAGTTGTGCTAAAAGACCAATGATTAGTATCCCAGTACAACCGATCTTTCCCATAGTGATTGCTTCTAGTTTCTTTTCTCTCTTATAAAATTTTCTTAAATACCGTATATGTAGAATGCTGTACACTACTACTAGAAACTACTTTACTTCAAATGTGCAAGCAATGCCTATCATGAGAAAAGATTTATAGCCCTAGATTTATGCTACAAGATGAGAAGCCAAGATGATAAAAACAACACATCTAGCATAAGTATGATAAGAAAATGATAAATACAGTACATCTAGCTAACAAACATGTGCCATCTTGTAGTGACGAGATAGATATATTTTAGTATAAAGTAGTGCATGATTAGTTAGGATTGTCGCTCTTGAAGAAGTGAAGTAAGCCTGCTGTAAAACCCCACATGCATCATCAAGGCCTTTCATTTGATCTACAGATGACGAAATTTCCTTGTCCTGCATTGATCTTTCGGTGAATGAAAAATTATGGGTTGGTTTCGACTGGATAGATCTTGCTAACTATAGTTTCATCAGCAGATGGCGGTTGATACATATATATGTGTATTCATTTGGTAGATAGAATTTTCTTTTTATGGCATGCTAAAGTACTCTGAGGTACAAACAAAACTAGGAAAAGAATAAATATAACTTGTTCACCTGCTCTATGGCGGCTATGTTATCGTAATTCTGAATTGTTTTCCCTTTTCCTAAAATACCGCTGCCACCCATGATGCTAGCAGGGTGATGAAGAATATATAATATTGTCAAGAAAAGAATCTGACATCTGAAGAATTGTGAATATGTAAGTAGGAATCCGCATAAAAAGCAGCAGACAAAGTGACAGAAGACTAGAGGGAAAAAGATTGATGACAACAGGATATCTAGTAAGATTTAGATTTGATCATCCCAGTTTCATCTTTTACCAAAAGAACTTCTCAGGGGGTCAAAAGCAAATCTGGAAAGTCTTTTAACATGATGGGTATTAGGCCCTATTCTTGTATATTGGGGACATTTTTTCCGGGGCTGGAAGCGGTTGGCTTAATCAGTGTTTGACTATTAGTGTACCAGTCCTTTTCTGTTCTGTATCCTTCAGGAACATCATGATTTTCTCACATATTTTTAGAACACCCTGTGGACCAGGTATCAGCTGGCTCCTGTTGTGTATATATTATTCCATGCTGACTAAGATTATGTGGTAATAAACAACAACCTTCTCATTCTCCTTTTGAGATGGAAATTGGCAGAACTTTATTTTCTAACTGCAAATAGTTCATGCTCATAAACCTTTCTGTCAAACTTTGAGGCCGTATACTGCATTAACACCTTATAAGTGAACTAAGCACACATGGCATAGATAAGAATAGTAGTTCATTGTTTCCCATCAACCTACAATCCATCATTTAATTCTTGTGTACTAAGGGGGCTCACAAGTTCAAACTCAGAAAACTGGAGATTTTTCTTTTGACAAGCCGGTATAAATCTGACCGTATTTTACATAAGATATGAACCTCTGACCTCTTTGTAGATACTAAGAGTCCACTATGACCAAGCCAAAGGAGCATTGTTAAACCTAAAAGAGAGATGAACACAGTGAAAATAATTACGGACCATCTTTGTCCTACTATAAAGTGTACCATCTCCTGATGAAATAGAAAAAGATTAGGTTGATGCAGCCACTGAATGGAGTAATTTGTACCAAAGTTAATTACCCTGAACAAGAAAAATAAGTAGTAACATATGTTGCAGCTTTATCACTCTTCACCATATTTTTCAAGCCATTGAATTTAGTCTGTCCCTGGAATTTTTATATGCATGTAAATTGCTTTGATGAGTTTAATTACTTGATGTTAGGAGCACCATGAATTAAGTATTTAGCTATGAAAATAAGATGCGATTCCTAAAGGTGCTAAAGCCCTAGTAAACATATACAGCACCCCTTTATTCTTATTCATCGAAATTCTTTATGGGATTTCTAATATGTTTACACCGTGAGAGGAATACGTTTTGTTAAAAGTAGAAACATGAAATTCAAGAAAGAAAATGTAGATCTTTGCATGATTTCTGCAATCAGAATATTAATTATTCATGTATGTGTCTGATCTAGTCTTTGTTGGCTGCCAATGTCGCTGCTTTATAATCATCATTTATTGATTGTTGGACCTTTATGCTTGCAGCTAATTATACTATAGCTTTGCCAAAAGCAAAACAGCATCTTGATGTGTCTGATCTAGTCTTTGTTGGCTACCAATGTCACTGCTTTATAATCATCATTTATTGATTGTTGGACCTTTATGCTTGCTCATGCTAATTATACTATAGCTTTGCCAAAGCAAAACAGCATCTTGTTGGTCCTTGGCAAATCAGCTATTAATTTACTATGTAAGTGTCTCGAAAAGGGCACTAACTCGTGCTTAGATCCTTAATGGACAATTTATGCTGATTCCAAAGATAGTAGCCATGTTTGCTTTTGAAGGATTGGGCTAAACAACCTTATTTTACCTAACCACAGTTGTATTTTATCACTTTTAGCCTCGTTGATACAATTGGAGATCAGCTGAATCTGCTGCACACATGGTTGAGCTGTTTCTAGGTGAATAGATGAATCCATAAGGAGTAAGCTAGATGGAGATATATAAACAGTACACAAATATATTTTTTTCTTGTTGCAAAAGTGGACTCAAATTCAAAAGAAATAAAGTCTTATTGAAATTATTTGAGTAGAAATGAAACGCACATGCACACATAGGAACCGATTAACAGAAGATTCTTAGCTATTCACAACTGCACAGTGCTTTCTAATTTCTCCAGTTGTGCCGGTCTTAACATTGATTCTGCCCATTTTCTCCATGGAATTTGCGAATTCCGCGAAGAAATTCTGAAGTGGGCCTTGGAGTAGCTGGTTGACGAAAGACAATGTAGCGGAGTTTGTGGTCAAGGCAGAATCAGATTGGAACAGACCCCGTCTTTTGAGTAAAAGACTGTAGTAGCTAAGATCAAATGTCCTGAAACTTCCAGGGTCCATTTCTACTATAGTGGTATTGTCATTAAGACTTCTGCACTTCCTTGCCTTGAGATTGGCAGCGTATTCGCTATCTAGAGCTGGGTCCTGATCACCTACTCCAGTGAAATTGTAAAGGCGGTTTGAAAATGATGAACAATGTGATATCCCAATTGTGTGAGCACCTGAAATATTCAGCAGGATCATGATAAACATTGCGGCAAGCAACATTTCAAATCATATACAGAGCTAGGGAGTGGCATTTTCTTTAAGTGTAGTACCTGATAGCAAGACTAAGTCTTTCAAGTCCAGTCCTTGGTTAGCAAAAAGTCTCTGTAGATTGGTGAAGTTGCTTGTTGGAGGCGGGATATTGTTCAAGGCCTCCGAGGATCTTGAAATTGTCCCGTCTCTTCGTCCCGTTGGAACTCTCCAGAATGGACCACCCTGTTGAAGTTAAAAAAAAAAGGGTTTTTGCCAAATAATGAAAAGATATATATACATATGCATTGAATTCTTGGTTATGACTTATTTTAGTCCTTACAGTGGCTACAACAGCATCCCTTGCAACCAAAGCAACAATGTCAGCACAGGAGACTACAGCAGGGCAGGCTGCTTCTAATAGGCTCTTAACTTTGTCAATGAAATCAAAGCCTCTCAGTGTCAAATTTGGAGTTGCCACCTTTTCAGGTTGGTTATTGCTTGAAGTTGTGTTCAAAAGCACAGATGCATCACAACCCTGATAAAAAAAAAAGTGAAAACAAAAGGTTTCAAAGATTTGTGAGGTGAAAATCTAGGCAGTCACAAAAAGATTGAAGACACATACCCTAACAAAACAATCATGGAAATGCATTCTTATGATAGCTGCTGCCAGTGATGGAGCATTATGGATATGCCTGTTAACATAGTCTTGCACAATCCTCTCAGCATTTGGGCAGCTACTAGAATAAAAACCCATCTGCAATTGAGCTTCAGTTGATCCCATAAATACCAAAAGACAAAAGAACATCATCCCAAAATAACGAAACCCCCTCATTTTCTAGGGAAAATTCCTACTTCACTGTGGAAGCCACTTAGCACAACCTTGGTTATGGGAGTTTATGCCACTTCAACTGTAGTACATTAAAGTTGGAACATGAGGCAAGATTTATAGGCCTCACTTTTAGCATGAGCCTTAGCAACTTGAGCTACCAAAAAGATAAAAGAATAAAAGGGCCCCCATAGCTACCTAACATGACTAATGCTTAAACATAAATTAATGTAAGGTAGTGATAAAAATATGATAATTAGTTATGTGTGTCCCTAAATTGATGTAAGAATCAAACACCAGTCTCTTGCTTTACGAGTAATTGTGCAGGGAAAACTACAAGAGAATCCCATGCTTCTCTGGAGAAACTTAACCTGATCATCTCTTTAAAGCCGACAGAATATAAAACAAATTGGTGACCATGGAAATGTTGGGACGTGGCGGAAATTGATCTTAAGATAATTGTATGGATATATATATGGCAAGAATGAGATCAACTGGTTCACCTGCTCTCTGATGGCTAACATTGTCTTAATTAATCCCCAACTGCTCCCATTTCTCATCAATAATTGGATACCTGCTGCCACCAATATGCATTGATCACCAAAAACAAAACCCAGGGCTCAACTGCCATGCTTATTTTATTTTTTTCTCGAGGGGCGTAGTAGGATGACAAAAAACTTAAAATCTATACAGTAAATCTTGAGTTCGAGTTAGAACGTGTATTTTTTGTAAGAACATGAAATAGTCGAGATTTTACTCGCTCACTTGAACCCACAAAATACGCTTTTCAAAAAATAGAGTTTTCTCAAATCCAAAAAAAAACAAATATCATGATAGAATGTCAAACAAATTATCAACACCTAATTAAACTAGTGATTTTAAAGGCAAAAATCCATCAATGCAAGGTTGCTGTAGCCTTAGTAGGCACCTTGAAATCTAGAATCCCATTTTATTTTAAAAGAACACAAATGCATAGAAGAGAGTATCAGCACATTGCTAATTGCATAAAATATAATTAAGTTATGATAACCATAAGCTGTCGGTCGCTTTTTTTATGTGAGAGAACCGAGGAATCATCAGGGCATATTCACACAGTAATCTAATGTATACGGTAAGAATGGCTTTCGAGGAAACAGCTAGGGAGAAGAAACTTCATGTTCATGTTCTTAAAATAATTAAGATCAAACATTAAAAAAAACTATAATTTTCAATGATCTATATTAATTTAAATATAAAAAATATATATATAAGTTAAACTAAAAATACTATTTTATTCTTAATAAATAAATCTATATAAATATTATTTAATATTATGTATTTTTCCCGACATTATAATATTCTTTTCTTGCTTTATGTCATGGGGTACTGGAGGGTGGAGACAATAAACATATGAACCTGCACATGTTTCTTAAATACATGCCAAAAATACTAGGACCCCCTCCTTGATTCCTACCAAATTAGCTTGTGCCTCAAGAGTTTGGATTCCCTGTATTTATTTCCATGCATGTGCTTTCTTTATGTTGAATTGTGTCAGTGGTGGGCACGCTGCTCTTCACCTTTTATAGGATCAGTCAATTTATTCCTACGAGGGATTAACCAAAAAGATGTCCTTGGCAAGAGATGAATCCTTTCTCTTACATCCAAGATAATATATATATATATATATATATATATATATATATATATATATATATATATATATATATATATATATAAGAAGATGAAGAATCAGAAAAAGAAAAAAGTCATCAAATCCTTGCATTGAAGCTTCAGTGTCTTTACTTTACGAACAAACTCCATGCATGCAATTAAAGAATATGAGTGCATTAGAAGGAAGAATGGCTTTTGTTGGTTCTTTGCTTCAGAAGGCAGAGGGCCTTCTGTGTGTGAGTTTATACGTGCAGGCTCATGTTTCTGTGCACAAATTGATATAATATCACTGTCCCGAATATATACATGGTTCATTAGGCTTACAATGCTATCATTAATTCCAGCCCACTAGCGATCCACAAGCCGTAAGGCTCTTATGTTCTGACCTGCTAATCCAGCAGTTGGACTGGAAATAAAAGGGAAACTTGCTGCAAAATTCTCAGCAGCATAAAAGAAGCGTACCCATGTAACAATTTTGAACCAAACTGAACTGTATTGCATACATGCATAGAAACTTACACAGCAATGCCAACGAATTTTGTGGACCACTGATGATTCTCAGAATAGTATAGATAAAGAGTGGTATTGGATGACATGATAATTGGTGGCGAACAAGGGTCCCTGTTCTCATGATGAAACACATACTTTATGGTACAAATGAGGTAAATTTCCTCACATGGACACACAACAACGATTAGTCAAAAATCTGTACCTCGTGGATGAAATTTAACTTTAAAAGGGTTGTCGCAATTTTTTTGGAGGTATCACTTTAATGATTCACGTAGAATATGTCAGTTAGTGTGGTCCGAATGAAATTTAAAGTGTTTGAAGTTGACGTGGAGTTGGTAATGTTAAGGATGGTCGCATAGTAAGATTCTTGTGTATTTGTTTTGGAGGTAGTTTTTATAGATATGGTTTAAAAGATTAAGTTTTAAAAAAGTGTTGTTAGCTGAAGTTAGTTAGATTTAAATACGTGTTTGGTAAAAATTATAGTTAAAGTTTATGTATAACAAAAAAACATGTAGTAAAATGTTTGGCAGTTATGTGATTGCGGTTGTATTTCAAAGTGTTTTTTTAAAAAAAACGCATTAAAATAATGTATTTTTATTTTTAAAAAATTAGTTTTGATATCAGTGTATCAAAATGATCTAAAAACACTAAAAAAATATTAATTTAAAGGAAAAAAATAAAAAAAAATAATTTTTTTCAAAAATATTTTTGAAACGCAAAAACAAACGGTGTTTACAAAACTCAGTTAAAAAACATGTAAAAACTGCTTCATAAAAACTGCATTTCAAACTCAATTTTTTAATGGGTTTTACAATATAAAACACTATTTTAACAATTATCCAATGCCTTGTTTTTTGCACTGCAAATACAAAAACAGTTCCTAAACAAACACAGCCGAAGGTTTCTTGGGACTGCCATTCCCTACGGTATATGGACAGTGTGCTTGTGAAGTCTGTAAATTCACCCATTTCAAGATGCAATGAAGATGGAACGCATGGTTGCATGCACCCCAAACTAAAAAAGTATGATTAACAATAAAGATCATCAGTTCCTTCCCGCTACAGCACACCAACTTAAACAAATTTAGTCATTTCTCTAGTGTTTTTTTTTTTTTTTTTTCTTGGTGGTTATACAGAATGGTTCAGCTCAAGGCCCTTAGGGCAGGGGAAGGTACACAACCAACTGAACTAGCTAGTTGGAGTGTAATCCTTTCCCTGGTTGATCAATGGAACTTTCACAGAGGGAAATATCATTGACAAAAGAAGTACAGAGAAACAGATAAGAATGCAGAATGCCAGAATCTGGTTAAAATTATGAGCTAAAATAACATGATTTTTACATTGTTAACACCGTATAACATTGCAATGTCCAGTGAATGACAAACAGGAAAAGAATGCTGGCAATTTCGCTGAAAGAAGAAACCACAGATAGGCTGTAGTGAATTTACTATGCATGAAACTAATTTGGGCCACTTGAAAGTGTTATCAGGCTTCCTATTGGAGCTCAGGTCCAGGGATGGGGGATGACTATATAATCAAGCCGAGCCAGAGTCCTTTAATGGCGCCCAAGATGCCCATTCATAGGGTGGTTTCACTGAATTGCAAGTCTGGGGGATTGCCATGAAGTGGTTTCTGGGATATCCATTGTGCTTTGGCATCATCTCGGAGATTACAAAGATAATAAAGCAAGCAATTTTTATTCAAATTTGTACGGAATGCGAGAGTGCTCGAGCACTTCGATTAGAATTGCGATCCAAACAAAAATTTGGGGAAATTTTAATTTTTTAATTTTAATTTTTTTTGGCGTTTTTAAAAAAATTTTAAAAAATATTATTTTAAATAAAAAATATTTTAAAAAAAAACTATTATTATATTTTTCAAATAATCACTGTCCTTACTCCTTACGTGCTACACTGCTACAGGCTTGTTTTTAAACCTGAGGCCCAAAACTGTAATCTAAGTTTCCAAACGTTAACTTTTTATTTATCTATGCAAGTGCTTTTATTATTATTATTATTATTATTATTCGACATCTTCTGTAAGAAAATACTAATAATAGTTTTTTAATTGATACATGGGGTAAATTTAGTTATATCCAATGAGTTTATAGGTTGATTCACTAATTTGTGGATTATAATGGAATTTCATTTCAGGTTTAGAAAATAATCTCTCAAACTTGATTAATTTTGTTGTTGTAGTCAACTCTGTGAAATTTTTAGGCATGAAGTATAAGATGGAAGGAGTTTCAAGGAAAATTCAAAGCATGAAGAAAGGCAATACAGTAGTATGAATTCAGGAAATCAATATATTTATTCATAAGAAAGATAATGGAATAAAGGGAACAACCTCAAAATTTCAAAAAATTAAATAAAAATTCCTGCAGCCAATTCCTTTGCAAATGTTTAAAAAGCCAAAAGAAACAAACACAAATCCATGCAACTTTGTTGCAATCAATTAAATCATTGTAAAAAAAAATCAAAATGAAGATTCTCCTAGTTCACAACAGCACAATGTTTCCTGATTTCGCCTTGTTTGCCGGTCAGGACTCCAATGTAGCCCATTTTCACCATGGATTCAGCAAAATCTTGTGCAAAGGTGGATCCCTGTGTCCTTGACTGAAACTTGACGTAGTCTCTTGTTTCAGCATCGTCAAGAAGAGCTGCATCAGATCGGAATAGCCCTCTTCTTTTAGCTACAATGGTGTAGTAATCTTCGTCGAAAGACTTGAAGCTACCAGGGTCCATCTCAACGACTGTGTTGGAGTTTCCAGGCTTACATTTTTTCTTCAGTTGAGCAGCGTACCTTTGGTCCAATGAAGGGTCAGTATCTCCCTTGCCTGTGAAATTGTACAGCCTGTTCGAGATTATGGTACAGTGTCCAATTCCTATGGTGTGTCCTCCTGTCACCAAAAAAATATTCCAAGTAAATACACTGATATTTTGCTTAATAGATAGCTTTTTTTTGTTACGAAAACTACCTGATAAAACTGCAAGGTCCTTCACACTTAAACCCGTTGCAGCAAATTGCTGTTTCAGGACAGTAATGTTGGCGAAAGGAGATGGTAGATTGAATAAAGCCTCGTTAGCAATCGACACTCTTCCATCTCTGCGTCCGGTGGGAACATCCCAATACGGTCCACCAATCTGGAAGGAAAGGCTTTGATTAAGCACATCCGCATATGGAGCAGTTTATTAGTGGAGATAAATTTTGTGTTGAAAGATTTAATACCATTAGGACTGCGTCACGAGCAACCAGGGCCAAGACATCAGAACAGGAAACCACACCAGGACACTTCTTCTCCAGTGCAGATTTTACAGCATCAATGACATTGAACCCTCTTAAGGTTTTATTTGGGATGGCGTCTTTCTCTGCTTGATTCTTCTTTGTAGAACTTAGGAGCACGGAACCATCACATCCCTGGAAAGCATAACTTGTTAGCATATTGTTCTCTGTGTGCTTATGCAGCAACTTCATGTTGAAAATAATGATACAAGATAAATTCTGTTTCAGAACTGTGTAAATTACACAGTAGTGTAGCTTAAGGGCTTACCCTGATGAAACAATCATGGAAATGCATTCTTAGCAAAGGAGCAGCAAGGGTTCGGTCCCTAGAAATGTAACGGTAAAGAGTTTGATGGACTATAAGCTCTGCATCAGGACAGGTTCTCCGGTAAAATCCGAGTTGCAACCCCCCTGCATTAGTGAGTTCTACTAGCAGGAAAGCGAGAGCCAGATGAAGAAAGAGGACTGAAAAAAGCTTTTGGATAGCCATTATCTGTGAACTGGAGTTTTGAAGTTGTTCTTCAGGCTGAGATGGTTTGGAACACAATAATTTTTCCGGCTTTTTATAGTCAAGCTGAGGTCTTTGACAGCGTCATTGTACAAACTGTCAGCTGTGTGTAAAATGATTGCACGTTTGCCCAACTTGCATTAAACATTCTCCTATTGAACAGCTCAACTCCAAGTACTTCAAAAATGGAAACACGTCCTGTGAGGATGGGTTCGCCTCACACCACAACACGGCTACAATATGTGTTGGCTCTAAGAATCTTTAGCTGACACTCGTACTCAAAACATTGAAAAATCTCTACTTGCATTAAACATTCTCCCATTGCATTGCCACAAAAAACAATCTAACATAGATTATAGATATTATTATGCTCATTCAGGATACATAACAAGAAGTTGCTATGCACAAAGGCCTGATAAAAAAACAAGTGTTAATTTCCCAAAAGGTCTATTGATGGTAGTGAAATGGCTGTAAAGAGCAGTAGCAACATTGTAAGAAATGAAATGGGCTAAATATGTGAACGCAAGGTTTAAGCAAACAGTACTGTTCAATCCTGCAATGTATAAACGGCATTCTGTAATTCAATATATGTAGCTATGACTGGTTCTGATCTTCTCTACCTTGTTGGCCTTGAATTACAATTTCCAAAGTAATTGGTTCCAGGATTTGGAAGGTATCGATAGAGCTTAGTTTCGAAGATACCACATGCGAAATGAAGTTGAGCTAAGTGATTCTTCAGCGTAACCATTCACTTGCATTAGCGTTTGAAGACAGAATATACTCCTCTGGATGCTTCCATTAGGTGTCTCAGGACATTATGCATGTGTAAGAAGCAGGATTCACTTTATGATTTGTTACAAAAACATCCAAGTCCTCTGCATGTTTCCATTAACTGTACAATATACTGTGGCAAACTGTGTGAAGACGACGTAGGGAATTCTCAGTTCTCACCCCTTTACGAAACTGAAGAGATTAAAAGCTTTGAGAAGCTTGAACAATTCAGAACATAGATAAGGACTTCATTTAACTTATTTATTTTTCCCTAGTAATTAATTCATAGACTTTTCCAGATGAGTTAACACCATGTTGTTCATTGGTTCTATCACACTGAGGTATCATATGCCAATATCCAGTTTCTGAGGAAGAAATTTGTTGCAGATTAATCCCTAATTGATCAGATGATAAATGGAGTTAATGGAGTTCAAAACATCTCATGTTCTTTCAGCAGCCCTTCTAATAAGATTACCATTTAAAACCAAAATTAGTTTCAGTCAATTTTGGTACGAGGAAACATGAGAAACATATGTAATTAGCAGACACTTAGTGTGTGTAAGAGGCTTATTTACCTGTTTGTTTTATATTTTAGAAGTGCACGATACATGAAATCATGATTCAGACAACGCACAAAAGGTTTCCAGGATGAACTTAACCATAAAAACAGTATTTCTAATTTTTCCAACGTGAGTTTTGAGGTCTTTTTGTTCCTTCTAATTCTTCAAACACCTAACTTTCTAGCCGTTCATTTAAAATCACCCTGCAGAAAAAGAAATTACAAGCTGGTTTACACGATTCTGTTCCTGGCAGGCATCAAAAGAAAGACTCAACAACTCCTAAAAATGCTTATGAACTGGCTGGCAAAAATGGTGAAGATTATGCATGAATATTATGAATTAATTGGACTGGCACCCTTCTTGATTTCAACTAGCTTGTGCATCCAAAATTTGACTGTACTGGATTTATTTACAGGTGATTTTTTTTTCTGTTTTGAATGAAAATCAAGAAAATAATGGTTGGCATTCTGGCAATTGCAGGTAAGATATTAAAGATTGGTGCACTACATTACTAGTTCTAAGGAGGTACAATCTCACTTGGTTTTGAGACATATTTTTTGCATCAGTTCAATAGATAAATAAGTCAGCCGATCTGACTTCTATAGACAAATAAGTAGAGGCATTTGAGTAATGAGATTTTACGAGGAGCACATATAAAAATGTTCTTCCAGATTGAATACTTGCTGTAAACTTAGGAAAATTTCTGTGAAGATGTTGGATATGTTCATGGGAGGCGCAGTCTGCCCAAGCATGCATATATTCATGGCCTAGCCAAAAGAGTGAAAGAAACTGTAGCAGGTATTCAAATACTATGAAGGTAGTGGATGTTTATATTCGTATGAAGAAAATATTCAATAAATCAAAACAAATAACTTGAAGGCAAAACCTCAAATTATGAAGTACATCCTGCAACTAATTGGGTTGCAAATGTGGGGGAAAATAAATGAAACAAATACAAATGAAATCACACGTAAATTTCAGGAAATCAATAAAAGATCGATTTAATTCACAACAGCACAACGTTTCCTGATTTCGCCTTGTTCGCCGGTCAGGACTCCAATGGAACCCATTTTCACCATGGATTCAGCAAAATCTTGTGCAAAAGTGGATCCCTGTGTCGTTGACTGAAATTTGACATAGCCTCTTGTTTCAGCATCATCAAGAAGAGCTGCATCAGATCGGAATAGCCCTCTTCTTTTAGCTACAATGGTGTAGTAATCTTCGTCGAAAGACTTGAAGCTACCAGGGTCCATCTCAACGACTGTGTTGGAGTTTCCAGGCTTACATTTTTTCTTCAGTTGAGCAGCGTACCTTTGGTCCAATGAAGGGTCAGTATCTCCCTTGCCTGTGAAATTGTACAGCCTGTTCGAGATTATGGTACAGTGTCCAATTCCTATGGTGTGTCCTCCTGTCACCAAAAAAATATTCCAAGTAAATACACTGATATTTTGCTTAATAGATAGCTTTTTTTTGTTACGAAAACTACCTGATAAAACTGCAAGGTCCTTCACACTTAAACCCGTTGCAGCAAATTGCTGTTTCAGGACAGTAATGTTGGCGAAAGGAGATGGTAGATTGAATAAAGCCTCGTTAGCAATCGACACTCTTCCGTCTCTGCGTCCGGTGGGGACATCCCAATGTGGTCCGCCAATCTGAACGGAAAAAGTGGTTAAGCATCGGCATAGTGACGCAGTTAATCAGTGGTGATAAATTGTGTTGGAAAATTTGATACCATTAGAACTGCGTCACGAGCAACCAAGGCCAAGATATCGGCACAGGAAACCACACCAGGACATTTCTTTTCTAGTGCTGATTTTACAGCATCAATGACATTGAACCCTCTCAAGGTTTTATTTGGGATGGCGTCTTTCTCAGCTTGATTCTTCTTTGTAGAACTTAGGAGCACGGAACCATCACATCCCTGGAATGCATAACTTGTTAGGATATGGAATTGTGTGGTTTCCTAAACAAGATGAAAACGCTTGATTTCCAAGTGCTTTTGTGGCAAGGTAACATTGGGATGATGATGATGATATCAGATACATACTGTGTAAATTGCATACTAGTACTTCAGCTTAAAAGCTTACCCTGATGAAGCAATCATGGAAATGCATTCTTAGCAGAGGAGCAGCAAGGGTTCGGTCCCTAGAAATGTAACGATAAAGAGTTTGATGGACTATAAGCTCTGCATCAGGACATGCTCGCCGGTAGAATCCGAGCTGCATACCCCCTGCATTAGTGAGGCCTGCAAGCAAAAAGGCGAAAACGAGTTGAAGAAAGCAGACCACGAAAAGCTTTTGAATAGCCATTTTCCCTTGAGTGATGTTTTGAAGCTGTACTTAAAGGATGAGATGGTTTGGAACACAAGTCTGCTGGCATTTTATAGTTGAGATAAGGCCTTTGACAGTGTCTTTGCACAAACTGTCATTTGATTAGTTACGAATTGTTGGTGTTTATATGATAAAGTCAACAATTTAAGAGCTGACCCACAACAAATTAATAACTAATCAAATGACAGTTTGATTAATATTTTACATTGCTAAATAATGCTTATATATAAGAGAAAAAAATTTGAAAAACATTAGCAAACTTGTAAAGAAAAACCATGGAGACCTCTAAAATATGTTTTCTAAAACTCCGTACAAATTTAAAAGTTTTTGGATGGAGAAATACTGTGTTTGAATAAAAAGTTCAAGCACGTCGAAATGGAAGAATTTACTTCAGAATGAGTCGAGCTCATATCAAAACATGCCCAGAAAATATTAGTTAACAGAATCTTAGCCTACACTAAACCGTTTAAATTATATATAGCTCAACTTGCACTAAACATTCTCCCATTGGCTAGCCACCAAAAATAATTTGGCAAAGCAGACAAGCATAGATTATAGATACTGCTGTGTGACCATTCAGGATATTATAACAACCAAACTCTCAAGAACAAAGGCCTAATCACGAAACGAAATATTATATGTGAATGCTAGCTAGGTTTAAAGCATGCTGTACACGACTTTCTGCCAAGTATACATTGCCATGACTTGCTCTGATTTTTCTCTCTTGTTGACCTTTATGAAAGAACGAGGTTTCAAGAATGATTTTATAGTATTCTTTAACATATTATTTCAAGTTTTCTGAGTTCTGCAGCTACAAATGCGGCAGTGAAATCTGAATCTGAATTTTTAATTACTTGACTGTGAAGAACCATTTTAGATTATATTTACAACATTGAATATAACTGGGATTTTTATTATTGATTCTAGGAGTTGGCAGCTATCTTACTATCGAACATAGCCGTTTTAGTAATAAATGAGTATTTATTGATTAAGCATTATTGTATTAACTGGAACTGGTCGTGCAATATTGCTAATATCCGCCCAGACACATGATACTTTACAAGACCATGTCTTCTGTTAGTTTCGAAGAGACCAAATACGTGAGAAATACGTGCATCGACCATCCTCAGATTCTTTAGCTGAACCAATAACTTATGTTGGCCTTTGAAGACAGAAGAAACACGTAAGACTTTACATTATGTGTGTGTAAAAAGCAGGATTCACTCTATGCTTTTGTTACAAAGAAAACAACTGCTCAATCAGTAACTGTCACACACTGCATGGAAACCCACTAGGGAATTCTGATCAGTTCCCACCCTTCTATAAAACTGAAGAGATTATAGAGCCTTGAATAACTCAGAATACAAGGATTTCAGCTGATTAAGAATGCAGACAACATCAAACAGCAAGACGAACGGCTTGATGTGAAAGTGGCTGCCAAAAATGGCGAAGATTATGCATTTCATATTACGAAGAAACTTGGCTGGCACCCTCCTTGATTTCGACCTAACTAGCCTGGCCTTTTTACACGTGCTTTGTTTCTGTGTTGCGTGCTGACAATGGCAAGCAAACTGTTCTTACTCTTTTTGGGATCTAATATTTAGACCTTGAAACCAAAGAATGGTGGTGCAAGGCTATAAAACATATTAAGGGAACTCAGATCACACTTTATTCCTGTATAGTTCTATCATAAAAGAAAATTTAAATACCTTCCTGCTCACAATGACAGGAATCTCTTTAATCACATATAAAATATTTAAAGAGAATATACAGAAAATTAAAGTCATGATATGATTCTCCTTCTATTTTATGAGCAAAATTAATACATATAATTGAAACGTTGTGAGTGCTTCAGAAGAAACAATGGTTTTAGGAAATTCTCTAAATTTGTGTCCGTGCGCGGGAGTGCATACGGGCGTGCGAGCATGTCGAGGCACACATGCTTCTGCACATGCTGATAAGACTATTGTTGCGCCAATAGATAGTTCACCTGCATACAGGTCTCCACTACTTCTAATCCCAACCCGCAGGTTATTGCGTTCTTGCTTCTTATATCCTGATCAGATAAACCAACAGTTAGATTCAATGTTGTCACCATGTCAGGAGTGAAAATCAAAAGTGTCCCTGACATAATCATATTGACTGAGCAACATATAAATGTTCAGAACACTCTCATTTACTAACTCTGGATGATGGATCTTGTAGTTATTGGATTTGGTGCAACATGATATGAATATTGTAGAAAATGGTTTTTCTTATTGCCTCTGTTTATAATGCACAACTATATATATATATATATATATATATATATAGGAGGATTTGCTTGACTGTTACATGACTGTTATATGAATTATAAATAGCATTAAAAACTATGATTACTAAGAATCAAAACTGATCTGCAGTTATTCAATTAGTTTTGATTAAGAAGAGGAAATCTCTCTCTGATCTTCATTTACACAATCAGAAGATGAAATCTCTCTAACACCCTCCCTCAAACTTGACGGGCTTGCACAAACAAGTTTGCAAGTAAAAAGCACATGGCAATGCTTGTAAAGAGGCTTGGTGAAAAGATCTATGGGCTGATCTATTGAAGGGATAAAGCAAACATAATGGCTTCCAAATGCAACCTTCTCACGAACAAAGTGATAATCAAGTTCAATATGTTTAGTGCGGGCATGAAATATTGGATTAGAAGCCATGTAAGTAGCACTGAGGTTATCACAATGCAAGAGAATGGGAAATTGAATATGAGCACCAAGTTCATAAAGCAAGTAGGCTAACCAAGTAGACTTTGCACTAGCATGGGAAAAAGAGCAATACTCAAACTTAGCACTGGATCGAGCAATGGTAGGTTGCTTTTTAGAGCATCAAGAGACCACGTTAGTGCCAAGATAAACAAGATAACCAGACGTTGAACGGCGAGAGTCTGAAAAGCTAGCCCAATTAGCATCCGCATAGGCAGCAAGATAAGTGAGATGGTGTTGAGGACCAAAGAACAAGACATGGTCAAGTGATCCTTTGATGTAGCGAAGGATGCGCTTAACAGCAATTAAGTGAGGGATGCGTAGCTGACTCATGAACTAAGCGATAGAATTAACAGCGAAGGCAATGTCAGGGCGAGTAATCATCAAGTACTATAAGGATCCAATAATTTCCTGAAAAATCAATGGATTGGGAAGGAGAGCACCATCATTAGAAGTGAGAATAGCCTTTATTGTCGGAGTGCTAACGGGTTTACTAAGCAGCATATCATGTTTCATGAGAAGATCATATGCATATTTGAGTTGACTGATATGAACACCTTTATTTTGAGATGTAACCTGCAAACAGAGAAAGTAGTGTAGATTACCAAGATTTTTTATGTCAAAACCTTGACTTAAAGCATCAATAAAACCTTGTAAAAGTCTGTCATCACTGCCTATGACTACAATGTCATCAACATAGAGGAGAAAATAAATTGTATGACACCCGAGTTGGAAAACAAATAGAGATGAATCAGCCAAGCTTTGAACAAAACCAATTGATAGTAAGAAGCATGTCATTCGGTGAAACCATATACGAGGAGCTTGCTTGAGGCCGTAGATGACCTTAGTGAGCTTGCAAAAATGAGATGGTTGTGACAGATCAATGAATCCCAGTGGTTGAGTCATATAGACGTCTTCTTTAAGAAAGTCATAAAGGAACATGTTCTTAACATCCAATTGATGAAGTGATCAACCTCTAGATATAACAAGAGAAAGCACAACACGAATAGTTGCAAGTTTAATAACAGGGCTAAAGGTATCTGTATAGTCTATGCCTCGTTGTTGATGAAATCTTTTAGCGACAAGTCACATTTTGTGACGTTCAATTGTGCCATTTGGTTTATGTTTTACTCGGAATACTTATTTGCAGCCAACAAGATTTTGAGATGAAGATGGAGGAACTAATGTCCAAGTTTTGTTCTTCAGCAAAGTATTGATTTCATCAACCATTGCAGCACGCCATATCTCATGTTTAGAAGCTTGAGTATAACATATAGGCTCTGCAGTTTCAATGACAGTGAGGAGAGCACGAGGAATTGGATATATGACAGTGCCATCCGTGTGAATTTTAGGCTGCATAATACCGTGCTGTAGACGTGTCTTCTTGGGTGGAGAGGGTGGTGTTCTTGGTAGTGTAGAAAGGGACTGAGGAGTAGATGGTGCCGAAGGATTAGGGACAAGAGAAGATCACCTAAGACCAGTTGTGGAACAGTTGAATCAGGGGTAGAAGGCTGAAGAGACGAGGATGCTATCTGTGAAGTATTTGGACATAAGGAACACTGGCGTTGATAAGTGAGGATGGGGGCGGCGGTGGTCGTCGTAGACTGGGATGGAGCTGATAGTGCTGAAATCGGGAATTCAATACTCATTTCATACTGATTTGGTTAAGACACAGAATAAGAAGAGTTGGTGTTCTCAGCAGGTGGGTTTGGTCCTGAAGGAGCAAGCTATAAGAGTCCTAAACTAGACAACAGTGTGAACTCCAATGGGCCAGTGTTGGGAACTGAATGTGTCTGCAACTATTTATAAGAAAAAATTATTTCGTTAAAGATAACATGCCTAGAAATATAGACACGACTGATGGTAGGATCTAGACAGCGATAACCTTTATGTTGAGAAATGCAACCAAGAAAGACACACTCAGTGCTACGACTCAAAAGTTTATCAGAGACATAAGACCCAAGATGAGGAAAACAAAAACATCCAAAAACACGAAGAAAGGAATAGAAAGGCGGGTTACCATAGAGACGAGTATGTTGAATATCCCAATGAAAAGTGGGTGTGGGAAAAAGATTAATAAGATAAACAGAGGTTAAAACAACTTAAACCCAAAGATGATGTGGAGCACCAAAAGTGAGAAAGAGACTACGAGTCATTGTGGCAATATGGCGGTGCTTGCGTTTGGCAAGGCCATTTTGTTGTGGTGTGTGAGGGCAAGAAAATCTTTGTTAAATTCCCAAGGATTTACAATAATGAGAAAATGCATTCTTGATGTATTTTGTCTCATTGTCATTTTGAAGAAATTAAATGGTTTGGTGAAAGATATTTTGAATCTTGGCAACTAAAGTTTGAAAATGAGTGAGGACTTCATTTCTGCGACACATGGGGTAAATCCAAGTGTAGCGTGAGAATTCATTAGTAAATAGGACATAATATTTGAAACCACTTACAGAAATGGTAGAGGAGGGACCAAACATCACTATGTATAATGTGAAAATGAGTGGTAGCAGTCTCTTTGTTGGAATTAAAAGGTAATTGGTAAGACTTGCTAAGTGCACAGTCTCGATAAAAAAAAAGAAGGAAAAGATAATTTGGAATTAATTGTAGGACCTAGATATGCAAAGACATTTGATGACGGATGACCCAAACGATTATGCCAGATAGAGGAGTGAACGGAAGCAAGGGCTTGTGGAGAAGTAGAGACGCTTGACAAATTAAGTGGATATAGACCATCTTTATAAAGGCCTTGAAACAATAGACATCCAGTGCATAAGCAATAGATTTGATAGAAGTCAAGTGCAAAGAGAAAGAAAACATGATTATCTTTAGTGAAACGAGCAACAGATAGAAGATTTTTACAAATGGATGGAATATGGAATACATTTTGTAGGGTGAAGGTGGAAGAGCCTAACGAAAGGGGAAGGTTACTAGTATGGGAAATAGACATTGAGTCCCCATTACCCATATAGATATTATGCGGCCCACCATAAGGTTGAGAATTATTGATGGGCATGGCTGTCTGTCATGTGATGAGTTGCACCTGTTTTTGGGTACCAATTTGGACCAGTAGCATAATGTACTCCATCAAATGGAGCAACAGTATTTGGACCAGAAAATCCATGTAGATATTGAGAGAACCCATGTTGACTTGAGTGACAATTGAGACATATAGGGGTGCTAGACCAAGAATACCATTTGGTGGAGGACGAGCAGCTCAAGCTGGTGAAATAAACGACCCTAATGAAGGCACATGTTGCTGTTGCATAGGATAAGAAGATGCAACATGTGACTGTGGAGGGGCGCGCTGCTGAGAATAGCAACCATGTCTGAAGCAGCCATTGCTGGGATGACCATTTATGGGAAATTGGTGGCCGGTATTAGGGTGGTGATCACGACGGGTAGAAAGAGCTTGGTTGTGATTGAAAAAGGTGATGGTTGTAGGAGAATCAGCAAGACGAGATTGTTGGGCATTAAAGGAGAGAATTTAAGCCTGAAGTTCAGTGAAATCAGGAAGCGAAGGATTTTGAGTGAGGACGGTATGAAGCATGAGGTAATCAGGGCCAAGACCATGAAGAGTGGCAATGACCAAGTCCTCATCAAGAACAGGCTTGTTAATAGAAATCAAAGCATCAACAATTGATTTAGCATGATGGAGATAGGTGTCAACAGATTGAGTGCCTTTATTGAGATCAAGAAGTTGCATTTTGAGATTGGTTGCACTAGCTACAAACTTCTGGGAAAAATGACGTTCAAGGCAGTCCTAAATTGCCTTTGATGTGTTGAAGCCAATGGTAAGTTGTGCAATGTTTTTTGTTAGAGTGCTGGTGAGGATGTTAACGATTTGTTGGTCGACGATGAACCAGGTAGCATGATCAGGATTAGGAATGGATTGTGCGAATTGAGTGTCGGTGGCAGTGGTCATGATGGTGAGAGATGGTTTCAGGAATAGTGCCATCAACATATCCCTAAAGTTTGGCACCGTGAACGTAAGGTTTGATTTGCCAAAGCCGGATGAGATAATTGGTTTCAGTAAGTTTGGTGAATTGAGCAGTATTTTGAGAGAGAGCAGAAGGGATGGTGGCCATGAGAAAGAAAAAGGGAAGAAGGAGACACTAAAGGAAGAGAAACATGTGAGGATCGTAGGTTTAGGCTTATACCATGTAGAAAATGGTTTTTCTTATTGCCTCTATTTACAATGTTTAGTTATATATAGAAGGATTTGCTTGACTGTTACATGAATAATAAATAGCATTAAAAACTATAATTATTAAAAATTAAAACTGATCTTCGGTTACTCAATCAGTTTTGATTGAAAAGAGAAAATCTTTCTCTGATTTTCAGGTACACAATCAGAAGAGGAAATCTCTCTAACAAATATGATTCAAAGAAGGAAGAATTTTTCTGGAATATTCGAAAAAAATGTAGCAATATTAAGAGAATAATGAAAAGTGTAATATTCATTAGAAGAAATTGAATAAATCACTAAAATATAAGGAATGGCACAACCTCAAAATTATTAAGTACATCCTGCAACCATTTGGGTTGCAAATGCGAAAAATGATAGAAATTAGAGACAGATAAAAGACAACTCAAACATGAACAATTTGCAACTTCGTTGCAAGCAACTCAGGCATGGAAAATGAAATTAAATATCCATTTAATTCACAACAGCACAGTTTTTCCTGATTTCGCCTTGTTTGCCGGTCAGGACTCCAATGTAGCCCATTTTCACCATGGATTCAGCAAAATCTTGTGCAAAAGTGGATCCCTGTGTCCTTGACTGAAACTTGACGTAGTCTCTTGTTTCAGCATCGTCAAGAAGAGCTGCATCAGATCGGAATAGCCCTCTTCTTTTAGCTACAATGGTGTAGTAATCTTCGTCGAAAGACTTGAAGCTACCAGGGTCCATCTCAACGACTGTGTTGGAGTTTCCAGGCTTAC
>Ga0325403_1000657_pt1 | contig 25791 bp, 24 predicted proteins | sample PopdelMetagenome_19_FD_205665 | JGI IMG/M metagenome (GOLD analysis project Ga0325403, IMG submission 205665) | Populus deltoides microbial communities from Bellville, Georgia, United States - Xylem-PdKOR-R4 | ecosystem: Host-associated > Plants > Phyllosphere > Stem > Wood/Secondary xylem... | reverse complement strand
CTGCTCTGGTCATCATCGGCAACACACCTCTCACGTGGGGTGTTGCGACGACTCCCTGAAACCGCCGATCCGCAGCGGCACAACCCCGCCCAGCGGCGGCATCTGAGACGGTCACGGGCCTGTCCGCGCCGTGCCGGCGAAGTCACCGAGTCGACGTCGACCGGGCAGACCCCCCGGCCGTCAAGGCAGTCCGGCAGCGCAGACCGCCACTGCTCCTCGCGTCCGGTCTCGCGCACGCCGCCCCCGAACCCGCCTGACACCCGTCGCCCACCGCGAACCTCCTCCCGTTCAGCGCGTACGGGGTGTCCCGTGCCTCGGCGGCCGACCCCTCCTCCTGCGCCGCAGGAGGAGGGATCAGCACGGGTCGCGGCGCGGCGCTGGTGCAGCCCACGAGGGCCCCTTGTCGCGGCACCGCGGACCGGAGAACCTGGCACCACGCCTCGCGGAGCCGCGAGGCGCGGTGCGGCACCGGAACCACGAGGGCCGGGGCGTCATCGACCGTCCTGAGGGTCCAGGAGGCTGCCGAGCGCTGTGGGTGCACGTCGTGGTCCCCGACATCCGCGAGCTCCACACCCCACCTCCGTCGGATCGACGTGTAGCAGGGGCCGGGACGCCGGACACGTAGAGGTGTGAGCACACCGATCGCGTCGACCGACGACGCAGACGCGGGGCGCGCGCTGCCCGACCAGGAGCGCTACCAGGCGCTCTTCCGCGCCTCCTACGAGGACCTGCTGCGCTTCGTGGAGCGGAGGTCGCACCCGCTGGGGGCCGAGGACGTCGTGGCGGAGGTCTTCCTGGTCGCGTGGCGGCGCCTGCCCGAGGTCCCCACCGACCTGGGCAGCGCACGAGCATGGCTGTTCGGGGTGGCCCACCGGACCATCGCCAACCAGCGCCGCGGGGACGCCCGGCGCGACCGGCTCACCAGCCGCGTGGGCATGCACCTGCCCGCCGACCTGGCGGCACCCGACGGCAGTGAGGCGGTCATCGCCCAGGTCGACCTCGCGCGAGCCTGGTGCCGGCTCAGCCCCGCCGACCAGGAGGTCCTCACCCTCACCGCCCTGGACGGGCTGACAGGCCCCCAGGCCGCCCACCTGCTGGGGATCGGCCGCGCCGCGTTCAGCGTGCGGCTGCTGCGGGCGCGGCGGCGCCTGCGCCGGCAGCTGGGCCACCCCGAGACCTCGAGTCCGACCACACCGAGTGCACCGACCCCCACCTCCGGAGGAGCCCGACGATGAAGCCCACCGCTGCGCGCTGGTCGGACCTCGACCTGCGCCGCATCGACCCCACCAGCGGTGACGGCGACCGCTCCCGCTCCGCGTCAGCGGACCGCCTGCTCACAGCGGTGCTCGCGACACCCCGAGGCGCCGCCGTCAGCGCACCCCGCGACGCCGGAGCGCTGGTGCCCGCCCAGCGCGGCCTCTCGGCGCGGCGGCGCCGTTGGGTCGCCACCGGGCTGGCGGTGGCAGCGGTCGCCGCGACCGTCGCCGTCGTCCCGGCCCTGACCGGTCGGGAACCGTCGGCGTTCGCGACCTGGACCCCGCAGCCCACGCCGCTGTCGGCGCAGGAGTCAGCCGCGCTGCAGGCCGACTGCCTGGCCGGCGCCGGGTCCACCGAGGCCGACGGCTCCCCCAGCCGGCCCACCGGCGGTCTGGCCGAGGCCCGCGGCCTGTTCACCTACACCCTCGTCGCCACCGCCCAGGGGGTGTCCACCTGCTTCGCCCTGGACCCGGCGGCCCCCGGCTACGACGACCCCGACGCCGCCCGGACCGTCGCGTCGTGGCTTCCGGCCGACTGGCTGCCCCAGCCGGCCGTTGACGGGACCACCGTGACGTGGGGCGGCAACGTGCAGAGCCCCTCTGGCACGTGGACGTGGGCGGTGGGCAGGGCGGGGTCCGAGGTCAGGGACGTGGAGCTCCTGGACGGCGAGGGGCGGCGGGTGCAGGCCACCGTCAGCGGCGGCTACCTCGCCGCCTGGTGGCCCGGCAGCGGCCACGGGGAGCTGACCGTGCGGACGACCCTGGTGGACGGGACCTCGACGTCCCGCCAGGTGCCGATCGGCGCCCGCTGAGGCCACCCTCCAGGCCGGACCAGGCGACGAGGGTCACGGACAGGACGTGGCCGCGACCCCCGGCACCGTGGGACGAGCACGACGACACCGGCACAGACCACGACAGCACCAGCACGACCAGCGACGACGACGAGCGACGACCTTTCGGGAGGGTCCCCATGAGCGTCACCAGCACCCTGCACATCAACTTCCGCGGCCAGGCCCGCGAGGCGCTGGAGTTCTACCACTCCGTCTTCGGCGGTGACCTGACCGTCATCCCCTACGGCCAGATGCCGACCGGGGACGGACCCGACCAGAGCCAGCAGGTCGTCTGGGGCCAGGTCCTCTCACCCAGCGGCTTCCACGTCATGGCCTACGACGTGCAGAGCTCCCGCGGCTTCGACCCCGGGCAGAACCCCTACTACTTCGCCCTGCGCGGCACCGACGCCAAGGAGATCACCCGGTGCTGGTCCGGTCTGGTCGAGGGCGCCAGCGTGGAGGAGGACCTGGGTCCCTCGGCGTTCTCGCCCCTGTACGGCAAGCTCACCGACCGGTTCGGGGTCACCTGGATCATCGACGTCATCGCTGCGCACCCCGGCTGACGTCGCGGTCCGTGCAGCTGCCGCATCCGCAGCGGCGCGCTCTCGCTCGTGGCTCCCCCGGGTGACGCGGTGGCGGCTCACGGCGCGGTGGTGCCGAGGGCCTGGGGCGCACCGGTCACCGGTCCTCACACGGGACGGTCGGCGGCGCCTCGCGCAGACCCGGGTGCTCCTCGCACGCGGTGCTCAGACGTCGGCGGCTCGCCAGTCCGGCGCCTCCCGCGGGAGGACGGCGCGCAGCAGGTCCGCTGAGCGCAGCACGCCCTCGCGCGACCCCAGCAGCACGTCCTCGTGCTCGATGCTCAGCGGGCCGTCGTACCCGACACCTCGCAGGGCGTACGCCAGCTGCGCCCAGAACCCCGCCCCGCCCTCGTGGCCCAGCCCCAGGGTCACGAAGTTCCAGGAGCGCTCACGAGCCCGGTCCGGCGGCAGGGTGTCCAGACGACCGTTCACCCCGGCGTTGCGGACGTCGACCCGCACGTCCTTGGCGTGGACGTGGAAGACGGCCTGGCCCAGCTCGCGCACGACGTCGAGGACGTCCGCGCCCATCCACATGAGGTGGGAGGGATCGAGGTTGGCGCCGACCACGGCCGGGTCCACCGCGGAGCGCAGCCGCGCCAGCGTCACCGGGTTGTAGACCAGCTGGCTGCCGTGCATCTCCACCGCCAGGCGCACCCCCCGCCGGGCGGCGAAGGCGGACAGACCCTCCCAGTACGGCAGGGCGACCTGCTCCCACTGGTAGGCCAGCACCGCCTGGGTCTCCGGTGGCCAGGAGGTCGTCACCCAGTTCGGGGTCCGCTCGCCGGCCGCCCCCGCGGGCAGCCCGGACATGAGCACGACGGTGGGCACGCCCACCGCGGCGGCGACGGTGATGGTGTCGCGCACCACCTGGTCCTGGCGGGCGCCCTCGACGGGGTGCAGCTGGTTGCCGTTGGCGTTGAGCGCACACAGCGACAGCCCGCGCGAGGTCACCGCCTCGACCAGGCGGCGGCGGGCGCCGGCGTCGCTGACGAGGGCGGCCAGGTCGGCGTGGGGTGCCTGCGACCAGTTGCCGGTGGCGATCTCGACGGCGTCCAACCCGGCCTGGACGGCGACGTCGAGGGCCGCTTCCAGCGGCAGGTGACCCAGGGAGTCGGTGACCATGCTCAGCTGCATCTGGTGCTCCATGCCTCGGACCCGGGTCGCGGCGTCATCGCCGTGACCCGTCGACGACCCTCTCATGTCCTGACATGCAAGCACCAGGGCTGACGCCACCGGGCGGGCCCGGTGCCCCCGGCAGGTCGACGGAGACACCGCCTTGTGCGCCTGACAGGTCCGGGACGCAGCTGTCGGGCGCGGAGCGGGCGAGGTGCAGCAGGCTCGAGCACGTGGAGGAGACGACGTGATCGACGTCCTGAACCAGCTCGTCGACGTGGTGGAGGAGCACCTGTCCGACGGCACCGGCGAGCCGGACGTCACCGCTCTGGCCCGGTCGCTCGGCACCACCGAGCACCACCTGCGCCGGATGTTCTCCTCCCTGGCGGGGATGCCGCTGTCGGAGTACGCGCGCCGGCGCCGCCTCACCGCAGCCGCCGCCGACGTGCTCACCACCAGCGACGACCTGCTCAGCATCGCCGTGCGCCACGGGTACAGCTCCGCCGAGGCCTTCGGACGGGCCTTCGCCGCCGTGCACGGCACCCCACCGGGACAGGTCCGCCGCAACGGCGGCCCCGTCACCGCCCAGCCCCGGATCTCGTTCCACCTGACCGTGAGAGGAAGCACCCCCGTGGACGTCCGCGTCATCGACCAGACCGCCTTCAACCTGGCCGGGTACGGCGCCCGGGTCCCGCTGATCCACAGCGGCACCAACCCCCACATCGCCGCGCACGTCGCTGCGATCCCCGCCGAGGAGCACGCACGCCTGAAGGCCCTCAGCGAGCTCGAGCCGACCGGTCTGCTGTCCGTCAGCGACGACCTCGACCCCGACCGCACCGAGGGCACCGAGCTCACCCACCTGCACGGCGTCGCCCTGCGGACCTCGACGCCCGTCCCGGACGGCCTGGACGTCATCGCGGTGGCCGCTGGTGCGTGGGCGGTGTTCCGCAGCTCCGGCCCTCACCCGGCCGCCCTGCAGCAGGTGTGGGCGGACACGGCCACGCAGTGGTTCCCCTCCAACAGCTGGCGCCTGCGGCCCGGTCCGGAGGTGCTGTCCGTGCTCGAGCACGACGAGGCGTGGACCACCGCCACCTGCGAGCTGTGGCTGCCGGTCGAGAGGGCGTGACAGGTCGCTCACCGGGCGCGGCGCCCGCGGCGTCAGGGCTGGGGCTCGAGCTGGGGCACGAGCCTGCCCCACCTGCTCCGATTGCGGGTCACGCCGTGTCGCACGACCGCGAGCCACTCCTCGCCCGCTGCCGCGCTGTGCCTGCGGTGGACGGCCTCCGAGCGTCGTGCCCGAGAGTCCTCGGAGGTGACGCGGTGGCGACCGTCGCAGGAGGCACCGCTGATCGCCTCCCCGTGCCGGGCTCCCGGCCCTACGCTGCACGCGTGGACGGTGATCACGAGCGGCGCGGCTCGTGGGTCGGGTGGGCGTTCGCGCTGGCAGCGCTGGTCTGCCTCGTGGCCGCGGTGAACAGCTGGCACGTGTGGCGCTCCTTCGCGTCCGAAGACCCCGACGGCTGGATGACCGAGCACACCCAGGCGCGGATGGAGCACTGGCTCACCTGGGCGGGTGTCGCGGCGCTCGGCGCCGGCGTGGTCTGGGCGGTCCGCCGGTGGGGCCACCGCGAGGACCCCGCGCCGCTCACGGCCAGCGCACCGGACGGCGGTGACGCGGTGGCGGTGAGCGCCGCCGCGCCGGGGGCCGTCGCTGTCGGAGCACCCCCGACCACCCGGCTGGACTGGGAGCAGCCCACCTCCCCGCGGCCCCTGCACTGGACGGACCGGCTGCGGTGGGCGCTCGGCGCGGGCTGGGTGCTGCTGCTGGTGGTCTCCGCAGTGGCGGGCGCGCGGGTCAGCTCCCTCGACGAGGTCACCTCCGCCGTCGCCTCCGGTGCGGTGCACGAGGTGCAGGTGGCCGGGCGGGTGCCCGCCGGCGGCGGCTGGGCGCAGCAGGAGGTCACCTGGCGCGACGGCTTGGTGCGCCACCGTGCGCTGGTGACGGTGAACAGCACCTCCGACGGCTCGTCCGGGAACGGCACCACGAGCGGGACGGGTGACCTCCCCCAGCTGGGGCGCGACGTCGCCGACGTGCTGCGGGACGCGCAGCCGGGGCTCGTGGTCCACCGCACCGAGCTGGTGCGCCCCAGCACGTCGACCTTCCTCGGCTGGTACGTGCCGGCACCGCAGGTGCTGGCTCCGCTCTACCTGGTCGGGACGCTGCTGCTGCTCTTCCTCATCCTCAACGTGCCGCCCACGTGGCGCCTGACGCGGTGGGCGTGGTTCTGGATCGGCTTCACCCCGGTCGGGGCGATCGTCTTCGCCCTGTTCGCCGGCCCGACACCGGTGGTGCCGCGGCCCCGCGACCCGGCCGAGCGCATCGGCGGGGTCATCGCCTTCGTAGTCTCGCTCGTCGCCGGAGGGTTCTTGCACGGGGGCTCGCGCTGAACCCCGGCGCGGCCCTGGTCCCGGTCTGGTCCGCTGCCGCCGGGGGCGGGCCCCCGGAAGGACCGGGCCGCTCCGAGAGCCCGGTCCTCGCCACCCGGTCCCACCCGCTGGCCGGGGCGTCGCGACGGGGGCGGGTCACCACCAGCCGGCCTGCGACCCGATGATCCGCAGCAGCGCGACGGTGCCGAGGACCACGATGACGGCGCGCAGCGCCACCGGCGGCAGCCGCCGGCCGTAGCGGGCGCCGAGCGCACCGCCCACCAGCGACGACACGGCGATCAGCCCGGCGACGGCCCAGTCGATCCTGTCGGCGCCGAACAGCACGTACGACGTCGCGGCGACGACGTTGACCACCAGGGTCAGCACGTTCTTCAGGCCGTTCAGGCGTTGCATCCCCTCGTCGAGCAGGCTCCCGAGCACGGCGACCAGCAGGATCCCCTGCGCCGCGGTGAAGTAGCCCCCGTAGACGCTGATGAGCAGCGTGGCCAGGACGACGGCGGCGAGCACGCGCCGCGAGGGCCGCAGCGCGCCGGTGCCGGCCGGGCCGTCCGCGGTGCCGCCCGGAACGGTGCCCGCCCGCTCCTCCGCGCGGCGCCGCAGCCGGCGCTGCAGCTGCGGCTGCACGACGACGAGCACGAGCGCCAGCACGATGAGGACGGGGACGACGGCCTCGAAGGCCTCCTCGGGCAGGTGCAGCAGCAGCGAGGCGCCGATGGCTCCCCCCACCACCGAGGCGGGCAGGAGCAGCGCCAGGCGCCGGCCCTGGCCGCGCAGCTCGCGCCGGTAGCCCCACGCGCCCGACACCCCGCCGGCCACCAGGCCGATGGCGTTGCTGACCGTCGCGGTCAGCGGCGGGTACCCCAGGGCCACGAGCGTGGGGAAGGTGACCAGGGTCCCGGACCCGACGACGGCGTTGATGGTGCCGGCCCACAGGCCCGCCACGAGGACCAGGGACACCTCGAGCCAGGTCACGGGCGGTGACCCTACGTCGTCGGCGCTGGACCGTCGCCGGTGCCGTCGCCGTGCCGTCGCCGTGCGCCGAGCGGGGGGAGGGAGGACGGTGGCCCCTGGCAGCCGTTCCGCCCGTGCCCGCGGGCGCCCACCGGGTGCCGACGCGGAGGTGGTCGGTGTGGACCCGGGGCGCGACGCGGCCGTCGAGGACCAGCTGCGGCACCTCGCTGTCGAGGCCGCTCGCGTGGGGACGTTCGTGTGGGAGCCCGCCGCCGACGTCCTGAGCACCGACGAGCGCTTCCGCGAGGCCCTGGCGCTCACCCGCGAGGAGACCGCCGCGGGCATCAGCGCCGTGGTCGGGCGGGTGCACCCCGACGACCGCGAGCGCCTGCTCGGCGCGGTCGGTGCGGCCGTGGAGGAGCGGGCGGAGTTCTCCGACGCCCACCGCGTGGTGCGCCCCGACGGGTCGGTGGCGCACTTCTCGCTGCGGGGGCGCGCCGTGGAGGGCGAGGACGGCGTGCTGCGGGTCCTCGGCGCCGCGGTGGAGACCACCGAGGTGCACCGGGCCCTGGAGGAGGCTGAGCGGCTGGCCCGGCTGGAGGCGGAGCGCACGGCCCTGCGGGCGCGGGCCGCCGACGAGCTGGTGACCCGGGCCGACGTCCGGCTGCTCGGCACCCACCTGGCCACGCTGGTGGTGCCGCAGCTGGCGGACTGGTGCGTGGTGAGCGTGGTGGAGGGCGACGGCCCGGCCTCGCGCGCCACGATGACCAGCGCCGGGTGGTGGCACGCCGACGCCGCGCTGCTGCCGCTGGTGGAGCGGGCGGCGTCGCTGGCGCCGGAGCAGCTGGCGCAGGCCGCTCCCCCGCCGGACCAGGTGGACACCGGACCCTTCGGCCTGCTCCTGCGGGGCCGCGTGGTGGTCCTGGAGGCCGGTGCGGCCGAGCTGGTGGCCGCCCAGCTGCCCGACGGCGGCGCCCGGGACGCTGTCGTGGAGCTCGACCCGGTGGGCGCCGTGCTGCTGCCGCTGCGGGGGCGGGAGGGCGTGGTCGGGGTCCTGTCGTGCTTCACGGGACGGGGGCGCCCGGTGCCCTCCGGGGAGGACCTGGAGCTGCTGGTCGACCTGGCCGTGCGCGCCGGCCTCGCCGTCGAGGCCGCCCGGCTGGTCACGTCCCAGCAGCAGATCGCCGAGGCGCTGCAGCGGGCGCTGCTCACCGCGCCCCCGCAGCCCGACGACCTGGAGCTGGCCGTCAGGTACACCCCGGCGGCGCACTCCGCGCAGGTCGGGGGCGACTGGTACGACGCCTTCGTGCAGCCCGGCGGGTCGACGGTCCTCGTGATCGGTGACGTCGTCGGTCACGACACCGCCGCGGCCGCCGCGATGGGGCAGCTGCGCGGCATGCTCCGGGGCCTCGGCGTGGTGGAGGACGTACCGCCGGCGCAGCTGCTCGCGCGGCTCGACACCGCCATGCGCCGGCTCGCGATCGACACCACCGCCACCGCCGTCGTCGCCCGGCTGGAGCAGACCCCCGCCCAGCGCCGCGCGGGCACGACGACCCTGCGCTGGTCCAGCGCGGGGCACCTGCCGCCGGTGGTGCTGACCCCCGACGGCCGCGCCCGGCTGCTGGGCGGCGCGACGGGCCTGCTCCTGGGGCTCGAGGGCATCACGGGTGGGTCGTGGCGGCACGAGCACACCGAGGCCGTCCCGCGCGGGAGCACGGTGCTGCTGTGCACCGACGGGCTGGTGGAGCGCCGCGACGCCCCCCTCGACGTCGGGGTGGAGCGCTTCGTGCGCGCCGTCGAGGCCGCTCGCACCCACACCCTCGACGACCTGTGCGACGCGGTGCTGCTGCAGCTGGTGCCGCGGCAGGCCCCCGACGACGTCGCCCTGCTCGGCGTGCGGATGCACCCGCAGCCGCACCAGGCCCAGCACCGCGCCGCCGGACCGCCGGACGCCGCGCACGGGTCGGCCCACCCTCCGGAGCACCACCCGGGCCACAGGTCGGGGAGCTGACCAGGGAGCCGGTCAGGGAGCCGAGGAGCCCCGGTCCGCCTCCTGCGCGACGACGGCGTCGGCGTCGGGCAGGCGGTGCAGGCCCGAGACGGCCCGAGAGGTGCGCCGGTTGGCCGCCAGCCGCTCCTCGTGACGGGCGGTGAAGGCCCAGTAGCCACCGGTGAAGGGGCAGGCGTCCTCGCCCAGGCGCTTCTTCGGGTCGTACGGGCAGCGCCTGCAGTAGTCGCTCATCCTGTCGACGTAGGCCCCGCCCGACCAGTACGGCTTGGTGGCGACGACGCCGCCGTCGGCGTGCTGGCTCATGCCGATGGTGTTGGCGGCCATCACCCAGGCGTACCCGTCGACGAAGCGGGTGTGGAACCACGCCGTGAGCTCCTGCGGGTCCCACCCGCGGGCCAGGGCGTACCCGCCCAGCACCATCAGGCGCGGGATGTGGTGGGCCCAGCCCTCCTCGCGGACCGTGCCGAGCACGTCGGACAGGCACGCGGCGCGCACCTCCCCGTCGGCGTCGAGGTCGGTGAACCACCGCGGCAGCGGCTCGTGCGCGCCGAGCTCGTTGGCGCGCTCGAAGTCCTCCCCCAGGTGCCAGTAGAGGTGCCAGACGTACTCGCGCCAGCCGACCACCTGGCGCACGAACCCCTCGGCGCTGGCCAGGCGGACGCCCTGCTCGCGGTGCGCGGCCTCCGCGCGCTGGGCCACCTCCACCGGGTGCACCAGACCCAGGTTGAGCGGCACCGACATCAGCGAGTGCGCCATCCAGCGGTCCTGGGCGAGCATCGCGTCCTCGTAGGGGCCGAACGCCTCCAGGCGGTGGGCCAGGAAGTGCCGCAGGTTCGCGAGCGCCTCGCGCCGGGTGACGGCGAAGCGGCGCGGGCCGTCCTCCCCCACGAAGGTGACGCCCTCGTCGCGGACCATCCGGTCGAGGTCCTCCCGGACCTGGGCGTCGACGTCGTCCTCGTGGGGCCACCAGGGCTCGGGCACGTCCGCGGCCTCCCCCAGCGTGGGCGCCTTCGGTGCCGGCTCGCGGTTGTCGTGGTCGTAGTTCCAGGTGCCGCCCAGCGGCGAGCCGTCGCCCTCCAGCAGCAGGTGGTGGTGCTTGCGGACCTCGCGGTAGAAGTCCTCCATGAGCAGCCGCGGCTGGCCCGGCTGCCCCTTGCGGCCGGCCCAGTGGGCGAACTGCTCCTCGGTCACCGCCCAGCCGCGGGCGGGCAGCACCTGCACCGCGTCGGCGCCGTCGAGGCCGCGCACGAAGCGCCGCGCCGCCCGCGACGTCGGGTCGCAGACGCTCAGGCCCGCCGCGCGCTCGGCGTCGGTGAGCTGCTCCCGCGCGAGCGCGAGCCCCTCGCGGTAGGTGCCCGCCCGCACCAGCACGGCGCGCTCGCCCAGCTCCGCGGCCCGGTGGCGCATCGCCGAGAGCACCAGGTGGGCCTTGCGGCGGTGGTACGTGCGGCGCGCGAACACCCGTGTCGACTCCACGAGCACCGCCCGCTGGGAGGTGCTGTCGAGGAAGTGGGGACCCAGCTGGTCGGCGAAGAGCCACCGCACGCCCTGCTGCTCGTCCTGCCGCTCGTACTGCGCCTGGCCCGCGGTGTCGTCTGCCACGGGAGGAGCCGATCAGACGAAGAGCACGACCGCCAGCCCGACCGCGCAGCACGCGACCACGACACCCGTGAGGGCCAGCAGGGCCACCAGACCGACGAGGCCGGCGGCGACGGCCGCGTCAGCCGGCCCCGGCGCGCGCAGGAGCTCGCCCGGGGCGGTGACCTGGCGCCGGGCGGCGCGCAGGCCCCCGACGAGCAGCACGAGCGAGAGCAGCGGGTTCATCGGAACGACCCTCCTGACGACGCCCCGACCAGGGTGAAGATCGCCCCGAGGTACACGAGCACGCCCAGCAGGTACAGCCCGTACAGGCTGACCACGGCGATGCCGATGCCCAGCCCCCAGGCGGCCAGGCCGGCCCCCGCCTCGCCGGTGCGGGCGATCTCCCGCCGGGCGAGGACGGCGAAGACGATGGAGGCGACCGGGGCCCACAGCAGCGCCACGGACAGCACGGCCTTGGTGTTGGTCGGGCGGACGTGCGCCCACGGGGGCACCGCCGCCAGCGGGGCGTGCGGACCCGGCGCCCGGGGGTCTTCCGGGGGCAGGTCCTGGGGGTCCCGGGCCTCGCTCACCGCTGCTCGTCAGCCGGCGGCCGGGCGGACTGCTGGGTCTCCTGCTCGGCGACCCGTGCGGGTGCCTGCTGGGCGGCCACCGGTGACGACGAGCGACCGGCGCCGGGGTCGGGGGTGCTGCGCTCGGCCTCACGGGTGGCGCCGGCGGCCTCCTCACGAGCGGCGCGCAGCGCGTCGGCCGGGTCCTGCAGCTGGGTCTCGCCGAAGGCGTCGTCGTGGGCGGGGCCGTCTCCGGGGGCCCCGCGCCGGGGCCGGCGCTCCTGCGCGTCCCAGCTGGGCTCCGGGCCGGCGTCGCGCCCGCCCAGGGCGGACCCGATGCCGCGCAGCGCCTCGGTGAGCTCGGCGGGGATCACCCACATCTTGTTGGCCGGGCCCTGCGCCAGCTGCGGCAGCGTCTGCAGGTACTGGTACGCCAGCAGGCGCGGGTCGGGGTCGCCGCGGTGGATGGCGTCGAAGACCTGCGTGATGGCGCGGGCCTCTCCCTGCGCCCGCAGGATCGCGGCCTGGGCGGCGCCCTCGGCCCGCAGCACCGCCGACTGCTTCTCGCCCTCGGCGGTGAGGATCTGGCTCTGCTTCTCGCCCTCGGCGGTGAGGATCACGGCGCGGCGGCTGCGCTCGGCGCGCATCTGCTGCTCCATCGAGTCCTGCACGGACGCCGGCGGGTCGATGGCCTTGAGCTCGACGCGGTTGACGCGGATGCCCCAGCGGCCGGTGGCCTCGTCGAGCACCCCGCGCAGCTGGCCGTTGATCTGGTCGCGGCTGGTCAGGGTCTGCTCGAGGTCGAGCGAGCCGATGACGTTGCGCAGCGTGGTGACGGTCAGCTGCTCGATGCCCTGGATGTAGTTGGCGATCTCGTACGTCGCGGCCCGGGGGTCGGTGGGCTGGAAGTAGATGACCGTGTCGATGCTCACCACGAGGTTGTCGGAGGTGATCACCGGCTGCGGCGGGAAGGAGACGACCTGCTCGCGCAGGTCGACGCGGGCGCGCACCCTGTCGAAGAACGGGATGAGGACGTGCAGGCCGGCCTCGAGGGTGCGCGAGTAGCGGCCCAGGCGCTCGACGATGAGCGAGGAGGCCTGCGGGACGATCCGCACCGCCCTGACCACCGTGATCACCACGAAGATCAGCAGCAGGACCAGGACGACGGTCAGCAGGAAGCCTGTGGGGTCCACGGGGTCAGCCCTCCGGGGGTCGGGACGGGGCCGGCGGGGAGCCGGCAGGGGGTCCGGCGCCGGGCTCGGCCGGGTGGTTCGACGGCGCCGGCGAGGCGGCGGTGACGACGGCGGTGGCCCCGTCGATCGAGACGACGCTCACCTGGGCACCGACGGCGAACACGGCACCGGCCTCCAGGGACCGCGCCGACCACTCCTCGCCGGCGAGCTTCACGCGCCCGCCGTCCTCGGAGACCTCGGCGAGCACGCGCGCGGGCCGCCCGACGTGGGCGGCGGTGCCGGTGGGCGAGAAGCGGCCCTCCACGCGGAAGCGCTTGACGAGCAGCGGGCGCACCAGGAACAGGCCCAGCACCGACACGGCGCTCGCCGTGATGGCCTGGGCGGTGAAGCCGCCTCCGAGCAGGGCCACGAGCGAGCCGCTGAGGGCGCCGACGACCAGCGTGCCGAAGACCAGGTTGAGCGCGAAGACCTCGAGACCGGCCAGCACGAAGGCCGCGATCACCCACCACAGCGCAGCCATGCTCCGACCCTATGCGCCGCGGCTGACAGCCGTCCCGGGCGAGCGGGGCGTCACCCGGTGGGGCTCAGCCGATCGCCCGGGCGGTCCAGCGCCTGCCGGCCCGCTCCACGGCCAGGGGCAGCCCGAAGGCCGTCGACAGGGGGCCGTCGCGCAGCACCTCGCCGACGGGCCCGGCGGCCACGACGCGCCCCGAGCGCAGCAGCAGGGCGTGGGTGGTGCCGACGGGCACCTCCTCCACGTGGTGCGTGACGAGCACGCTCGTGGGCGCCAGCGGGTCGGAGGCGAAGCGCGCCAGGCGGCGCAGCAGGTCCTCGCGGGCGCCGAGGTCGAGGCCGGCGGCGGGCTCGTCGAGCAGCAGCAGCTCGGGGTCGGTCATGAGGGCGCGGGCGATGAGCACCCGTCCGCGCTCGCCGCTGGACAGGGTGCCGAAGCGCCGGTCACCGAGGGCGTGCGCGCCCATCACCGACAGCAGGGCACCGGCGCGGGCGTGGTCGGCGGCGTCGTACTGCTCGCGCCAGCGGCCCACCACCCCGTAGGCGGCGGTGACGACGACGTCGCGCACCCGCTCCGACCGCGAGACCTGCTCGGACAGGTTGCCGCTGGCCAGGCCGATGCGGGGGCGCAGCTCGAAGACGTCGACCCGGCCCAGCTGCTCGCCGAGCACGCGGACGGTGCCCCGGGTGGGGTGCATGCGGGTCGCGGCGATCTGCAGCAGGGTGGTCTTGCCGGCGCCGTTGGGGCCGAGCACCACCCAGCGCTCGCCCTCGCGGACCGTCCAGTCGACCTCGGAGACCAGCTCCTTGCCGCCGCGGACGACGGTCACCTGCTCCATGCCGAGGACCTCGTCGACCTCGCCGGACACCGCGCTCACCACGCAGACGACCCTAGCGGCGGGCCGCGGCGGGCCGCCTAGGGTGGGTCGGTGCTGGTCCTCCCCCGCTCCGCGCGCCTGGCCGCCTGGGGCAGCGCCGCGATCGCCGGTCGCGCCACCCCCGCCGACGCCGTCCGCGCCGTGACCGGTGACGACGAGCCCCACGCCGTCGAGGGCCACCTCGCGGTGCCGGGCGACGACGGCGCGCCGTCCTCCCTCGAGCACCTCCTCGCGGCGCTGGTCGCCGCCGGGGCCTCGGGGATGCGCGTGGCGCTGCCCGCCCCGGGAGACGCGGGCGGGCTGCCCGGCCCCGCCGCGTTCACCGCCGAGGCGGTCGACGCCGGTGAGGCGGTGCTGGTCGAGGGCGAGCTGCTCCTGGCCGACGGCGTCGGCCGGCTCGGCCTGGTGCCCGAGCTGACCCTGTTCGGCTCGGCGCACGAGCCCGGGACCCACGTGCTGTGGCGCAGCGAGCCCGTCTGGTCGCCGCGGGCGCCCGACGGCACGACGCTGTCCGACGCCGAGCGCCAGCTGCGCGCCGGGCTGGCCGAGGCCACCGCCGTCCTCGCCGGCCTCGACGTGGCGCGCTGGCGCGACGACGCCGCCGACCGGATCACCAGCGTCCGCGACGGCGCCCTGGGCCTGCGCGAGCTGCCGCCCGGCACCCCGGCGCGGGCCGCCCGGGTGGCGGCGTCGGCGGCGCGGGTGCGGGCCATCGTCGAGCTCGCCACCGAGGACGACGGCGCCGCCGTCTCCAGCGGCGAGGCGCTCGCCCGGGCGCGCTCGCTGCGCGAGGTCGACGCGAGCGCCCGCCGGGCGCTGGCCGCGGCCGTCAACGCCGCGGCCGACCCCGGGGCCCCCGGGGCCGACCGCTGACCGCTGGCCGCTGACCGCGCTGCGAGCCGGGGCGCCTCAGCGCAGCGGGTCGGAGAGCGCCGCGCGGTAGACGTCGAGGGTGCGCTCGCCGATGGCGTGCCAGCCGAACTCGGCGACGGCGCGGGCGCGCCCGGCCTCGCCGCGGCGGCGGGCCTCGGCGGGGTCCGAGGTCGCCTCCGTCAGCGCTGCCGCGAGGTCCGCCTCGTAGCGCGCCGGGTCGACGGGGCGGCCGGTGCCGTCCTGCACCTGGTCGATGGGAACCAGCCAGCCGGTGCGGCCGTCGTCGACCACCTCGGGGATGCCACCGGTGGCGCTGGCGACGACGGCGGCGCCGCACGCCATCGCCTCGAGGTTCACGATGCCGAGCGGCTCGTAGACCGACGGGCACACGAACACCGTGGCGGCCGAGAGCAGCCGGACGACGTCGGTGCGCGGCAGCATCCTGTCGATGAGCACCACGCCGCGGCGCGTGGCCTTGAGCTCCTGGACCAGCCCGGCGACCTCGGCGGCGATCTCCGGGGTGTCGGGCGCGCCGGCGGCGAGCACCAGCTGCACCTCGGGGGGCAGCTGGGAGGCGGCGCGCAGCAAGTGCGGCAGGCCCTTCTGGCGGGTGGTGCGGCCGACGAAGACCACGCTGGGCGCGTCGGGGTCGACGCCGAGGGCGCGCACGGCGTCGCGGGCCTCGGGCGAGTCGTCACGGGACCAGGCGTCGGGGTCGATGCCGTTGTGCACCACGTGGACGCGGGCGGGGTCGAGCGAGGGGTAGCAGCGGAGGATGTCGCGGCGCATGCCCGCGGAGACGGCGATGACGGCGGACGCGGCCTCGTAGGCCGTCTTCTCCGCCCAGCTCGACAGGGCGTACCCGCCGCCGAGCTGCTCGGCCTTCCAGGGGCGCAGGGGCTCGAGGCTGTGGGCGCTGACCACGTGCGGCACCCCCGCCAGCAGGCCCGACAGGTGGCCGGCGAGGTTGGCGTACCAGGTGTGGGAGTGGACCAGGTCCGTGCCCGCGCCGGACGTCGAGCCGGCGGCTCCGTCGTGGCTGGTGACCGCCGCGACCATCGACAGGTCGACGCCCAGCACCCGCAGCGCGGCGTTCGCGCCCGCCAGCTCGGCGAGCTCGGCGTGGTCGGTGGTGCCCGCCTCGTCGCGGGAGCCGTCGGCGGGCGCCCAGGCGCGCACGCGCACGTCCAGGGGTGAGCCGCCGTCGCGGAGCTGGCGCAGCACCGCGACCAGCTCGGCGACGTGCACCCCCGCACCGCCGTAGATGTCCGGCGGGTACTCGCGGGTGAGGACGTCGACGCGCATGGGCGGAACCTAGACCCCGGCGCCCGCGGCCCACCACCGCGTCCCCGTCCGGGGGACCCCACCCCGCCCGGGCGTCGCGCAGACCGGGACGAAGGGGGCAGGAGGGGCCTGCGAGGGGGGCCCGGGCGACCGGTGGGCGTCCACCTGACGCCCAGCGGGTGGCATCTCGCGGACCCGCCTGTGCAGGCGATGACCTGCGGTCCTAGGGTTCGCCGCATGGCACCGAAGGTGATGGCCATCGTCCTGGCCGGCGGCGAGGGGAAGCGGCTCATGCCGCTGACCGCAGACCGCGCGAAGCCGGCCGTCCCGTTCGGCGGGACGTACCGGCTGGTGGACTTCGCCCTGTCCAACCTCGTGAACTCGCGCTACCTCAAGTCGGTGGTGCTCACGCAGTACAAGAGCCACAGCCTCGACCGCCACATCACCATGACGTGGCGCATGTCGACGATGCTGGGCAACTACGTCACGCCGGTCCCGGCCCAGCAGCGGCGGGGGCCGCACTGGTACCTCGGGTCGGCCGACGCCATCCACCAGAACACCAACCTCGTCAACGACGAGCGTCCCGACATCGTCGTCGTGGTCGGCGCGGACAACATCTACCGGATGGACTTCGCGGCGATGGTCCAGTCGCACATCGACTCCGGGGCCGCCGCGACCGTCGCGGCGATCCGGCAGCCGATCGCGCTGGCCGACCAGTTCGGCGTCATCGACGTCGACCCGACCGACCGCCGCAAGATCCGCGCCTTCCTCGAGAAGCCGACCGACCCCGAGGGCCTGCCCGACTCCCCCGGTGAGGTCCTGGCCTCCATGGGCAACTACGTCTTCGACACCAAGGCGCTCATGGAGGCGGTCAGCAAGGACGCCGACCGCGAGGACTCGCGCCACGACATGGGTGGAGACATCGTCCCGTGGTTCGTGGAGCAGGGCCGCGCCGGCGTCTACGACTTCAAGGACAACGACGTGCCCGGCTCGACGGAGCGCGACCGGGACTACTGGCGCGACGTCGGGACGCTCGACAGCTACTACGAGGCCCACATGGACCTCATCTCGGTGCACCCGGTGTTCAACCTCTACAACTACGAGTGGCCGATCTACAGCCAGCAGCCCCCGCTGCCGCCGGCGAAGTTCGTGCACGGCTGGCAGGGCCGCATCGGCCACGCCATCAACTCCGTGGTGGGTCCCGGCTCGGTCGTGTCCGGGTCCCTCGTGGAGGACTCCGTGCTCGCCACCGGCGTGCAGGTGCACTCGTGGGCGTCGGTCGACAGGTCGGTGCTCATGGACGGCGTGCAGGTGGCCCGCCACGCGGTGGTGCGCCGGGCGATCATCGACAAGAACGTCGTCGTCCCCGAGGGGGCGACCGTCGGCGTCGACCCGGACCGCGACCGCGAGCGCGGCTTCACGGTGACGGAGTCCGGCATCACCATCGTCGGCAAGCACCAGACGGTGGAGCCCTGACGGCTCTCACGGTCCCCGGCTGGGACGCCGACCCCCGCGTCGCTTCCTGGCCGGGGCTGGCGCCGCTCGACGGTGACGCGGTCGCCGACGCCTGCGTGGTCGGTCTGGGCGGATCCGGCCTCGCCGCCGCGGAGGAGCTCGTCTCGCGGGGCCTGAGCGTGGTGGCCGTCGACGCCGGGCGCGTGGCCGCGGGCGCCGCCGGTCGCAACGGCGGGCTGCTGCTCGGCGGTCCGGCGCCCGCGTTCCACGAGGCCGTGGCGTCGTGGGGCGCCGACGCGGCCTCCTGGCTCTACCGGGAGACGCTGGCGGAGCTCGACCACCTCCTCGCCGTCCTGCCCGCCGGGGTGGTGCGCCGCGCCGGGTCGCTGCGCCTGGCCGGGGGTGTCGGGGTCGACGACGACGAGCGGGCGCGCGAGCTCGCCGACTGCGCCGCCCAGGCCGCGGCGCTTCGCGAGCACGGGATCGCCGTCGAGGAGCACTCCGGCCCGCTGGGCTCGGGGCTGCTCCTGCCCGACGACGCCCAGGTCAACCCCGTGGTGCGCCACCTGGGGGTGCTGGCGCACCTGCGCCGCGAGCACGGCGGCTCCCCCGCGAGGGTGCGGGTCCACGAGGGCACGCGCGTGCTGCGCGTCACCCCCGGGCGGGTGGAGACGGACCGGGGCGACGTCAGCGCCGGCGCGGTGGTGGTCGCCGTCGACGGCCGGCTGGAGGTGCTGCTCCCGCAGGTCGCCGGGGTGGTGCGCACGGCGCGGCTGCAGATGCTGGCCACCGCGCCGCTCAGAGGTGCCGAGGCGGAGCGGGTCGCCGAGCGGGTGCCGTGCGGCGCGTACCTGCGCTGGGGCTACGACTACGGGCAGGTCTCGCACGACGTCGACGGGCCGCGGTTGCTCGTCGGCGGTGGGCGCGACGTCGACAGGGACGCCGAGTGGACGGTGGCGGACTCGCCGACCGGCCCCGTGCAGGCGCACGTCGACAGCGTGGCGGAGCTGCTGCTCGGCCGGGCCCTGGTCCCCGGCGAGGTCACCCACCGCTGGGGGGCGTCGGTCGGGTACACCGCCCCCGAGCGCGACGGGCGGGCGTTCTGCGGGCTCGTCGACGAGCGGGGCGGCGACCGCGTGGCCGCGGTGGGCGGCTACAGCGGCACCGGCAACCTCGTCGGCCCGGTGGCGGCCCGCGCAGCGGTGCGGCTCCTCCTCGACGGCGAGCAGCCGCCGTCGTGCTTCACCTCCCTGCAGACCGGTCGTGGCCGTGGGAACTAGGCCGCCTCGGCGTCCCGCAGGGCCGACCCCGCCGCGCGCACCCGACGTCGTCCTGCCCGACCTCGACGTCGCCGACCGCGCCGTGCTGCTGTCGGGCCGGTGGGACTGCGCCCTGGTCGACGGCGCGGAGCTGGCGCAGGCGCGGCTGGAGGGCCTCGTGGTGCTCGAGTCGTCCGTGGAGGACGCCGTCCTCGACGGCGCGCTGCTCGCCGGCGCGCGGGTCACGGGCAGCCGGTGGGAGCGCGTGTCGGCGGTCGCGGCCGACGCCGCGCGCACCCGGTGGGCCGACGACGAGGTGGCCGAGGCTCGCCTGTCGGCGCTGCGGCTCGTCGGTGCGCGCCTGGAGCGGGTGGTGCTGCGGCGCTGCCGGCTCGACGGAGCGGTCCTGCGCGACGCCCAGCTCACGGACGTGGTGCTCGAAGGGTGCGACCTGCGCGGCGCGGACCTCACGGGCGCGCAGCTGCGGCGCGTCTCGTTCGCGGGCAGCGACCTCACCGACGCCGACCTGTCAGGAGCGCGCTGCGACGACGTCGACCTGCGCGGCGCGACCGTGGAGGAGGTGCGCGGCGCCGACGGGCTGCGCGGGTGCACCGTCGACGCGGTGCAGCTGGTGGCCCTGGCGCCGTCGCTGGCCGCGCACGTGGGCCTGCGCCTCGTCTGACGACGCCGCGCCCGCGCTCTCCGCGGCGGGTGCGAGGAACGGAGCGGGTTCAGCGGGTGCGGGTGGCCGCCAGGACCAGTCCCGCCGCCAGGGTGAAGAGGCCCGCCCCGACCAGCGTGACGGCGGTGAAGGCCGCCTCGGGGCCGACGAGCGCGACGGCGGTGGCCGCGAACGGCGTCGCGAGGCTCGCGCCACCGAAGATGGCCGCCGAGTACAGCGCGTTGGCAGCGCCGCGCGCACCGGGGGCTGCCGCCATCACCTCGGTCACGGTCGCCGGAGCGGCCACCGCCACCGCCAGCGCCACCACGGCCAGCCCCACGGCCAGCGCCACCGTCCCCCCGGCGCCGTGGAGGTCGGAGCCGGTGGCCAGCCCCAGCACGAGGGCGGCGACAGCACCCGCCCCCAGCGCCCACGCCGCTCGGACCCGTCCGGCGACCCGGCTGAGCCGCCCCGCCAGGAGCGGGACCGCCACGAGCACGGGGACCGCCGACGCCCGCAGGGCCAGGACCGCCGCGGAGCTGCCGACGAGCCCGCGCGGCGGTGCCAGCTGCAGCGCGGCGTAGAGCCCCACGAAGACCGTGAGGTAGCTCAGGGCGGCTCCGAGCAGCAGGACGACCCGAGGGCGGACCAGCAGCCGCAGGACCGCGCCGTGCCCGCCGGCCGAGGACGTCCGGCCGGTGGACGGGCCACCCCAGGCCAGCCCCACCAGGACGGCGCACACCAGCGCAGCCGCGCAGGAGGCTCCGAACAGCCCCCGCAGTCCGACCCACGGCGCAGCCACCTGGGCCACCACCTGCGCCACCACGGCCGACGCCATGCCCGCGCTGATCACAGCGGAGGTCGCGACCAGGCGACCGCCGGGGACGACCCGCGTGGCGATGAGCACCATGACGGCCGGGGTGAACGGGGCCGCACCCAGCCCCTGGACCACCCGGGCCGCGAGCAGCCAGCCGATCGTGGGGGCCGCGGCCGCGGCCAGGCTGCCCACCGCCACGACGACGGCGCTGCCGACGGCGACCGCGCGCGGCGGCACCCGGTCGGTCAGGGGGCCGAGCAGGAGGAAGCCCGCGGCGTACGGGAGGGCGAACGCCGTCATCACCGCCGTCCCGGAGCCCGGTCCCGCGCCCGGGAGGGCTTCGAGCTGGGGCACCAGCGGCAGCACGAGGTAGAGCTGGCCGAGCAGCACGAGGAGCACCGCCGCGCCCACCAGCGCGACGCGCGCCGTCGGGAGCGTCGCCCCCGCGCCTCCCGGTGACGGCTCGCCGCGGAGGCTCCGCGGGTCGCCCGTCGAGCCGGTGGCCGTGCTGGGTGCTCCGCTCACGAGGTGGAGCGTCGTGCCGCCGGCACCCGTCGCGGCAGGGCGGACCGTGCCTGGCTCCGGCGTGACCACCCACGACGGCGGCCGCACACGCTCCTCCGCCGGGCTCCGTGGCCTACGGTCGGCCGGGTGGGGAGGATCGCTCGGTCGGAGGTCGGGGAGTTCCTGCGCAGCCGCCGCGCGGCGCTGCACCCGGGTGACGTCGGCCTCCCGGAGGTGCCGGGGAGCCTGCGACGGGTGCCCGGGCTGCGTCGCGAGGAGGTGGCCATCGCCGCAGGGGTCAGCGTCGACCACTACCAGCGGGTGGAGCAGGGTCGCGTCACGCCGTCCCCCTCGGTGGTGCGGGCGATCGGCAGGGTGCTGCACCTCACCGACGACGAGCTGGCGCACCTCGCCCGCCTGGCACGGGTCGACGCGGGACCCGGCGGGCAGGTCGTCGCACCGAGGCGCACCGAGGCGGCACCGGGCCACCTGCGCCACCTCGTCGACGCCCTCGGGGTCCCCGCGTACGTGGTGGACCCCCGGCGCGACGTCCTCGCGTGGAACGCGGGGGCGTCGGCGCTCTTCCTCGACTTCGGCGCTCTGCCGCGGGAGAGCCGCAACCTCGCGTGGCTCGTGTTCACCGACTCGCGCCTGCGGGAGCTCTACGCCGACTGGCCCGACACGGCCCGCCGCATCGCCGGGGTCCTGCGCTGGGCGGAGGGCGAGCACCCCGACGACGAGGAGCTCCACGCCCTCCTGCGCAGGCTGGACGCGGCGTCCCCCGAGTTCCGCAGCATCCGCGCGCTGCGCGAGGTGGCCCGCAAGTGCTGGGGCACGAAGGTGCTGCGCCACCCGGTGGTGGGCGAGGTGGAGCTGATCTACCAGGACTTCGCCGTCACCGGCCACCCCGGGCTCGAGCTGGTGCTGCACGTGCCGCGAGACCGGCCGAGCGCCGAGCGGCTGCGGGTCCTGGGCTCGTGGTCGGCCCAGCCGACCGGCTGACCGGCCGGCCGGTCAGGGGGTGAGGGCCCCGGACAGCAGCTGCTGCGCGGCGTCCCGGCTGCCCGCCAGCGCCAGCCGGCCGGACGCGAGCTCGGCGTCGAGGGTGGTGCGCCCCCACAGCAGGAGCAGCAGCACCGGCGCGGGACCGGACAGCTCCCCGGCCGGCTGACCAGCGCCGGCTCCGCCGAGCAGGCTCCGGCCGGACGGGCTCTGCAGCGCCAGCGCCCCCGGCGGCGCCGGCGTGCGCCCGAGCCGCACCTGGCGCGGGAGCACGACCTCGGCGACCTCCGCCACGCCGTCCGCGGCGACGACGTCCTCCACCCAGGTGGCCGGGTCGGGCGCAGCGGTCAGGCCAGCGGCCGAGAGCGCGCAGGCGGCGTCCCAGCGGTGCAGCGCGGTCTCGTGCACCTGGCGCCGCGCCCAGAAGGCGGCGGTCGAGGGCGCCTCCGCGGCGGCGAACGTCCAGCAGGGCGCCGCCGGCGACGTCGAGGCCAGCGCCGCCACGAGCCCGCCGGCGCCCTGGGCGAACCAGGCGGGGACGGCGTCGTCGTCCTGCGGCCCCGGGGGCTCGTCACCGGGAGAGCCGTCCGGAGCCGTGCCCAGCGCCGCGCGCGCCCACCGGTGCACCCCTCCGGTGTGTCGGGCCAGGTCGGCCACCGTCCACCCCGGGCAACCGGGGACGACGACGGCGAGGGCCTCCGGACGCAGGAACGCGGCGAGCCGCGCGGCCTCCCGCTCGACCAGGGCTGCGGCGCGCGTCATCTCCACGCGCGGACGCTAGCGGCCGCAGCAGCGCCCGCGGCAGGCCCTGCCCTGCCAGCGGACGTGGAGATCCCGCCACGCTGCTCGTGACAGAGCGTTGACTCGTGGGCGACCGGCCCGCTACGGTCCTGCCCAGGTCATGAGCGCCAGCGCGAAGCCCCGGCTCGCTGGCCGGCAACCCTGCTCGTCATGGGGTGCTCCGGGTGAGGACCAGGCACGTGCCCTCCGGCACGGGCAAGGACGACTCCGAGGAGCCGACGTGCGACCGCACGCCCTGACCAGCGACGCCTGTCGCTGGCGACGCGCCTGACCGCAGCCCGCTGAGCCACCGGGACTCCCCCGGCCCAGCACCGCCGCCCGCCCCGGCCACACCGCTCCGGCACCGGGTCCGTGCCCTGCTGCCCCGCGCGTCGCGACACCCACCGCTGCCACCGACCTCTCGGGCAGCATCCCCCGCCACCGCTCGCCGTCACTGCGCGTGACCGCCGAGCGGCGATGCCCCCTGTCCGCTGCCGGCCGCGCCGACCAGCGGACCCGACCGACAGGAGCCCCCGGTGATCGAGCTCAGATCACTCACCAAGACCTACGGGGAGGGCCAGCACGCCACCACCGTGCTCGACTCCCTCGACCTGACCGTCTCCCCCGGGGAGATCACCGCCGTCGTCGGCCCCTCCGGCGCCGGCAAGTCGACGCTCGCCGCCTGCGTGACGCTGCTGGAGCGCCCCACCTCGGGCGCCGTCGTCGTGGGCGGCCGCGACCTCACGGCGCTGGGCGAGAAGGAGCTGCGCGAGGCCCGACGCGGCATCGGCACCGTCTTCCAGGCCGACGGGCTGCTCACCCGCCGCACCGCCGCGCAGAACGTCGAGCTGCCGCTGAGGCACCTCGGCGTGGTCCCCGCCCAGCGGAAGGCCCGCGTGGCGGAGCTGCTGGAGCGCGTCGGCCTCGCGGACAAGGCCCACCGCTACCCGCACGAGCTGTCCGGCGGCCAGCGCCAGCGCGTCGGCATCGCCCGCGCGCTGGCCCTGCGCCCGGGGGTCCTGCTGTCCGACGAGGCCACCTCCGGGCTCGACCCGCAGGCCACCGCCAGCACCGTCGCCCTGCTCAAGGAGCTCCGCGACGACCTGCAGCTGGCCGTCCTGTTCATCACGCACGAGATGGACACGGTCGTGGCGGTCGCTGACACCGTCGCCCGGCTCGACGCCGGCCGGATCGTCGAGCACGGAGCCCTGGTCGACCTGCTGCACACCCCGGCCTCCCCCCTGGGCCGGGCCCTGCTGCCGCGCCGCTCGCACGCGGGCGCGGCCGCCACCGCCGAGCCCGACGACGTCGCGCGCCCGCCGCTGTCGGTCTGGGTGGTCAGCCACGCCGGCAACCGCGTCCCGGGTGACTGGCTGGTCCGCGCCTCCCGGGCCCTGGGCACCGACCTGGAGCTGCTGGGCGCGTCGCTCAGCACCGTGGCGGGCGTGCAGGTGGGGCACGCCGTCGTCGGTGCGGCCGCGCACCTGGACGACGCCGACGTCGAGGCGGTCCTCATCGGCCTGGGGCTGCACGCCCAGCGCGAGGAGTCCGACGCGGCCCAGCAGCGCCTGGCCGCCGACGCGCTCGAGGTCGTCGCATGACCGCCGTCCTGGCCGCGCCCGTGCTGGCCGCCACCAGCACCGACCTGAGCTGGGGCGAGATCCCCGCGCTGGTGCTCCCGGCGCTCGGCGACACCCTGGTCATGGTCGGGGTGACGATGCTCGTCGTCGTCGCGCTCGGCACCCCGCTCGGGGTGGCGCTCGACGCCCTCGGCCCCGGCGGGCTCACCCCACGGCCCGTGCTGCACAGAGTGCTCTCCGCGGTGGTCAGCGTGGGGCGGTCGCTGCCGTTCCTCATCCTCATGGCCGCGCTGGTGCCGTTCACGAGGCTCGTCACCGGTACGAACATCGGCATCCCCGCCGCGGTGGTGCCGATGGCCCTGGCGGGCACGGCGTTCTTCAGCCGCATCGTGGAGAACTCCCTGCGGTCGGTGTCACCGTCGCTGGTGCGCGTCGCCCGCGCCTCCGGTGCGTCGCCGCTGCAGGTGCTGACCAGCGTGAAGCTCTCCGAGGCCGTCCCCTCGATCCTGGGCGGCCTGACCATCAACACCATCGCGATGATCGAGTACTCGGCCATCGCGGGGACCATCGGCGCCGGCGGCATCGGCTACGTCGCCGTGACGTACGGCTACCAGCGCTTCGACCACGGCGTGATGGTCACGACGATCGTCGTGCTGGTCGCCCTGGTCGCCGCCGTCCAGGCCCTCGGCGACGCCGCCGTGCGCGCCACCACCCCGCACTCCCGCCGGCGCTCGCGCTGGTGGTCCGCCACGCCCACCTCCGTCCCCACCGCCCGCGAGGAGCTCGCCAATGTCCACCACTGAGACCCGCCCCAGCACCGACGGCGCCGGGGGCCCCAGCACCCCCGACCACGGCTTCGAGGTCCGCGAGCGCAGGCGCTGGCCGTGGGTCGCCGGTGGGGCGGTGGCCGTGCTGGCCGTCGCGGCCGCTGTCGTCGTCCCGCGCCTGGGCGGCGAGGAGACGGCCAACACGACGCCGGGGGCCACGCTCTACGTGGCGACGGCCGAGGGGAACGCCCGCGAGCAGGCGCTCATCGAGTACATCGCCAAGGAGGTCGCGCCCGACCACGGCATCACGGTCGCCTTCAAGGCGCTCGCCGACTCGAACACCATCAACCGCGCCGTGAGCGACGGGGAGGTGGCCGGCACGATCTACCAGCACCAGCTGTGGCTGGGCCAGGTGCTCGAGGCGAACCCCGACTTCGAGGAGGAGGCCGCGACGCCGGTCTTCCGCTGGGGCTTCGGGCTGTGGTCGGCGAAGCACAAGACCCCCCAGGAGATCCCCCAGGGCGGCACGGTCTCGCTGTACTCAGACCCCGCCAACGAGGCGCAGGGCCTGTACGTGCTGGAGCAGGCCGGGCTGATCACGCTGAGGGACGGCGTGGACGTCGGCTCCGCGACCGTCGACGACATCGCGTCCAACCCGAAGGACCTGCAGTTCACGCTGCTGGACTTCGGCGCGCAGAGCCGGGCCCTGCCCGACCTCGACGCCGCCGTCGGCTACACCGAGTACTACCTCGCGGCCAAGGTCCCGCTGGAGCAGCAGATCTTCGCCCCGGTGGCGCCCGACGAGTTCGCGGGACAGCTGACCATCGGCTCGACGTGGAAGGACTCCGACAACATCAAGGCGCTGGTCGCGACCTTCCAGGACCC
>Ga0325403_1000656_pt1 | contig 25792 bp, 14 predicted proteins | sample PopdelMetagenome_19_FD_205665 | JGI IMG/M metagenome (GOLD analysis project Ga0325403, IMG submission 205665) | Populus deltoides microbial communities from Bellville, Georgia, United States - Xylem-PdKOR-R4 | ecosystem: Host-associated > Plants > Phyllosphere > Stem > Wood/Secondary xylem... | reverse complement strand
ATGTTGATTATGCCTTCATAGTAGCTCTTGTGGTGATTCTCGATGAGATCAATGCGGACCGTAGTGGCGAAGATTAAATACAGCTTTTGTTTTATTTCAAGAGAAGTTTTCAAGTTTTATTGCTTTTTTATTGTAAGAATAAATACAACGCATTCTTTATTGCTTTTTCCTAATGTAAAATGTATGCTTTGTGGATGACATAAAGCGTAAAATATAAGTTTTATAATCATTTATTTAATGTGTTTTGAATTCTGATCAAACCCAAAAACAAATAACAGATAACTTGAGATAAAATTTATTTGTATAAATTTGTTTGTAGCGCTTGCAAAAGTTGGTGCTTGATTCGGTAAAAAGAATGCAATTTTGTTGTTAAAGAACTATTGAAATTAACTTCTTTATTTTTATAAAAAACAGCCTATATATAAACACATGAGGTGAAGATTTTAAAAATTTGATCCTCAAAGTTTCTTTATTTTTGTATCTTTTATCCTTTAGCTTTAGAACTTTAATTTTTTATCCAAAACTTCATTTTGTTCATCTTTTAAAATTCTATGTTTGAGAGATAAGAGAGAATATCACCAAATAAGATTATGACACTTTATTTTTATAACATTAGCACTTTTTTATAGCTCTTCACGATCTTTTTTCCTCTTAAATGTTATTTGGTGGCTTTCCGGCACAAGTCTATTTTTATTATTATATGATTAAAAAAATAGATTCTAAAAAAATAGAGTTATTAAACTCATCTAAGTTCAAAACTTTAATTATGAATTTTACTGTCTAACCCATATTGACTTAGGTCGATCCAAAACATTGTCATCCCAATATTTTTTAAAAAAATAAAATTGAACCAATGTTATCTAGAAAAAATATTTTTTCAATCAAACTAGACTTTTACCAAGTCGCATTTGGGTTCACTAGGTTAATCGGGTCACATCGAACCAACTTTCACCTGTTTTGATGTTTTACCTGGCTAGAAATCATTTATTTCTAATGACAATGGAATGAAATTCATGAGAATTTATCACCATCGATTCCTTTAATACTTGGAACGCACCCTAACTCCATAACCCTGGATCAAACCAAAACCACATAAATTCAAAATAACCAAAATATTGTAAATTCATTTGTTCAAACGCAACGGAATCATAACGTGACAACAAGATCCATGAATCAAATAATTAAAGCAAATTCATACAGTGACAAAATATCCTCTTCCACAAACCTTTAAACCAACATGTGTACGCCAAACTATATCTCAATTTCAGCGGCGTAATGTTATATCAAATGAGCTCACTACCATCTTGAAGCATAGAACTTGGGACTTGGTTCCGCCACCTTCAAATTATACCCATGTAGATGGGCGATTAAAGTGAAGAGAAAATCTAATGGTTATATGGATAGATTGAAATATTGTCTTGTTGCAAAGGGGTATAATCAATGTCCCAGACTTGACGATAAAGAAACATTCAATGCAATAGTTAAACTTGCTAACATTAGATCAATTTTTAACTATTGTTGTCATGAATGGATGAGAGTTGAGGCAAATAGATGTTAACAATGCTTTTCTACATAGGAATTTAACTAAATTATTTACATGATGGATTCCATGCCCTGAGTATCATGAAATCAGTGTGAAAAATTGGCAAAAAATCATTTTTGCCCTTGTTTTTTTTCTTCTCCTTCGCCAGCCTCCCTTTGCCTCCCTTTCCACCTCTTTTTCTCCACCTCCGGCGACACCACCACCTTTGGTCACCATACACAATCTTCCATGAACCACCAGGAACCCTTCTAGCAACCCTCTGCCTCCAGCCAAACAAGGTTGCTCTGTTTTTTTTCACTTCAAAACCTCTTATTTGTGATTTCCTCACATGTTTTTTTTATCAATTTTGTAAAATATCAGGTTGTATATTTACACTATAAGATACAGATTTAATATTAAAAAACCTGGTTTTCTCCGAAATGCTTCTTAAAAAAATCTGAAGATTAAAAAAAATCTCAAGAATTTTTAAATTAATTTTCTCTTTCAAAATAATAAGAAATATTTTGTTTTTATGCATACGGTCAAATCCTAAAAGTTTTTTAAGCATACTTTAAAAAAAAAAAAACATATTTCTCATGTTTTGAAATGCAAAAATGGATACTGTAACTAGTTTATGATTATCCCTTAGAGTTTGATTAAAATATCAAAAATCTTTCATCAATCATTTTGTTCATTTTATATTTAGAGTGTTAGGGTTTAACTGTACACTTAATATTTAGGGGTGTAAAACTACACAATAGATTACACCTTTAGGTATTAAAGATACAAAGTGAAAAATAAATGCAATGCTAAAATTTAGATTTTTGAATAGAGATTTTTTCACAAAGGGAGATATGCTTTAAACCTTAAATATGACCAACAATCATAAATATAACTTAGAATAACAATCAAATAACAATGTGGGGTGATGCGGCGTGTCCTTTGGCATCGCCCCACGACACCTTACATATAACAAAGGCTACAGTTTATTTTAACAATCACAACAATATGCAAATCTCCTCAAATATTCTTAATGTGAGTGCATCCTTAGGCTTTTTATGTTAAGAGCCTAAATCACCCTTCAACGATGCATTAATAAGCAACATGTGTGGCACGAAAATTGATTACCATCAAGCATAAATTCTATAAAAGATAAATTAAGATCCACAACTTCAGTATTACTACACTAATAAAATATTGATGGTGTTCCAAAATTTGATATACTAAAAAATAAGGTTATTTATTGTTTACAAAGTGGTTAATCATATAAAGGAAATCAAGAATTTGTAACAATATAGATTTCCCCTCATCTTATCTCTTGTAAATCTTCTATCCTCATGTATTCGAATTTATAATAAACAATATCTTGTACAAACCTTATAAATAGGAGTTCTACATATAAAATAAGAAAAATAATTTAAGGAGAGCATTTTTTAGAGTTGTATATCATACCACGAGGGTGCTTGTTTAGGCTCATAGATGGCTTTTCTTAATATACGCACATTATTAGGCTTAAACATGTCTTTAGAACAAATAATAGACTACGGTTAATCTTCCTTCTATTTCTCGTTGTTTTTTTTTTTCTATTTTTCCACTTTCAGCCTTCTTCCGGTCTTCTGTTTTCTTTTGTGCTTCTGCTCTCCCTTTTCTTTTTTGTCACTCTCTATTTTCCTTTCCTCACCCTCTGTTTTCTTTCCTCCCTCTGTTTTTCTTCTTTCCCAAAAGGAGTTTACAAAAACTATAAAAGTTTTGGAACAACCCCTAAGGGCAAAAGAGGAAGCCTTTTTTCAGGTTGTTAGAGGCAAAGAACAAGGCAGAGACTACCCGTCGGTTTGTACTTCATTTTTGCAAGCAAGATCTGCAGGTATAAGCCAACTTCTTCTTCTTTGTTATATTCAAACTAGGCATCTGTTGATTGTTCTGTTCCAAACCTGTTTCTCCTTTTGCTCTGAATATTCGGTTTTTGTGTGGACAAAGGTTATATGCTCGCCCGCTAATCTTTCATGGCTTTGAGTTTAGCTTATTGTTTATGTTAAAGGCGTGTTTATTTCTTCATTCCCCTACCATGAGAAACCATGAGGTTCCTAAGACCCTCACCATTTTTTTTTTTTTTATTCAGGTACCTCCTTGGTTTTAAGATTCTGTATGGGAGGAGCTGTGCTCCTAAATGTAGTTTGTCTAGAGGAAAAAGAAAACAAAAAGAAAAAGAATTGCAGCTTGATTTTTCTACATTTAAAAACCTTTCTTAATCAATTTTTTCCATGTCGTCGATCTCCTTATTGTTATTGTTTTATTTTTATTTTGAAAAGAAAAAAATGAATTTTAAAAATAACCTAAAAATAGATTATGACATAAGATATAGTTTATTATCTTAAAACAAAAAATATGGAGACATAGAGAATGATATAGAATATAAAACATAGTCGGAGTTGTACTTGGAAATGGTATATAAGACAAGTTGAATATTTTTATATTTTATTTGGTTGATGAACGATAAAGATAAAATACGAAAAGAGCTTGTTATACTATCACTATCAAACTTATATGTTTGTAACAATAAATAAAAATCATTATTTTTACTTTAGTTTATAATAAGTATTAATATTTTTTTATCTAACTTAAAATGGTAATATCTCCACTCATCAAAATCATGTTAATTTTTTTTTGTAATATTTGTAGAAAAGATAATCATTTCAAAAAAAATAAAAATTAGTATAGTTAAATTATGTTTTACTCAATCATTAAACAAATATTAATTGTTAAATATTTCTCAACTTTGAAGTGGTTCAATCAAATGTCAATATATTTATTTCTCAAAAAAAAAAAGTTCAAGAAATATTAGACAAGTTCAAAGTGAATATGGATCATTCTACATGAAAGATAAAAGTCTGATATGATTGGTTTTACTGACAATTATTATGCTGCTTGGTTTAGTAGTATTTCATGGTCAGGTAATATGGTTGAAAAAAATAATTAAAGAACTTTAGGTGAAGAGACAAGAGCCTACAATAATTTCTTTGTGATAATTAATCAATAATTAAACTCTAAAATAAATATAGTTCTACATAGCAAAGGAGTGCATATTGATGTAAAGCTTCACTACTTAAGAGAATTGATAAAGAATGGAATGATTGCAATCATCAGAACAAGTTGCTGATATATTCATGGAGACTCTCAAATTGAAGTTGTTTGTGAAACACATATATTATTTTAATATATTAATATTAAAAATAAATTTAAAAAATAAAAAAATTGTTCTCTCATCGAACAACCAAGAAAAAGTTCTTATTAGTTGACAGAAACTATCCTCTCCCCTGCAGCTATATAAAAAGTTGTTCTTATTAGTTGACAGAAACTATCATCTCCCCTACATGACACGTAGCTAGAAACCTACCAGAGATTCCATCTCAAAATCAAAATATCTGCAGCTATATAAAAAGTTGTTCTTATTAGTTGACAGAAACTATCATCTCCCCTACATGACAGCATAGCTAGAAACCTACCAGAGATTCCATCTCAAAATCAAAATATCTGCAGCTATATATCAAGCTTTCTCCATCTCTACATCCCAAGACAGATGTTTCCCTGGGTCTACTACGAGTATTCATGCGAAGTTGTTGGAATGGCTTGGATTATGCTGAAAGTGGACTATTCAAGGCTGTTCTGGTTATTATTTGGTGTCTTTTCGTATCAGAATCTAGGAAGGCCTCGGATCATCTAGCAACTAGCTAACCTCTTGCAATCCCCACTTCGATAACCATTATATTCTGTAGTGTGTGTTTAGTAATAAGAACTATTGCGTGCTATATTTACAGCAAATAAACTACTATAACAAATCAGCTTGAAAAAGAATCAACTGGGGTCTTGTTTTTAGGGCAATTCATTGATTTCTGAACCATGTATAAGACTCGAGTTGGAGGCGGAGCATGTGTTGATGGAGCTAAGGCACAGCTTGGATATGTTGGGACCGACCCTTATGGTCGCTATGGACGTGGAAGTCAATTTCTTGCTTAATTTTCTTTCTGAGATTATTGTTTTCAGAAAAAACAATAGTGAAAATGAAATCCTCATGTGTCTCTTTTTTTAAAATGAAAAAGAAAATTGTACAAAACTATTTGAAAATAGATTTAAGACTCCGGCGCCCTATTTTTCAAATATAATTAATTCCACGAATATACGCCATAAGATTTTTCCCGGACCACCCAAAGACTCCGCCTCCCCTCTCCCTCTCTGCCAAAAAATCAAAGACGTGTTTGTTTTTGCGCTCTATTTTTCAAACATAATTAATTTACGCGCAAAAAAGAACTTTCAAAGGACAGGGCCTTTTTTTTTTTTTTTAATTTAAGGACATGATATAAGGCTAATTAGTTTGCATGTTTGTGCTGCTGCGGGTTTATAAAATAAATATATTTGATAGTATTATAATTTTAAATAAATATTAAAAAAATAAAATTGATAAAAATAATTTTAAAAAAAATCAAAATAAAAAAGAAAACACAAAAAAGGAAAAAAAACATGTAGGGAAACACTCTAGCAATCCACAGTGTTTTGTGGGGAAAACTATAGTGATTACCCCACATAATTTAACTTTATTTGTAATTACTTGTAATTATAATTCTCAACCAGCTCAATATAAAAAAACATAAAATGGACAAAGATAATTTTAGAAAAAAAAAGAAAGAAATGAAAAAAAAATCATGTGAGGAAAATATTGTAGCAATCCACAGTAATTTATGAGGAAAGCTACAGTGCTTTCCCTATATATTGTAATTGTAATTTTCAACTAGCTTAATATTAAAAAATAAAATCGACAAAAATAATTTTGTAAAAAATCATAAAAAACAAAAAAAAATCATGTAGAGGAACACTGTAGTAATCCACAATGTTTTAAAGAAAAAAATTATAAAACTAAATTCTTAATCAACTTAATATTAACAAATAAAATTGACAAAGATAATTTTGTGAAAAAAACAGGAGGGAAAATCCAAAAAAGAAAAAAGAAAAAGAAAAAATGAAAGTACTGTAACAATGTGGGGAAAGCATGCTTTCCCTGTACGTTTTAGAGTATTACTTAATTGGCACTATAAAACACGTACATCATTCCTCCCAAAGACTACTTCTATAACCATCATCAAGACTTGCATAATATAGAAATTTAGCTATTTTTCTTTCTTTTTATTTCTTTGAGTAATATTTTGTTTCTGTGATTATGGCTACTGGGCAAGCACCATTCAACCCCGTTCCAGCTATGAGAACATACCCGCCTGTGGGGCATCCAGTGGTGGTAATAGGGCCACAGTACCTGGCACAGTACCCTGTTGAACTCGACGTCAACAGTGATTTTAAGGTGTCTGACATTAATGGCACCCTCATCTTCCAGGTCAAAAGTAAACTATTTAGCCTCCATGATCGTCGTTTTCTGAAAGATGCAGTGTCAATCTCAGGCAGAAGGTATGTTTAATTGCTCTCTGTCATTTGTTCTCTTCTTTTTCAATCTAACCATCACAACAACGATCGATAACAGTCAATCCGATATCAATTTCTTACCGCGTGTTTAATTTATCACTTTCTCCAGATAAGGACCATGCATGGGAGGTGGGAGGCTTTTAGAGGAGAAAGCAAGGAGGAGAAAGACTTGCTTTTCACAGCCAAGAAATCAAAGCTGTTCCAATCCAAGACTGAGTTAGACGTATTCTTGGGTAATAACAAAGGAGAGGTCCCTGATTTCAAGGTCAAAGAAGGCTACAGCAAGAGTTCCTGCTCTATACTTCTTGGAGATTTCAATACCATGCTTGCACAGGTAACATTAACAAAACTTATTTCTGAAATATATCAATATTGAATAAATTTAACCAACATCATCTTCTCATATAGAACTATGTCTGTGGCTGAGGCTGTCGTAGAAATACCCCACATTTCATTACATCATTTACATTAAAACCGATTATTGTTTTAATCAAGAAAGTTGTCTTCATAATTAATATCTCATGCCAGTATTTTTCTTATTATGTGAACGCAGGTGCATGGAAGACACACTCTCGCGATTATGCCTAATGTTGATTATGCCTTCATAGTGGCTCTCGTGGTGGTGATTCTCGACTACATCAATGCGTATGCGAGAGGAAAAGGTTATGGGGACGCGGTCACTACAATTTTTGGTACTTTTATCAACTGAAATGTTCCATTGGTGTAAGACGCATACTGTCGTTAAATATACTGATAGAATAATTCCATCTGTATTTCTTGTAGTAACTCATCCATAAAAAAGTTATGTCAGTGAATGTGTCATAAACAATAAATATTTTGCAACTTTCTATAAAATACCGGCAGTCTTTGATAGTGGTATATACAGTAAATATTTTTCAACTCTCTGTAAAATACCAATTATGCAAATAAAATTATATGAAAAATTAAAAATATAAAAATAAAGTTAAATAATATTCATCTAAATATTCATTACAAATTTAATGTGTTTCAAAGAAAAAAATTAAACTAGAATAATGGCGGAGCTGGAAGAAAAGGATGAGGAGGAGGAGGAGGCTGGTTGTTCCCGGGACCACACAGCCAAAAAAGGGGCACACATGTATCACCCATCTATTATCTAATGTCCATGACCATTTAGCAAAGTTGTTCATAATCCGTCAAAAGTCGCTCATATTGTTGTTTCAAGGCCATGAACTCCTCAGACTGGGTGCTTGGTACTAATTAGGAGCTCCTAACGGTTGAGACACTATGGGCTGCCTGCAAGTTCTCGACCGTAGTGGTTGAGAGCCTGTACATCTAATTTTTATCAGATCCACCAGACGATCCTACCTCCATCCACAAATCTGGATTGAAATCCAGATGAGTTGAAGGATCATCCACATATCTCTCCCTCAACCAACTATTATAGGTTTCCTGAAAATTAAAAAAGAAATCATCTTATTCAAATTTATAACCTAGCATCTATACAAATTAAAAAAAAATAAAGCAAAAAAAATAACATTTAAATTTATATATTCAACTAACATTTATAGAAATTCATCAATAATAATTAAAATTAATGGAAATAATCAAACACATATCAAGCAATAATAGAGTAAAATTGAGATAAAATAATTAAATTTAATCCTATATTTTCAATTACTATTTACAAGTAAATTCAAGAATAACAATTAAATTCAACAAGATAATCAATTATTATGGCAATAAAAACAATAAAATAGGAAAAAAATTTTAAAAAAAAACTATAGGCTTTAGGAATGAAAAATGTTTATCTTAGTAGTATATTTATTTCTAGACTTTATCTACATACAATACAAAAAAAAAAACAAAACAAAAATATATTGTTATTTTTATATCGTTTTGATGTGATGATATCAATAATAATTTTTTTAAAAAATTATTATTTTAATATATTTATAAATTAAAAATATTTAAAAACAATTATTATCTAAGACAAAATATCCCGAGCGAAAATCTAAATACAGGGGGCTATAAAGGAAGGCTAACACATCATCACTTGCTAAGTAATAAGATTAGTATATATAAATCATGGATTACAAAGTTAAATGTTTATTAGGAAATGTTTGACAATACAATTTAAAAATTCCCACTGGTTAGAGGGTCAATAATTCCATGAAGGAATACTAATAGAAAAATAAGACATGATGTTTGTTGCACATGTGCGGCGATCGTCCTTCACACTCATGTGTGGTTCTATCTGGAAAATATGGAGAGATAAGGAATTCTTATCTCTTATCAGTGAAAAAATAAAATGGGAGTCGCCATCTAGTATTTTGGTCACTAGGAACCCTAACTGGTCTTAGAAATCGGGTACGGAGACTGGTTGCATAAAGAGAAGGTATTAACACCCCAAATACGCCCTATCTAAGGTAAGCTGCATTGTTTAATTGTCTGATAAATGCTAAGGTTTCATTGTATTTCTAATTGTTGGTCTGTGTACGATTTAAGAAAAGTCATCCTCGGTAAGGAGGTCTTTATCTTATCAGGTAAAGCCTAACCGTTCTAATGTCTATAAAAGAACTATTGTTTTAATATCGGGAATACATTTTACATGTAAATTCGTAATCCCTGATATAAAAAGAAAACAAAATAATTTTTTGGATTTTTTTGAAATATTGGTCAAGTTCTCGTGACTTTAATAAACTGGTTATTAAAGCTAAAATACATGCTAAAACATTTTATTTTTTTTAAGTTTTCTTTATTGCATGACAATACAACATGATTTTTTTTAGCTTTGAAAGACTTGGTCGTATGTATGAAAATAAAAATATATTTTCTTAAAAATCGGGTATTTTAATATTGAATTTGTATGTTTACAATATAAAAATACGGACCGATATTAATCAAAATGGCATAGAAAAATACACGGGAAAATCATAAATTTTCAAAAATAATTTTTGAATATATATATTTTTTTCAATTGGGCTGACCCGGCCCAAAAGAGGCTGGGCCGGAATCAGCCCAAAAAAAGGCTAGGCCCAAAAAATGAAATCGGGCCAGGACCGGCTCAAAAGAGAACCTACTTGTGGCTGGACTCAACCCAGCTGCGTGGGCTGGGCTGATGTTTCAGCCCAAAAAAACAGCAGCTGGTTAACCCGTTATATATAATTAGCTGGTTACTGTGCACAGCACAGTAACCAGCTAATTATTTTCCATTTTGCTGCAGAATGTGAATTGCTCATGTTTTGCATGCAAATGGTGAACACAGCAGAGGAGCCAGAAAAGGGGAGGAGATTACCTAGAGTGAGGGAGCGTGGTTGCTGTCTCCAGTGGTGGTGGTGGCGGGTCACGGCTGAGGACGGTGGTTGTTCCTCTTCTTCTGCGTGCTTCCTTTTCACGCCGCTGTGTTTCCTTTCTCTTCTCCTCTTCGTCTACCTCAGCTTCCCCCTGTTTTTCTGTTCTTCTTTTATTATCTCCTGGTGGCGGTGGCAGCAACTGGGACTGCGGACGGTGGCTGGGAAACTAGGTGGCAGCTGCTGTGATGGTGGTTCTGCGGTGGTTCTTCTTCTTTATTATGTGTTCCTCCCTCTGTCTATCTCTGTTTTTTGCTTTTTCTTCCGTTTCTCACGGTGCAGGTGCTGTTATCGATGACTGGGAGGATAGTGGCAGCTGGCGGTGGCTCTGGTGGTGGCGCTGTTGTGCTGCTCCTCCTTCTATGTAAAGATATCAGCCCCTGTTTCTTCTCTTTTGTTGTTTTTTTTTTTTTTTTTCCTTCTCTGTTCGGTTCCGTTTCCTCCCTCTCTGTCACTGCTCTTCTGCTCTTTTCTTCCCCCCTTCTCTTCCTTTTTCTTCTATTTTGCCCGAGCTTCTCTCCTCTCAAAAACAAACTCTCCCCTCTGTTTTATGTTCTTCCCCTTCTGTTTTCTGTTCTTCCCTCATTCTCTAAAATTTTGCCCCCCTTTTGGTTTCCTCCCCTATGGTTTTTATAGGCAAACGGAGAGAGAGTCCCCACTTCCTTGTTTCATCATGGCGCAGGAGGGAAACAGGGTTACCTTACCTCTACAGGGTAAGGTGGTCGGCCGTTTGCAGGGCATGAAGCCCTTTTCTTGGCTGGGTATGGTTGTGTGGGTATGGGTTTTGACAGGGTTTTATGCAAGTGGGAAGGAGAGAAAGTGAGCAAGAAAAATATTTTAAAAGCCTTCTTCTCCCCAATCTCTAAACGGCACCGTGTTCCTTCTCTTCTTCTTTTTTTTTAGAAAATGGAATGTAATTAGGGAGAACCCAAAAATGAGTTATGAGAGTTGCCCTCTCTTTACAATGCTTATGGAGCAAAGACTTTGCGTAGTAAGCTTGTAAAGAAAACAAAAAGAAATGGTCTCATCATCTTGGGCGACATGCCCACACATGCTCACGATGGTCTATTTTCAGGGGCGACCAGCCCACACAATCACATTGGTCTATTTTCAAGGGCGACCAGCCCACACACGTTCACAATGGTCTATTTTCACAGGCAATCTATCTATACACGCTCACAGTGGTCTATTTTCACGGGCGACCTACCCACACACTCATACTAGTCTATTTTCATGGGCGACCTGCCCACACACACTCACACTAGTATTGGTCTATTTTCATGAGCGACCTGCCCAAACATACTCAAAGTGGTCTATTTTCAGGGGCAACCAGCCCACACACTCATACTTACCCTGGTCTATTTTCATAGGCAACCTGCCTAAGTAAAAAAAGGAAGAGTGATCTCATTGTAATGGGTGACCTACCCAGGTGAAGAAATGGTCTCATTGTAATGTGTGACCTACCCAGATAAAAAAACATGAAGAATTAGTCGAATTGTAATGGGTGACCAATCCAAGTGGAAAAAAGAAATAGTGGTCGTGTTGTAATGGGTGACCTACCCAGATGGAGGAATGGTCTTATTGTAATGGGTGTCCTACCAAGATAAAAAAAAACATGGAGAATTGGTCGCGTTGTAATGGGTGACCTACCCAAGGAAAAAGAAAAGAGTGGTCTCATTGTAATGGGTGACCTACCCAAATGGAAGAATGACCTCATTGTAATGGGTGACCTATCTAAATACAAAAAACATGAAGAATTGATCGCACTGTAATGGGTGACCTGCCCAAAATTGGGAAAAAGGAAGAGTGGTCGTGTTGTAATGGGTGACCTATCCAAGTGAAGGAATGGTTTCATTGTAATGGGTGACCTACCCAAATAAAAAACATGAAGAATTGTCAAGTTGTAATGGGTGACCTACCTAGAAAAATATTGGTCTTATTGTAATGGGTGACCTAACCAAGGAAAAAGGAAAGAGTGGTCTCATTGTAATGGGTGACCTACCCAAGTGAAAGAATAGCCTCATTGTAATGAGTGACCTACCTGGAAAATGTTGGCGAAGGCTCAAAGTCGCACTCAAAAGGAGGTAGGTTTAAAAAATGCACTACCTAAGAGATGGTGGCTCAAAGGCGCACTCGGAAGGAGGTAAGGTTAGAAAACGCACTGCCTAAGAAGTGAGGGCTCAAAGGCGCACTCGAAATGAGATAGGGTTAGAAAACGCAATACCTGAGAAATGGTGGCTCAAAGGCGCACACAAAAGGAAGTGAGTCCCCACTGCCTTGTTCCATCATGGCGCAGGAGGGAAACAGGGTTACCTTATCTCTGCAGGGTAAGGTGGCCGGCCGTTTGCAGGGCATGGTGCCCTTTTCTTGGCAGGGTATGGTTGTGTGGGTATGGGTTTTGGCAGGGTTTTATGCAAGTGGAAGGGAGAGAAAGTGAGCAGGAAAAATATTTTAAAAGCCTTCTTCTCCCCTATCTCTAAATGGCATCGTGTTCCTTCTCTTTTTTTTTTTGAGAAAATAGAATGTAATTAAAGAGAATCCAAAAATAGGTTATGACAATGTTCTTTCCTGCCTCCATCATTGCCATTAATTAGTAAGAGTATTATTGTCCGAAAAGAAACAAAGGTTATATAAAAACTTGGTCTACGCTTACTTTATATAATGTAAATTAATATGTTATTCTAAGATTTTCTCTCATCCACTTTAAAATGCATCAAAAAATAGAAGTTAACGCACTATTAAACAGTCTCTTAATTAGAAACCATTCTATCATGATTAGGGTCCATTTGGAAGTTTGATGTGTATTGCTTTTTAAAGTGTTTTTTATTCGAAAATATATTTAAATAATATATTTTTATTTTTTAAAATTTATTTTTAATATTGGCGCATTAAAATGATAAAAAAAACAAATTTTTTTTTTCAAAAGCACGGTTTGAGTGCAGTCTCAAACACATCGTTGGACCTTGTTTGGGAGTATGTTTGCATTAGAGTTTCAACAAAATTTAAATTTTTATTTGCTTAAAATTAATTTTTTATATATATTTTTTAGTCATTTCAATGTATATAATTTTTTTTAAATAAAAAAATATTATTTTAAAAAATAATTGTTACAACACTTAGAAACACCCCTTAACCATATATATATACATATATATATATATATATATATATATATATAGAAGAAAGAAAGAAAGAAAGAAAGAAAACGAAATTTCTGGGAAGAGAAGGGCTGGAAAAAAGGGGAAAGAGAAAAATCAGCGAGTCAAAATAAAACAAAATGCAAAGAAAAGTCAAGGAGAGGTGAGGTGAGAGATCCTCGAGATCAATGCGGATCGTAGTGGCGAAGATTAAATACAACTCTTGGAGTGGTTCTTGATTACATCAATTAATGCAGATCGCAGTGGCGAAGACTGTTTTATTACGAGTGAAGCTCTCAAGTTTAATTGTTCTTTCATTGTAAAATTAAATGCAATTCATGTTTTATTGCTTTAATTTTCCTTAATGTAAAAATGTTTGCCTTGTGGGTGACATAAAGAGTAAAATACATTATTTATTTTTGTTTGTTTTTATACTGTGTTTTGAATTCTGATCTAACTTTATGATTTGGAATAAATGATCATTCAATAAAACTTAATTAGTTGAATAACTTAAGTAAAATTTGTTAATTTGGAGTATTTAATTGCAAGAGGATAAATGAATTGGATCATCTGATTCTCAAGATGAAAAACTCAATATTAATAGCTTAATTATTTCAAAATGAAATCTCTATTTTTATTATTATTGACTTTAAAGTTAAGCATTGAAATTAAACATCCTTTTCATTAAAATTGTAGATATAATTTAATTTGATATCAATTTCATTATTATCGGGTGTTTAATTTATCATTTTCTTCGTACGTATAAGGACCATGCATCGAAGATGGGAGGCTTTTAGAGGAGAAAGATTTTTATTATTACCTTTTACAGAAACAACTTTGCAAATAGAAAAATAGAGACTCGTTGACCATATATTAATCACCGGCTTTAAAGAAACAACAGTCCAAAAATTGAACATGAAATTAATTAAGCTCTTAATAATATTCTTGTGTGAATGAATGACTTGTTGATTGTGTTATAAACAATAGACTTATTGTCATGAGAAGACATGACTCATTTTATCAATGATACTGTTTGGTTATGCCAACACCATTAAAATTAAAATTAAAGTGATCACCCAGTGGTAAGAGTTTAGGACCAAGAGGTTTGTTCCCTCTGTGGTCTCAAGTTCAAACCCTGTGGTTACTCATATGATGGCCACTGCAGGCTTACATGATCGTTAACTTCAGGGCTCGTGGGATTAGTCGAGATGCGCACAAGCTAGCCCAGACACCCAAGTTAAACTAAAAAAAAAATAAGTCATGGTTTTCCACACATTGTGTTATAAACAATAGACTTGAAGGAATTAATTAGTGGGTTGGAAAAACGTCTTTTGCTCTAATATTTGCTTCAAGTTGTATATAGTCTTACATTATTATTATTATCAAAAAGTGACATATACTTCTTCTGTTATCCTTAAGTTTTCGATTGAAAAGGAAGGTCGTAAAAAAATTTAATTTTTATAAATATACAATTAACTTTGGATGTGGATAATTAAAATCAAAAGAATACACTACGACATTTAACAGTTTTACCGACAGAATTTTTCCATCGGCGTAAGACACATAGTCCATCGGTAATTAATTTATTAACAAAATCACTGATGGAAATACTCCGTCGGTAAATCTTTCATCGGTAATTTTTTATCCATTGGTAATAAAAAAATATTATTACTGACGGATTTACTGACGAAACAGACGCGTAAAAAAAAATTACCCGTTTCATTTCATCGATATATCCCTCGGTAATAATATTTTTTTATTACCAACGGATTTACCGAGGGTAATTCCATCAGTAATTATTTAAAAACATTTTTAAAAAAATTCATTTTATAAAATTATAAAATAATTAAATTAACATAAATCAACACTCTATAATATATACTCAAAATGCTTGGAAAAAAGAATAAGAAAATCAACTCAAACAAATTTGCAACAAATAAATAAAATGAAGAAATAAATTCAACTAAAAAAATTCATACGAAAAAAATGAAGTTGCAATTGCTAAAAATTTAAAAATCCTATAAATAAATCAACTAAAAATTGATCTCATATGAAAAAAAATCTCACAACATTTATACAATTATTAAGAACAAAAACAATTAAAAATAAAATGAAAAACAAATATAGTGAAAACAATTATAAAAAAAGAAGAAAAAAAAAAATCTTACCTTAATGTAGTTGCAAGTGAAGCTAAGGAGAGAAAACAAATTTCGTAAAGCATATTAAATATAAAAAAACTAAGAGGATAAAAGAAGAAAGAAAAAGAAGACATACCCGAGCATGGAGGAAAAGAGAAGAAAATGAGGAGAGAAAAGAAGGAAAAAAAATAGATATTGATGTTTTTTACATATAGTGAAAAAGAAGAAGAAGAAATGAGTCTGTCTCTTGTGAAATAAGGGGATTCAGGCTTTTTATTTAGGCGTGTTAGCAACAGATTTACAGACGGATAATTAAATATGAATATTTTTTAATTATTTCATCGGTAATTCCATCGGTAATATTTAATTTAAATTTTCAATTTCATAAAAACTTTTCAGAAAATGTCAACAATCACCGACGATTTTTCAATTTGTCAGTGATTCCGTCTGTAATATTTAAGTAAAAATTTTGAATTAATTGAATTTTTTCAGAAAACTACCAAATAACACCGATGACTTTTCAATCGGTCAGTATTTTTATCCGTAAAGAACAACAATTAACAATGCAATTGGAAAGTGAACAGTTCTGGAGCTCTCTGGAAAATACCGGCGGAAAATTTCGTTGGTGATTCCCTTTGTAATTGACATAATGAATAGTGTTCACAGTTTACCAATGAATTTACCGACAGAATTTATTCCGTCGGTAATTCCTTTGGTAAAAATGACACTTCATTATTTTTTTTTGCTTTGTTTTATTTTTTTTACCACTGTAATTCCCTCGGTATACCGAGGGAATATTTCCGTCGGTAAAATCCCTCGAAAATTTATCGACGAAAATATTCTCTCGGTGTTTCCGTTTGTATTTATCGATTTTTTGGTAGTGATATGAACTAAAATTGAAATACAAAAAACAAACTGATCTTTACTTTTTAGTGACGTCCATGAGTGAAAAATTGTTCGTCTTTGTTGTTAGGTGCCACATCGAGAGGAAAAATATGTGGCTTTGTTTATGAAAGGGCAGGTATGTCTAGTGAGAGGCGTTGCATGCACCGCACAAAAAATGCGGACGCCTCTCATGTATTGGCACGGTGTGAGCATGTGATAGCATCTTTTTTAATTAAAAAACTATTAATTCAACATTAAAAAACTAAAATGCCCTCTAATAATCTGGAATAAAAAAAAACTATGTAAAATGATGAAATTGTATCTGCACACATGCCTTAATTGTTTATGATTTAAAGGGCAAAACTATCTTTTTAATATGTTCTAAAAAAACAAATAAAAATACTTTTGGTCAACGATTCTAATTTTTTTTTACTTGGAGGGTAAATTAGTTATTTTATTGTTTTTAAAAAGCACAAAGACACTTGTACCCCTGACAATTCTTTAATAACTTGACAACCTATGGAAATGAGTGTATTATCCTCCAACATCAACTCACCTCATTTTTCTTTAAAGAGCAAAATCATAATGTTACTATAGCAATGAATAGTTTTTTTGTGTTTGAGGCACGTCTTTAATGTTAATTATTTTGAAAGTAAATAGGTCGGTTGCCTTGTTTGAAACTATAGAGACATTGGCTGCTAAATAGAAAAACCATGTCCTTGGTCAGGTCAACATGGAAAAGGGATAGCTTAATAATTAATTAACACATTAATATTGAAAGGGGAAGCTGTCCACTGCAACTGGAAATTGTGTTGCCTTGTTTAGCAAATCCAGCGAAAGTAATCTTGTGACTCTCCCAGTGCATTTAACTTATAAAAGTTGATAAAGGTAGTTATATAAAAGCATAAATTAACTCGTACCAATAATTGAAGGTGACAAGTGGATATATATGGTTTTATTTTATATTCATAGCTCACATTATGAAATGCAGAAGATGCTCCAAGTTGCATTATTGAAGAATAAAATTGTGTTGCCATTGTGGACTTGTTTCTTGAAATGATGTCCAGTTGACTGTTTTTTTTATTTAAAGACACGACATGCCATCATGACCTGCATAATATAGAAATTTAGCAATTTTTCTTTCGGTTTATTTCTTCGAGTAATATTTTGTTTCTGTGATTATGGCTACTGGGCAAGCACCACGCAACCCCATTCCAGCTATGAGAACATACCCGCCGGTGGAGCATCCAGTGGTCGTAATAGGGCCACGGTACCTGGCACAGTACCCTGTTGAGCTCGCCGTCAACAGTGATTTTAAGGTGTCTGACATTAATGGCACCCTCATCTTGGAGGTCAAGAGTAAACTATTAAGCCTACGTCGTCGTTTTCTGAAAGATGCAGCCGGAAACACCCTTGTCAATCTCAGGCATAAGGTATGTTTAATTGCTCTCTGTCTTTTGTTCTCTTCTTTTTCAATCTAACCATCACAACAACGAGAAAAGTCAATCCGATATCAATTTCTTACCGCGTGTTTAATTTATCATTTTCTCCAGATAAGGACCATGCATGGGAGGTGGGAGGCTTTTAGAGGAGAAAGCGAGGAGCAGAGTGATTTGATTTTCACAGCCAAGAAATCAAAGCTGTTCCAATTCAAGACTGAGTTAGACGTATTCTTGGGTAATAACAAAGGAGAGGTCCCTGATTTCAAGGTCAAAGAAGGCAACAGCGAGAGTTCCTGCTGTATACTTCTTGGAGATTCCAATACCATGCTTGCACAGGTAACATTAACAAAACTTATTTCTGAAATATATCAATATTGAATAAATTTAACCAACATCATCTTCTCATATAGAACTATATGTCTGTGGCTGAGGCTGTCGTAGAAATACCCCTGATTTCATTACATCATTTACATTAAAACAAATTATTGTTTTAATCAAGAAAGTTGTCTTCATAATATCTCATGCCAGTATTTTTCTTATTATGTGAACGCAGGTGCATGGAAGACACACTCTCGCGATTATGCCTAATGTTGATTATGCCTTCATAGTGGCTCTCGTGGTGGTGATTCTCAACGGGGACAATGCGGATGATCATGGGGAAGCGGCCGCTACTAGCCTTAAGGTTCTTAACGGTGTTGTCGAAGGACTTGGTTCGGCGGCGTAAAAAACACACTCCATAGGTAAAAGTCACCAACAGAAACTGTTTGTCGGCATTTAGATAGTTGGTAATTTTTCTTTTGATAGCTAATTCTGTCTGTAAAAAAAAATAAACACTGACAGTCATATATAGACAGAAAAAGTGTGTAAAAAAAATTTTTCCACTAGAAATTTACAGACGGAATAATCTAGTCTGTATTTCCAATGGTAACTCACAAACAGAAAAGTTTGGTCAGTGAATATAATATAGACAATAAATATTTTGCAACTCTATAAAATACCGATAGTCTTTGGTCGTTGGTGTAGATGTCGATGATTATTGCATATGCAGTAAATAGTTTTCAACTCTATGTAAAATACCAATTATGCAAATAAAATTATATAAATTATATAGCAATTAATTTTCTGTAAAATACCATTTATGCAAATAAAATTGTATGAAACATTAAAAATATAAAAATAAAGTTAAATAATATTAATTCAAATATTCATTACAAATTTAAAGTGTTTCCAAAAAAAAATAAACTAGAACAATGGCGTAGTTGGAGGAGGAGGAGGAGGAGGAGGAGGCTGGTTATTTCCAGGATCAAATAGCCAAAAAAAGAGGCGCGCATGTATCATTGATACCCATCTGTGATCTAATGTCCATGATTATTTGGCGAAGTTGTTCATAATCTGTCTAGAGTCGCTCGTATTGTTGTTTCAAGGCCATGAACTCCTTAGACTAGGTGTTTGATACTAATTGGGAACTCCCAACAGTTGAGACAATATAGGCGCCCAAAAGTTCTCGGCCGTAGTGTTGGAGAGCTCGTACACCTGATTTTTATTGGGTCCACCAGACGATCCTACCTCCATCCACAAATCTGGATTAAAATTCGGATGGGTCGTAGGATCATCCCTGTATCTCTCCCTCAACCGGCTATTATAAGTCTTCTAAAAATTAAAAAAGAAATCATCTTATTCAATTCAAGAAAATAATAACTTACAAAATAAAATGGTTGAACAAACATACCATGAAGTATTAAGCGCAATTATCCTCAAACTGTTGCACCCCCTTTTAACGATCTTCCTTTCACACGTGTGTCTCTACAAACAGCTCCATTGGACTTGACTCACGTCCAAGAGAGACATAGCTTGTAAGAAAAAAAAATGTTGCAAGTTAAATATATTTATAAGTAACAATAAATTAATTAACGATATATTTCATTTAAATTAATTTTACCATTCGCTTCGCATAGGCACTATACGAAACGGAGCTGTCGGTGTGCGTGGTCACCAAACCATAAATTTGCCGGTTCTGGTTGTCAGCACCAGACTATAAGCGTCGTGTAAACCACTCAGACGTCACGTGCTTAATATATTGTGGCCATATATCCCTCAGGATGTATGGTGGTTTAAAATCCCTCCAAACCATCATGTCATTTTAGCCCTGTAGACCGTTATCTCTCGCATATTTATTGGCTTTTTTTGTGTGTCATACCAAAAATCATGCAACCTACTTCCATAATGACAAATTAAATTTTAAAACAAAAAATTATATTATTTTCGATGTTACCTATATGCCGCGTGATTCTCCCACACCTTCTTCGCAACATTGTCATGCGTACTATCCCACTCGAACTTGTGTTGTGTATAAGTAATTTATTTAAAATAAAAGTAGTACGAGATATAAAATTATAAAAATAATTTACTAAAGATAAGTTGGAAATTAGAAGTTGACACCTACCTGCAATCTTCAAAACCATGCATCGATATGAGGTCTCCAATCAGGATGTTTGGAAAGCTGACTCCATTGAAATAATATAATCTCCATCAATGATTTAAACACCAATGTTATTACTCAGGCGGTCTCAATGTTTGTGAACCTAAAAATAAATAAAAATAATAAAATATTAATTACTTGTTCATAAATTATGTTATAAGTATAAACAAAACTAAAACCAAAACAAACTTACATTGAAAGATTGTCCTTCCCATGTGCCTGGTACTTGTGGGTGAATTGACCCCGCTGTGAAGGCACACCGCCTCTGCACTGTGAAACCGCGCTGGAAGAGGTAGCATCGCGAGTGGGCACAGGTGCCTTTTCTTGATCGCCACCTAATGATAAATCATCATCACTGCTAAAAGAACTAGTTGCAACCATATACTGACGATGTATTGTTGATTTCATTCTATGTATTTACACAAATTTATACGAATAATTACGTAATTAAATTTGATTATTTAAAAAAAATCAGCAACACCTCCCCTATACTGAGACTACCCAAAGTTTTCAAACCTGCAAATATTGACAATAGCCACAAACCAATTGACTCCATTGAAAAATCTTATATATAACCTAGGATCTATACAAATTTAACAATAAAATAAAGCAAAAAAATAACATTTAATTTTATACATTCAACTAACATCCATAGAAATTCATAAATAATAATTAAAATTAATGGAAATAATCAAACACATATCAAGCAATAATAGAGTAAAATTGAGATAAATTAATTAAATTTAATCCTATTTTCAATTACTATTTACAAGTAAATTCAAGAATAACAATTAAAATTCAACAAGATAATCAATTATTATAGCAATAAGAACAATAAAATAGGCAAAAAATTAAAAAAAAAAACTATAGGATTTGGGAATGAAAAATGCTTATCTTAATAGTGTATTTATTTCTAGACTTCATGTACATACAATACAAAAAACAAAACAAAAATATATTGTTATTTTTATATTTTTTTTATCATTTTGATGTGGTGATATCAAAAATATTTTTTTAAAAAAATATTATTTTAATATATTTAAAAAACAATTATTATCTCAGATAAAATATTCCGAGCGACAATCTCAGTACAGAGGCTACAAAGGAAGCCTAACACATCATCACTTGCTAATTAATGAGATTAATATATATAAATCATGGATTACAAAATCAAATGTTTATTAGGAAATGAGATTATTTTTTTTGTATTTTTATATCATTCTATTTTAATGTATTAATAATAAAAATAATTATTTTAAAAAATTATTATTATAGACAAAACATCCGAGTGACAAAAGAACAAAGTTTATATAAGAACTTGGGTTTAGGTAAAATTATAATGTAAATTAAAAAATTGTTCTAAATTGCGTCTTAGATTTCCTCTCATCCACTAAAAAAACACAAGGAAATCAGCGCCTATGCGAAGGCTTAAGGTGAACATGGGTTGAGGTAAAATTATAAATGGAGTTTTTAAAAAATACTTTCTTATTTTTATATATATCTAATAAGTGAAGTCTTGAGCAATTTTTATTTTATTCTAAATTAAACAAGAGAAATCTTTATTTTATAAAATATAATTAATAAATATATTTTATTTATTTTAAAAAAAATTATTAAATAAAAGCCTTAAATCATTGTCCGTGATATTCATATGCATTGGCTAGCTCTGCAACTGTGTCATGTTAAAAAAAAAAAAAAAAACTTATAAATTTAGGGCTATTTTCAATGATGCATAATATCAGCTTTTTTTAACCAGCTAAAGAATTGAAGGTTTTTTATATATATTATGATTTTCAAAGTTATTAAACCTATTCTAGGACATAACTTTGGTTATAAATAGTATAAATTAAACTGAAGTAATTAAAATAATATAATTTTAAAAAATAAAAATAAAGTTTTAATCAAGACAATAAAATTTTTAAATATGACTTAATCACTTTCCAATTTATTTTTAAAGTCCAAAAGTTTTAATTATAAATGCACCCACAATTATTATGCTGAAAATCAAGATGATACATAATATTTTCTCAATCATGTATAATCTTTTTTTAATTTATTATTTTTATTTTTAATATTATCATATCAAAATAACTTTAAAAGTATACTGAGGATATATCAAAATAATTTTTTTATTTTTAATATCAACACATTAAAATAATTGAAAAACACTAAAAAAATAAAAATTTTATATTTTTTCAAGTAAAAAATACTTTTAAAATACATCAAAAAAATAGAAGTGAACTCACTATTAAACCATCACTTAATTAGAAACCATTCTATCATCATTAGGTCTATTTGAAAGTTTGATGAATATTGCTTTTCAAAGTATTCTTTATTAAAAAATATATTAAAATAATATATATTTATTTTTTAAAATTTATTTTTGATATTAATGCATTAAAATAATAATAAAAACAAAAAAATCAAAATTTTTCAAAAACACAGTTTGAGCGCACTCTCAAACACCTTCTTGGACCTCGTTTGGGACTCCGTTTGCATTAGAGTTCCAACAAAATTTAAATTTTTTTTTGTTTCAAATTAATATTTTTATATTTTTTAATCATTTTGATATATTGATATTCATAATTTTTTTAAATAAAAAATTATTTTAATTAATTTTTAAGCAAAAATATATTTTAAAAAATAATAGTTACAATACTTAGAAACACCCTTTAACCATATATATATATAGAAGAAAGAAAGAAAGAAAGAAAGAAAACGAAATTTCTGGGAAGAGAAGGGCTGGAAAAAAGGGGAAAGAGAAAAATCAGCGAGTCAAAATAAAACAAAATGCAAAGAAAAGTCAAGGAGAGGTGAGGTGAGAGATCCTCGAGATCAATGCGGATCGTAGTGGCGAAGATTAAATACAACTCTTGGAGTGGTTCTTGATTACATCAATTAACAGTCCCTCAGCTTGTAAGTGTTTTTCACTTTAACCTTTAACTTTTTTAATTAGCATTATAATCTCACTAATAAATTTAGTTTTAAACCCTTGAATCCAACGGATCTTCTTGAAGTATTACATGCTAATAGATAAGAGAATTATAATTAAAGGACTAAATTAAAAATAAATAATTTTTTTATTAAAAGTTTAAGAACAATAATTAAAAATCAAAAAAATATGGATTAAAATTGAAACACAAAAAAAAACTAACATTTACTTTTTAGTGACGTCCATGAGTGAAAAATTGTTCGTCTTCGTTGTCAGGTGCCACATCGAGAGGAAAAATATGTGGCATCGCTTATGAAAGGGTAGGTATGTCTAGTGAGGCGTCGTATGCATCGCATAAAGAGCGTAGGCGCTTCTCATGTATTGGCACGGTGTGAGCATGTGATAGCATTTTTTTAATTAAAAAATTATTAATTCAACATTAAAAAGACTAAAATGCCCTCTAATAATATGGAATTAAAAAAAAAAAACTATGTAAAAGGATAAAATTACCTTTGCACACATACCTTATTTGTTTATGATTTAAAGGGCAAAACTATCTTTTTAATGTATTCTAAAGCAATGAATAGTTTTTTGTGTTTGAGGCACGTCTTTAATGTTAATTATTTTGAAAGTAAAAAGGGCGGTTGCCTTGTTTGAAACTAGAGACATTGGCTGCTATATAGAAAAACCATGTCCTTGGTCAGGTCAACATGGAAAGGGATAGCTTAATAATTAATTAACACATTAATATTGCAACGGGAAGCTGTCCACTGCAACTGGAAGTGGATCAGACACGGTTTGCAATTTACTGTCATTATCCTTCTTTATCCAAGTGGTGAAACGGACAAGGGATCAGATGAGACACGGTTCACCGTTTTGAAATGCAAAAGTTGCTCCAAGTTGCCTTATTTACGAATGAAACAGTGTTGCCATTGTTGATTTGCTTCCTGAAATGATTTACAGATGAGACACGGTTCACCATTTCTTTTAGCAAAAAAGCAAGTGGGTTTTAAAGAAATGTGCAAACGCCAACAAAGGAAGTAATCAAACCCAAATATAGATGCGAGCACTGTCATTCTTTAGCAAATCCAGCGAAAGTAATCTTGTGACTCTCCCAGTGACAAGTTAAAAGCATAAACTCGTACCAATAATTGTTTTGGGTGTGGTGGTGGCAAGTGATATATATGGTTATATTTTATATTCATAGCTCACATTATGAAATGCAAAAGATGCTCCAAGTTGCATTATTTACGAATAAAATTGTGTTGCCATTGTTGACTTGTTTCTTGAAATGATGTCCAGTTGACTGTTTTTTTTTTTTATTTAAAGACACGATATGCCATCAAGACCTGCATAATATAGAAATTTAGCTATTTTTCTTTCGGTTTATTTCTCCGAGTAATATTTTGTTTCTGTGATTATGGCTCCTGGGCAAGCACCAGGCAACCCCATTCCAGCTATGAGAACATACCCGCCGGTTGAGCATCCAGTGGTGGTAATAGGGCCACAGTACCTGGCACAGTACCCTGTTGAGCTCGCCGTCAACGATTTTAAGGTGTCTGACATTAATGGCACCCTCGTCTTCCGGGTCCAGTTTAAACTATCAAGCATTAATCGTCTTTTTCTGAAAGATGCAGCCGGAAACACCCTTGTCAATCTCAGGAAGAAGGTATGATTAATTGCTCTGTCATTTGTTCTCTTCTTTTTCAATCTAACCATCACAACAACGATAAGAGTCAATCCGATATCAATTTCTTACCGCGTGTTTAATTTATCATTTTCTCCAGATAATGACCATGCATCCGAGGTGGGAGGCTTTTAGAGGAGAAAGCAAGGAGGAGAATGATTTGCTTTTCACAGCCAAGAAATCAAAGCTGTCCCAATCCAAGACTGAGGTAGACGTATTCTTGGGTAATAACAAAGGAGAGGTCCCTGATTTCAAGGTCAAAGAAGGCTACAGCAAGAGTTCCCGCTGTATACTTCTTCGAGATTCCAATACCATGATTGCACAGGTAACATTAACAAAACTTATTTCTGAAATTTGTCAATATTGAATAAATTTAACCAACATCATCTTCTCATGTAGAACTACATGTCTGTGGCTGAGGCTGTCGTAGAAATACCCCAGATTTCATTACACCATTTACATTAAAACCGATTATTGTTTTAATCAAGAAAGTTGTCTTCATAATTAATATCTCATGCCAGTATTTTTCTTATTATGTGAACACAGGTGCATGGAGGACACACTCTCGCGATTATGCCTAATGTTGATTATGCCTTCATAGTGGCTCTTTTGGTGGTGATTCTGGACGGGATCAAAGCGAATGATCATAGGGAAGGCGCGGCCCTTAAAGGCATTAACGGTGTTATCGATGGATTTGCTTCGTCGGCGTAAAAAACAAACTCCATCGGTAAAAGCCACCGACAAAAACTATTTGTCAGCATTTAGATCGTCG
>Ga0325403_1000654_pt1 | contig 25835 bp, 15 predicted proteins | sample PopdelMetagenome_19_FD_205665 | JGI IMG/M metagenome (GOLD analysis project Ga0325403, IMG submission 205665) | Populus deltoides microbial communities from Bellville, Georgia, United States - Xylem-PdKOR-R4 | ecosystem: Host-associated > Plants > Phyllosphere > Stem > Wood/Secondary xylem... | reverse complement strand
GCTTTTCTTCCCATTTCCCCTGTTGTCCGTTGACATGGAACAACGAGTCACCAACTCAGTTGCTTAGAATCTTGATGAGGTATTTTCCATCCAATATTGACATCTAGATTTCTGTAATGATAACCCTAAAGTTTTTTTTTTATTTTTATTGGGTGCACATCGATGGTTGCTGCTGTAAAAAGATAAAAATGCATTGTTTTTCAATATAGTTAAATTATTATTTATATCCTTTCTAGTGGGATACGTAGAAAGGAGATTGCTTGATGGAGGATATTGTTCTTGCCTCTTTAGCAAGTACTAATAAACGAAACTACAATTATACAATGTTCTTGCCGTTCGTGGCTAACTAATTAATGGCAGCCTCCCATGAAACTTTGAGCAATAACATGGAAAATAACTAATTGGATTTGGCCCTTGACTTCTTGGTTGAGATTGCTTGGACTCCACCAAGGTGTTTTTCAAAGCCATAATCATCTCATAGAGTGACCAACTCATTTTATTGGCATAAATAATAATAAGTAACTTATTTGTAATATCACAACTCTTGCGAAAATGTTCCTTGCATTTTAAGAGCTCTACTTATTGGTTTAGATCACTTGCTTGCTTAATTAAAAAAGATTTGTATAAGCATGTAAGCGATTCATAGACTCAAAAAATATTTTAGGGTTCTATAGATTTATGATCAATACCAGTTGTTTGACTTGCTTTATCTTTTAGTCTTTATTTATTGTATTTATTTACTTGCTATTTTTTTATTGTTTTGGTGGGGCACCCTTTTTGGGTTTTGACTTTGTCATTTTGATTTTGTTTTAGACTTGGGCATGCCCTTTTAATTTTTAATTTTCTTGGGCTCTTTTGTTTTTTGTTTTTTGGATTTCTTAAAACATTATGTTAACATTTGATCTCCTACTTGCTCTCAGTGTGGGGTGCGATCTTAGTTAGAGTTTTCACGAAAAAAATGTTTTTTAGGCTTAAAAGGGACTATAAGGGATATATTTGTTTTTGAACGTGAAAGGAATAACAAAGAAGAACTTTCATTATTTCAAGTGCAAATAGTTAAGAATGATAAATTTGGATCTTGTCTAGTATTTTGGACTTGCAAAGAACTGTATTTTGCAAGTCTATGACTATCAAATCCATTACACACCATTATTTATAATGCTAAAAACAACTCGAGAGACATGGTGTGTAGGAGTTAAAGATTTCTGATTTTGTCTTTTTGGCTTAGTTGATCATCTTAGAGAAAATTGATTGATTTAATTATTTTTTTAATTCATTTTCCATCCCATTCTAATGAATAAGATGCCGAATGTTTTGAGCAAATATCAAATTGTTTTCTAAAATAAAAAAGAAAGTTTATTTTTTCAAAATTGTTTAGCAAAAGAATTTCACAAAAACAATTTCATCACAAAATTGATTGATTTAATTATTTTTTAAAATCATTTTCCATCCCATTCTAATGAATAGGATGCCAAATACTGTTTTGAGCAAACATCAAATTGTTTTCTGAAATAAAAAAGCAAGTTTATTTTTTCAAAAACATTTAGCAAAAGAATTTCAAAAACATCCGACAGCTATAACTCCACCTTCCACCGTTGGATCAGAACGATATTTAGATATGTTGTTCTCATCCATATAGTGTACATTGTCACCGAAGGGATTTTCTATATCAGTCCTCATTTGAGAGATATCAAGGGAGAAAAATACACTTTTGGATAGTCTTCTTTGCTGTCTGTTTTCTCCTTCGGCCACCATTGGATTAGGCTATAATTTGGATATTTGTTCCTCCTGATTCTGTCTAGATTCTGAACGATGGAGATTTGAAATAAACATTTGGTATAGAAGTTGTGTATCTTGCACAGTAGGTCTGCAAGTTTGAGATCAGTTCGGTTAAACCCATATTTTTGGAAATTTCACCATTTGATGAAGTTAATATTTGAATATGTTATACTCATAATAATGCATTATAACTTGACAGTATGGATTGTTTGGAATATTATTTGTTTGTTATTTATGGTTGATTGAAACTGTTGTCAAGGATTGTGTTTAGAAAATATTGTTTGGAAAGTTTGTAAAATCGATAAGAATGTTTTATTTTGACGTTAATAGGGAAGATTGAAATAAATAAGATAAATTGGCTCTTATAAAGATATTTTTTGACACTCTTAAATGATATGTGATATGGCCAGGGGTTGAGATAAAAGAGAAAAAGTTAAATTGTGGATGTTGTGTGTAAATGAAAAGGTTGATGAATCTGGACAGATTCGTCTCCTGACTTTTGGAGAGAATTCGAGTAGGAGGATGAGAGAATTAGGATCAAGTTTCTTCATAGTAATTGTAGTTTTGGATGTTAGCTAACTAAGAAAATTGGTCTTGCTTAATATGGAGCTGTAGAACCCTAGCTATGGGTCATCAACTGAGATTGGGTCCTGACAGACCCTGTAAGGTAGTGTTTGTTGATGAGCAATTTTGACTATAACAGAGGCAGAATTGGGTTCTCCTTCATTCAAAGAACTTGTAGCCTCGTGTATTAGCTTTGCAACGAGACTAATCTCGCTTGAAACGGAGTTTTATAACTCTAGATATAGTTAAAAATCTGATGAGTATTTAGACAGTAACAGTTCAATGTGTAGACAGTAACAGTTCAAATGTGTAGACAGTAACAGTTCAATGTGTAGACAGTAACGGTTGGACAGTAACAGTTCAATGTGTAGACATTAACAGTTCAAATGTCTAGACAGTAACAGTTCAAAGTTAGACAGTCATGGTTGGACAGTAACAGTTCAAATGTCTAGATAGTAATAGTTCAAAGTTAGACAGTAACAGTTGGACAATAACAGTTCAATGTGTAGACAGTAACAGTTCAATATCTAGACAATAACAGTTGGATAGTAACAATTGGAGATTGAACAGCAACAGTTCAAAGTTAGACAGTAACAGTAGACTTTCACGTGAATACTATATAAAAGAATTGAGTCATACGAACACTTGCACATTGAGATACTAACTCTGAAAATATACATGATATATGTATGTATGTTATTATGAGGAAATGAACATGCTTAGAAAGTAACATATGAGTAATGGATGAATATGGATTCTTTGTAATATCAGCCTGAAGGAATGATAACTATGGTTGGATAAATGATGACAACAATAATGGGTGTAATGAGAAAAAACGTAAGATATAAAGAAAGAAATGATTGAAAGAAAGATTTATTAGCTATTGATATGATTATTATAAAACATATCCTTGAATGAGAAAAATTTATGAGATGAGTCTGTGACTGCAGGAGGGACCACCGGTGTGGTGCAACAGCAGCAACATGGGAGCACGAGTAGAGCTTTTACTGCAGGTAGGTGACTTTCACCTTCCTTTTAAATAATGTTAAATAATAAAAATACTTTATCATGAATGTTACTGTATTGTGTTAATTCAGATATTAGACTGTCAAATGCTTAAATGTTAACAAATGATTAGCTTTGGCTAATGGCATCCGAAGAGATGGCCGGGATAAATGAATGATTAACTTTGGCTAATTGCATCCGAAGGGATGGCCGGGACAAACAATTGATTAGCTTCGGCTAATGGCATCTGAAGGGATGATTGAGACAAATAAATGATTAACTTTTGCTAATTGCATCTGAAGGGATGGCCGGGACAAACAAATAATTAGCTTCGACTAATGGCATCCGAATGAATGATTAGCTTTGGCTAATGACATCCGAAGGGATGACCAGGACAAATGAATGATTAGCTTTGGCTATGCATCCGAAGGGATGACCGGGATGAACAATTGTTTAGCTTCGGCTAATGGCATTCGAAGGGATGACCGGGACAAACGAATGATTAGCTTTGACCAATTGCATCCGAAAGGATGTTTGGGACAAACAATTGATTAGCTTTGGTTAATGGCATCCGAATGGATGACCGGGATAAATGAATGATTAGTTTTGGCTAATGGCATCTGAATGGACGACCGGGACAAACGGTTGATTAGCTTTGGCTGATGGCATTCGAAGGGGATGGCCGGGGTGAGTGAACAGTTAACCTCAACAAATGATGTCTTTAAAGAATGGCCGGATTTAAGATTATGGTTGATTGTAAGAATTGATGCATATATATATATATATACTGCAAGTTGTGTATACCAAGAACATGAAGGAACTACAAATGTCACGCTTCGAACATGAGATAATGTTAATGCTTCATTAAACTGCCATACCGTTTTCTTATTATTATTATTATTATTATTATTAAGTAATTGCATTCTTGTAAATGTTTTGTACTACAGTAAGGACGTCATACCAACAAAGTGCATAGGAAACCCAATACACGGGAACCTACTTTTGCAAAGAATCATACGGTTGCATTCTAAATCATGATGTATTTTATATGAATCAATATACTGAATGTATAACTATTATTAGATCCTTTTATATTAAATTCATGATGACTATTTGTAGGATAGAATACAAACTCATGTCTATGCATGTATATTTTAAATGCAAACTTCTAATCATGCAAACATAATATTATGTGTTTATGTAAGATTCATTTTTAAATGAAATGTTGATTGTTGTTGATGTATGGATTGTATATTGATGATGTGAAGGGAACATGTTCACCGATTACTAGCACGATGTGTGTCAAGTACAAAAAAAATAAAAAATTTACTTTTGTTTTGGGCTTGAAAAGTCGTGTTGTTACAGATTTCATGCAATTTATCATCAAAATATTAATTAGATTTGATATCAAGAATTATATTTAATTTTGGTGAATTATGCATTGCATTAAATTTTGAGAATTGTTTTTGAATTTGCTATAAATTTTGAAAATTAGGGTTGAGTTAATACAATTTAATTAAAATTATATTCAATTGACCAAAATCAAATTTGTTTTTTTTTTTTTACAGAATATCTCATAACATCTTTATGTTATGTTATTAAAGTGGTATTATCATTCTTAATGTGAAAAATAGTATCATACAATGGAACTACAATTCATAAATGTGATAGGTGAAAATAATTGAGATTTGTGTTTCGAGTGGTGAGCCTGATGCTACTTGTGATTACAAAATGTGAGAATTTATTATGTTTGATTATTATGGTTATTTGCAGGTATTTTTAAGTTGGATAAAATTTTGGATAGAGCTTCTAAATAGGAAAACTATGTTGAAATTTTATGAAAATTAGAAAATTTCTTACTTTATAAAACCATTAACTAAATTTAATGTAAGATTAATAAACTAAATAACCATTGAAATTAGATTTGTTATGTTATTCAATGATAAATGTCATAAGAACCCTTCTTGTTAGATTTAGATGCTGGAGAATTCTGTTACTAAATTTAACTGATGTCGCAGTCTTGAACTGTAAAATTTAACCGATATCATGGTTTAAAATCACAATATTTAATAGATATCTTGTTTTTTCAATAACAATTTATATTTGTTACTGTTTTTAAATACAATATTAAATTTTTGTCATGTTTCATTTCAAAACCTTGCTCAATTCTTTGGGTAATGTGTTAATTCACCAAATCATTTTAGATAGCATGCTAATAACCTCACATAGCCCTTTTCTAGCTTACTATTATTTTGTGAGCGGTAAAAAAAAAAAAAAAATTCACTTTGCCCATCACGTGAAGATAAGTGTCAAGTGATGGGTAAAATATCACTTTACCCATCGTGTGAAGATAAGACTTAAAATTGGAGTGATTGGACAAAACAACTGCGGAGTTTATCTTCTTTTCGATCCATTATTAGATTTATTACACGTGCCCGACAAAAAAGAGATAATAGCATAAATGCCCCTGCTCCATTTTGCCTTGCTGGACTTTACTGTTCTGTCCTTCTTTATTTTAAAAATTCATCTCATCTCATCTTTAGTTATTTTGTTCGATCCGATAATCTGCCGGTACATCCTTTTAACACAGCACCCTCCAATCATTAACAAAAGATTGGATGATTTTTTATTTTATTTATTTAGCTTTTTTTTTCAAGTAAAGGCTTTTATTAAATTATTTTTTATGTATTTATTTTTATAAGATATTATTCTTATTCATCCATGTTTTTTTATGTTTTATATATATGAACACTATTTTTAAAATTAAAAAATATTTATTTTTAGATGATATTTCTTATATATGCAGAGCTACATACTTTTTTTTTAATGTTTTATATAGATGAATTCTATTTTTAAAATAAAAAAAAATTTATTTTTAGATGATATTTATGATATGTATAACCTTATATAGTTATTTTTTTTCCTTTTATCTGATCAACCAATTTCATGTGTGTGCACTACCAGATTTAGAAGTTTTACCAACAAAAATTTATCCTGGTATTTACACTAGCAGTTCATTGTTATGTATGTTACCGACGGACTCACAGACAAAAACAGTCTATCAAAAAAAATCTCATCGGTAATTTATGATATGTCGCTAATAAATATATCAATGGATTTATAGACGGACGAAGCACATAAAAAATTTACTTGTTTTATTCCGTTGATATCTCTACTGGTAAATTTAACATATCACCGACACGAAAACCACATGTGATGTCATCCGTGCTTTTATTTTTTTGTAGGTATATCCATCGGTAAATATAACATATCACTAATAGAATACCATTTTAATTTCATCAGTGAGTTAACAGTAGCAGTGAAATTTGTAATAATTCCTTTTCAATTATCTCAAAAATACACCTACAAAGTTGTTCAGTTGGTAATATTTAAAAAATATATTGAACAAAAGTAGAAAAATAAAATATTTATTACAAATTTAAATATTTGTAAGTTCAAATACAATAATTTTTATCATTCGATTTGCATGCGAGATGAATGGAACAAAGCTGTTGGTATGCGTGGTAACGAAACTGTGAACATGCTGATTTCGATTTCACATCAGACTGTGACCATCGATTGAAACGCCCGAACATCATGTGTTGAATGTATTCCTTCAATACAACCTCTGAGATGTATGACAATATTAAATCCTTCCAAAGTGCCAGGTCATTCTATATTGAAAGCTCTCTTTCTTTCCTATATTTTTTAGTTTTCTTTCGTACCTCATATTAAAAATCACGCAACCTATATGATACAAATTAATTATCTATTAGTAAATAAAAAAATATCCTGAATTCGATCTTACCTAATTACAGAGTAATTCTCTTAAACCCTCATCACAACATTATTATCAGCTCTCTCCCATTCAAATTTTCCCTTGAAGTAAAAGTTTATAAAAGGAAAATTTCAGTAATTTCAATAAAGGGTCCAAATTAACATTAAAATATTTAAGTTAATAATAACCCTGAACCTTGAAAACTATGCATCGATATGTAGTTTCTATTCAGGATGTTTGGAAATCTAACTCCATTAAAACAACAACATTTTCATCAACGATTTAAAGGCCGATGTTATTGTTCTTGTAACCTTGATGTTCGTAAATCTAAAATTGCATTCGTTAAATGAAATTATTTTTTCAAAAATTATTATACATGTCATTGTGAAAGAAAAACAAAATTACATTGAAATGTCGTCCTTCCATTGGGCTTTGTATTTACGGGTAAATGGATCCTACTGTGAAGGGAGCCCTTCTTGACGTTAATCAATCAAATGTTGCCTTACCTTTTTATGATGTCCTACTTGTGCCTGATTTAACAAAGAATTTATTGTCAATAAGCTAACTAACTTTCTAGTTTTCAATTAATTATGAATTTTCTAATGTTGAATTTTGTGTTAAGGAATGAGAAATAGGACAACAAATGATCATAGAAAAGTGCAAAAGTGGCCTCTATATTCTTTGTAATTTTCCAGAACTATATTTTTCACATCATTTTAAATCTAATTTAGCAAAAGTTTGGTACCAACTCTTAATAGATCCTTAGTTTTTAGCTTTATAGTATCTAACAAATAAAAGCCTGATTGATGTCATAAGAATTATGAAACATAAACACCTATGTGATAGTTGTCAGTTAGGAAATCTTAGTTGATTACCTTTTTTTTCTTGTTTTGAACATTCAAGTACTCGTACCTTTGAAAAAATTCATTGTAATTTATGAGGACCTACTCATGTTTTGTCAATTGAAAAATTTAAATATGTTTCATGCTTGGTAGATGATTTCTTTAAGTATACATTAATAATTCTTTTACAACATAAATCTAGTTTTGTGAGTGTAAATTTAGAATTTGAATAGAATGTTTACAGATAATTCTATAAACAAATCAAAGTGTTTCACTCAGATCAAAAAGAAGAGTTCATCAATTCAAAAATCTCATTTCATTTCCTCTCCATAGGCATCATCCATCACGTATCTTATCCATTATTGTCATTGATCTAAATTCTTCCTTTACACTTGGGACACTTGACAATTTAATCCCAAAACAATTCTTTGTATCTTTGTAGGTTTTAATGACAAACATAAAGGATACAAATGCTTTAACTTTACAAGAAAAATGTTTTTTCATCTCATGACAAGTATTTTTTTATGAACTTGTTGTTCTATACAACACTAAAAATTCCAATACTATAACTTTATCACCACATGTTATAAGTATATTTTATCAATGGCTGCCTAATATTAATTCCACCGAAGAAAATCCCTTACTATATCGACCCCACCATGCACGAGTTCTTTGCCCACATAAATTATACCTATATCAACTTCTTTATTTATTAATGCTTTTTTACCTCATTATATAGGTACAAGTTTGTTTCCTCATGTTGTCCGTACTTCCAATCACGTGGGAACATCATCCACTACTCAAAATATTGTCACTTCACCATAGACTGGGCTATGAGAGCAAAAACAATCATAGATAAGTCTTTCAAAGCAATAATAACTTTCATGATATGAATTTGGATTTTGTTAATCACCTGTGCTATTGGAGATGTTGTCACTAAATTGATGATATTGATTAAACATAAAACTTTTCTCCTGCTGTAAAACCAGGAACCATATAGATGATCATCACAGTTGTACTTGTTCAACAATGGTTTATTTATCAACTTGACATTAAATATGCATTTATGTATGGTGTCATCATGAATGGTATTTATGTATTTATAGAACAACAACATGGAATGGTTGATATACATCATTCAAAGCATGTATGCAAACTTCAACAAGCTCTATATGGACTTAAACAAGCATGTTGTGCTTAGTTTGATTGATTTAGTATTATTTTTCTCAAATATGGTTTTTATTTTGTAGTCTAATTAATCCATTTTTGCTTATTTTCCATTCTTATCATGGTTCACTCATTCTTCTCCTTTATGTTGATGATATCCTTCTCATAGGTTCTATTATAACACTTGTTATAATTTTTATTAAATTTCTAAAATGTGAATTTGTAATGAAGGACTTAGGATTGATTCATCATTTCTTTGGCGTTGATATCTCATAAACAACTAGTGGTCTTCACCTGTCGTAGTCCTATTATGCTTTTACCAAACTTAAACATGCCAATATGGTAGATTGTAATCCTACGGCGATACACCTCTTGAAGAAAAGATAAAAACCTCATCACATGACACACCTCTAGAAGATCCAAGCTATTTTTTTGGGACTTATTGGTTCCTTATAATACAATACACTTACACACCTAGACCTCTATGACAATGCTAATTTCATGTTGCCATTCATGCACACTTCAGATACTACACACTTAGAAATGGTGCATCCTATTTTATGTTACGTACCAAATGCACTATCAACATAGGTCTACAATTCTTTTCTATATTACACTTGATCTTCATGGTTTTTCAAATGCAGATTGAGAAGGATGTCCCACTACTAGACATTTCACTATTAGATTATGTGTTTTCCTTGGAAACAACGTTATTTCATATTGTGTAAAAAAGCAACATACAATCTCTCGCTCCAACACTAAAGCTGAGTATCGCTTCATGGCTAACACCATATCTAAGGTGACATTGATGACTTTCATCCTCAATAACCTTCACATTCCAGTACAATCTCCACCAATGCTCCACTGTGATTATCTTAATGCTTTCCGTATGACAGTCAATCAAGTTAATTTTTCATGCTCGTAGTAAATATATTGAATTGAACTATTATTTTGTGCAAGAACGAGATGTTATTAGATAGCTTGTCACCAAACATGTTTCCACTAATAATCAAGTTATTGACCTTCTCACTAAACCAATGTAAAAAAATGCTCTTGTTTATTTTCAAACCAAACTTTATCTCCATACCCGATATAGTTAATTAGCAGGAAGTTGTTAACACAACACACTCCAATCATGGCAGCTATTGTGTGAAGCAATGAAGTAATAAGGTAACTCAAGATTCCTAGAGTAACAAGGCAAAAGAGTCACACAACGTTATTGAGAAATGTTAGGTGGTAAAGGTGTTTCAACAATAATAAATTCTAGCCAAAATGAGAAAATAACAACTATACAGTACAAAAACATTGGATCAAGATCAAGTAAATCATCCTCGGAATACTGTATGGAGACAACTTTAATTCCTAATTTATTAGAAACAAGACTTTCAAATAAATGAAAAGAATGCTGCCCTACGCTCTCTTATGGAAAGATGGTTTACAGCCTGTTGTATATAAAAAGAACGTGAGTCTACCTACTACTATCGATGGAGTGTTGCTCAGAGTTCTCTAACAATAGAATAAACATAGAATTTTTCCTTCTGCAATTTCAAAATCTATTTGTTTCCAGTTTTTCATGCGATCCCTCCTCCAACGCAAGCTTCAGCTTTCTTTTTTTGCGTTTTTAAAATCTCTTATAAACTCTATGACATCCTTTGATTTCGATTTTGACAGGCTCCTACTTTTTTTCCTGTTTGTCACACGCATTTATTAGTCAGACTAAGATGAATTAATTTCCTCTGTCCTCTCTTCGTTTTGTTTTTTCTTAGCCGGAGGAAACATCACCAGCCGGACAGAATCTCTCTAAAATATATCTTTAATTTTCTTCATTAGATAAAATATTGATGTCGTGTTCATAGCACAGTAAGAAAAGTTTATATGGGGAAAAACCATGCAGAGTGCCTCCAAGACAGAATTATTGCTATTAATAATGCCGTGAGTCTTGACCATTTCAGAATCTGTGCTTTTATCCAATATTTGTCATTAATGTCATTATCATTAGTGGCATCCAGATGATATATGATTAATGGGTGGTGGTGGTTGACATTTTCTATTATTAAATAGCAGATGACAAATTAAAAAAGGAAATAACCTGACCCGGTTGAGAAAACTACAGCTTACCTACAATCTGTTCCTAATTTTGAATGGAATAAATTGGTTTTTCTAATTATATGTATCAGTAGGACATTAACATGTATTTTTTTTTTATTTGATTTTGTTTTCAATTTAACCGTTCAAAATTGGGTTGAATTGGGTTTTATAAATTTTTTTCTTATTTGTTTTATATGGGGTTATCATGGTTTTATGACTCGGGTCGCGGGTTAGATCATTTAAATTGAGTTCTTTTTATCTTTTTTTTAGTTTATTTTTTTTAATTTTTTCATTCAATATTAGTTTGATTAGAAATTAGACTATATAATTTATTTTGGTTTGTGTTTTATGAGGTTATTCTGATCTTATGATCCAAGTCAGGGTTTGGTTGGTTGACTCGCGTGCTTTTTTGTGTTTTTATTTTTTTTAATTGCACCCTTTAATATTGAGATGATTTGGAATTGAGTTTTATAATTTGTTTTGATTTACTTTCTATAAAATTATCTCAGTTTCATAACTCATGTTTAATAGGTTAACCCAAGTTGACTTGTCTTATTTTTTAAGTTGTATTTTATTTTTAAGTCTATCATTCAACATTAGGTTATTAAGAACTAAGTTTAATAAAAAATATATTTTCTTTCTATAGGATTATCAGAGTCTTACAAATTGGGTAATAGATTTAAAATATTAATTCAAATTGATCTAATATATTATTATTTGAATATTTAAAAAAATATTATCTTATTTTTTTAAGTTAAATTATATTTTTATCGGTTGTTAAGGTTATTTTTAAATTTATCAAATTAACTAGATAACATCAAATTAATCATAATATAATTTAATTTTTTTACTAGAAAAACACTAATATTTTATTACATTTAAAAAAAACTGATATAACAGATCTAACATGCAGCATGAAAATAATATAATCAATCATTGATCAGAACAGAATGAAGAAAAAAAAAAAAAACAAAGTGTTTCGACATTATTCAATGGCTCGCCTTCCGATGAGAATTTAGATTTCAGCAGCTATTTTAACCACTACTGCTAGGCTTTCTTTTAGCTTTCCCGTACATGCTGCTCGAAACCCTAGCCTACTCTAAGTCCTCCGATGAGACCACGCACCAGTGTTGAATTTAGACACATTGGTAGGCTTTTCTAGCTTATTATTTCCTAATCATGACTGAATGATTAAGGTAAAAATAAAAAATAAATCCCATATTCCTCGTGGGCAGGCGCCAAATAGTCAACAAAAGTATTTGCATGTGGAGTGTATTTTGAAAACAACTGATACAAAAAACAAGTTTTTAGACAGTTTTAATTATTATTATATTTTTTAAAAAAATAGCATAATTCAATGGGTTAAGCTGTTGAATGAAATAAAATTTATTTATTTTTAATATATAAGTTGTGCTGTATAATTTTTTGAGGTTGTGTTGTTATGATCAACATCACAACCTTCAGAAGAAAAATTATGAAGACACAACCTTCATGTACCAGTAGATATATCAACTAGGCAAACAAATTCAAACATGGAGCATAGGTAAAGAAATATTTTTTTTAGTTAGTTCTTTGCTTTTTATTGCTATTGGTAATGGGAAAATTCAAAATTTATTATATAATTATGAGAGAAACTAAAAAAGGTGGTTGTTTTATTGTACACCCTCTCCTAGTTATTATAGAGATAGAAAGAGATAGAAGTATTATGGATTGCACTTTGTATTTACAATGGGATACAAAAATATACATTTTGGTCCCTTAGTTTTTCAATCATAGAACTTTATTTTTCTTATTTTTTAGTTCTTTGATGTTAGAAGAGTAGAGAGAAATTACAAAGAAAGGAAGAGATGAGAGAAATATTTTCTAGCTATAAAAAAATTGATCTTAGTATCAATTGGTTCTTCATGGAGGGGGATCTCAATAGAGGTTGTTTGGGCCTTTAATCTTATTGAAAAACGTATACCAGAATCCCTAAATCTTGTTTTGATTTGGTTTAATTTTGATTTTTAAGACTAATTAGAGGATGTTTTAGAGTTGTAAATTCAATTATTGTGGTTTTTAAGATTTTTTTTGTGTGTTCTTATATAAAAATAGATTGAAATTTGGGTTTTGGAGTCTATAATACCTAAACCTTGAAGTTTTAGGTCAGAATTTGTTGTAGTAGATGATACGCTATTTGCCTAGATAGATAATAGGTCATATAGTCTCTCTCCATCTCTTTTTTTTTTAATAAAAAAAGTAGGAGCACTACCCTAGTCTTCTGGTCCCAAGCACTTAAGATTTTTTTTAATAGGTTAGGCGTATCGAATTAGCCTTTCAGACCAAGAAGATCTTGGTTTTTTTAAATGACCAAACATGTGGCTTGGCTTTGATTCTTTTAGCCTTTTAACTTTTTTTTTCTTTCTTTATTTAATTCTTTATATTTTATATTGAAATTCCCTTTAAATAAATATATTAAAGATCTGGTTATGCCATAATTTTCAAATAAGATTAAAGCTTTTTATGATAATACTAACAATTATTTTATTAATAATTATATATAACCCTAATATGTAGATTTTTTTAAAATATTACTTATGAATATTCAATAAGAATAAAATATCTATTTTTACTTTTTTATGTAAATTTTTTATATAGTTTTCTCAAATTAATTATTCTTATATTTTTTCATACAATCAAGTTAAAATTATGAAGGCATGAGATCTATAAGGGTTCCATGCAAGCGTGTTTTATAGAAGGGTTAAAAAAGAGTTGATGGAAGCTAGACTATTAGTAATAAGACTCGTTTTAACATGGTAAAGAAGGTGCTAATGATCTCTAGTTCTCATCAATGCTTCAATGGTGATCTATATGGGCCACCCAATGAGTAAGAGTCCCTTCTAGGCTAGTAGTTTATAATAAATAGTTGATTAAGATATGTTAGTTTGTCAGCAAGCTGACAAAGATAAAAGACGTTAGTTAATCCAGTTTAGATCTTATCTTTTAACCTTAGGAAAGTGGCGCCTTATGCAAGCAAGCTTATTATTATTATTATTATTGAAAGTTGTTTTTTAGACAATAAAAATATATGTTCTATCAAAATAATAAAATAAATACATGAATAAGGAATAAGAGTTTTGATTAAAGAAATATATTTTCTTTCTCAGTTTAAATCATTGTAATTCTTACAAATATTTATTTTAATTGTCACAAATTCAATAACAAAAATTAAAAAAGAAACCCACACTAGTGCACATGCAAACTAGCTAGAAAAGAAATTAATAGAGGTTGATGTCTTACTATACACCCATCTCTTGTTCACCTAGAGATAAAAGTACTAGGAATTGCACACTACACCCACAAATGCTTTTTGTATTATTCATGGGGTGTGGAAATATAAATTTTGCTCCTTGTAGTTTTTTTTACATTATTTTATCCTTGTAGTTTTAAGTGTGTATGTTTCAGTCATAAACCCTTATTTTCCCGACATTTCAATGTTTGAAAGTTGAGAGAAAGTCATTAAAAAAAGGGAGAGGATGAAAAATATTTTAGTCAACCATATGCTAACAAAAAAAAGATTGATCTTGGTATCAATATATTAGTCTTGGAGATGAGAGTTTAATGAAGGTTGCTTGAGCCTTTAATCATGTAGAAAAAAAAGTAAATCAAAATCCCCAAAGTTTGTTTTAATTTAGTTTAATTTTGAGTTTTGATACTAATTAGATGCTATTTCAGGGTTTGCAATATAATTATTATGTTCATGTTTCTATTGTTAACATCTTCTTGGATGTGACCCCCGAAAGTCTGTTGGGGATCGATTATTTGATAAGGCTTCTATCTTTCATGTTCAAGCATACCAGAAGAATGAACACAATGTAGTACCATAAAATTAAGGTAATTATATATCTAAACTGAAAGATAAAAATTAAAAGAAAAGATATTCATCTTTCCCTGTAAACTAAATACTTTATCATACAAATAATATCTTGGTTTTAGTTTTTTAGGTGAGTGTGGACAAGTATATATGTAGTAGGAAAAACTCTTGCTTGGATCCGAGAGCATTTACCCAAGGTCTTTCGCCTTCACTCATCAATCATTTTACCAATGCAAGTAACACATTTTCTTTTGCTACTGTTAGTGTTACAAACTTTAGATATGCATTGCATAATTATCCATATTTTAAGAAAGATTAAGAAATTTAGGTTTAGGGAATAGTGACCTGTAAAATTAACAATGGGGGTCGTTTCACATGTTCAAATAAACGAGAATAACAAATTTCTCACTACCAAAATCATGAATTCGATGTTGGTTATTTTTTATTAAAGAAGAATAATTGAGTTTTAGGGCCTTACAATCTTTAGGATTGATATTGCACATTCATAAATTTGGGTTTTCTAAAGTTACACAGACATTAAACAACCGATAAGCAAATGAAAAAATGATTTTTAACAATTCCACAATGCACTATCAAAGATTTTCAAAGCTATAATTTGAGAATATATATATATATATACATACATACATACATACATATATACTTGTTTATTGCTTATTTGAGGAAGAAACATGTATGATCTTCAACAACCTAGAAGAGACAACCACGTTGATACATAAAATCATGTGAGAAATTGGTGTTAATTAAAAAAAAATATTTTTCAATTTAAGAGAAATGAGATTATCTTTTAATTTTTTCAATTAAAAAGAGAGTGAGAGAAAGAGAGAGATGATATGACGTTTGTGTCTAATATTGGTTATAATATATATGGGGTACTACCAAAATCATGAATTTGATGTTGGTTATGGTAAAAAGATTAAGTGTTGTAGTATTTCAAAAGTTGTTGGTTATGATTAAAGGGTTGTGTGTCGAGGAAATTATAGTTGGACTTTGGAAAGCATGCCAAAAACGGTTGCAATTGGGATATTTGGTGGTATAAGATCAAGTGGAAAATAAGGTAAAGGAGTAGCATGAGTTGTGTCATTTTAAGTGAACTAGGGGCAAAAAGGCCTCTCATTTTTCATAAACTCCTATCTAATAAGTGTGATCAACTATATGATGTAAATTTTGCTTATTTCTTGCTAACACTTCCCCTGTTAATTTTTATTATTATTTCTCCCAACTTTAATACCTTGCTCCCTCTCATTCAACTACAAATACAATATCTATAAAATTGATATGTTTCTAGTAAGTACTTATATAAAGGGTTTTTAAAGGAATTGATGAAAAAGAGACTAACTTTTTTTTCAAGAGAGGAAGCTAGATTTGAGCTGCAATTTCTCATTGATGATAAGAATATTTCTTAATTTATATACCAAGAGAGAATCACACCACTTAAATTTTCATAGAAAAAATGGATAAAAAACTTTTCATCATTGATTACTTTAACCATTTTGCTACAATAAATCCTCAAGTGAGTTTTAGGGCATTCAATACTTGTATACTTGAAAATTAAGGCACCTTAAATTTACATGGGATGAGTACATCTGGCATCAAGCACATTTTAAAAGCCTTCATGGAATCATATAGATTTATGCCCATAGTTATTAAACCCGGTCCAGGGGTTGACCCAGCTAAGGAGCCGGGTCCCAGGTTTTATGGGTCAACCTGGGTCAACTCGGGTCAACCCGGATTAACTCGGAAAAATTAAAAAAATTTAAAATTTTAATATTTCATATGAAAAAATCTATGTAAATATAGATTATACATATTATAAAGTTTAAAAGAATATTTAAAAAAAAATTATCCCACATTGAAAAAATATAACTTTTTCCTTGAAAACATAGAGTATATATACTAATGGGTTTCAAATCTCAAATTGAAAAAACATAATTTTTTTCATGGGAACATAGAGTATATATATTCAAATCCCACATTGAAAAGATAATATGTTATCCTTTTAAGTTGAAGTATTTAAATCAAAAGGTTTTTTTATCCCACATTGAAAAAACGTGATTTTTTTCTTGGGAACATAGAGTATATATACTAATGGGTTTCAAATCCCAAATTGAAAAAACATGGTGTTTTTCATGGGAACATAGAGTATATATATGAAAGGGCTTCAAATCCCACATTGAAAAGATACTATGTTATCTTTTAAGTTGAAATATTTAAACTAAAAGATTTTTTTATCCCACATTGAAAAAACATGATTTTTTTTCTTGGGAACATAGAGTATATATACTAATGGGTTTCAAATCCCACATTGAAAAAACATGATTTTTTTCATGGGAACATAGAGTATATATATGAAAGGGCTTCAAATCCCACATTGAAAAGATATTATGTTATCTTTTAAGTTGAAGTATTTAAACCAAAAGGTTTTTTATCCCACATTTAAAAAAGACTTTTTTCTTAGGAACATAGAGCATATATACTAATGGGTTTTAAATTCTACATTTGAAAAAAAAAAATCGGGTCTCGTCCGGGTTTGCTTCGGTCGCCTGGTCCTGGGTCAACCTGCCAAGTCACCTGGGTTTGGCCGGGCTGTTGCCACAGTCGGTCTTTTATTAAACCCGGACCGGTCCATCCATCGGGTTGACCTGCCAGGCCGGGCCGGTTTTAATAACAGTGTTTATGCCTTTGATTACTCTCAGTCATTCTTTAATTGCCATGAGTTTTTCAAATTCATACTCTTCTTTAGGCTTTTCATTCAAAACTTCTTCTATAATAGGTTTTAGAGAAGGGTTAAATATCACTTATTGATAGGTCAATAATACTAAAAAAAGAGGAGTAACTTTTAAGATTTAAGCATTAAAAGCTAAGAGAATGTGTTATGGGGTATGCACTTTTAAAGCACTCTCTTTATTGGAGGGCCATTCATCGAATGGCCTATTATGAAGGTTTTGTTCATGTACACTAGTGCGTCTAGTTATCTCGCTTCTCATTAATTCCATATCTTTATAATAGTTCTTCTCTGAAATAATTGTTTCTTTATCTTTCATGACTTGGTTTGATGTGGTTTTTCAAGGAAAATTAAGCTTTTAAATTGTACTTTGTGTTTGTTTCCCTCTCTTTATAAAAAAACACCAAATTGATATGTATTAATAATAATAATAATAATAATAATAATAATAATAATAATAAAAAAAATGATTGGCTGGATATAGAGTAGCCTTTTGTGACAGATAATAAAGATTTTGAATCTCCCAACACTATAAAGAAGTTTGACAACCGCTTTAATATCCCAATTTTTTAGAGAAATTATTCTTTTATGGCTAGACATGAGCTACTTCATCATAAGCTCCTTGTTTTCATCTTCCAACTTTGTATAATGGTTGTATGATAAATTATTGAATATATTAACCCATCCATTTTGGAAAGAAAAATTGTTGTTGTTGTTGTTGTTATTATTATTATTATTATTATTTAGTGACAAAACTCAATCTTTCAAGGACAAAACTAAGAGAAATTGTTCTTTTATGGCTAGACAAGAGCGACTTCATGATAAGCTCCTTGTTTTCATCTTCCAACTTTGCATAATGTTGTATGATAAATTATTGAATATATTAATCCATCCATTTTGAAAAGAAAAATTGTTGTTGTTATTATTATTATTATTATTTAGTGACAAAACTCAATCTTTGAAGGACAAAACTGAGAGAAATTATTCTTTTATGGCTAGAAATGAGCCATTTCATCATAAGCTCCTTATTTTCTTCCAACTTTACACAATGGTTGTATGATAAATTATTGAATATATTTGAAAAGAAAAATTGTTATACTTATTGTTGTTGTTATTATTATTATTATTATTATTATTATTATTATTATTATTATTATTTAGTGACAAAACTCAATCTTTCAAGGACAAAACCCTTTTAAATATTATATTGTCCACGAGTTGATTATTTAGAGAGGACAACATTTTATTTTCATAACCTTTTGATTTAACATAATTGAACTCTTCGAGAACAAAAATTTAATATATTAGGGATAGAACCCTTTTAAGAATTATACAATCATTAAGTTTGCAATTACCAATTGACATCAGACAAAGAATCATGTAACACACCATTGAAACATAAGTCTCATAATAATCCAACAAGCATAAAGAAACATTAGATACATAATAAAAACCATTCAACATAGACAAACCAATATGAGCAAACATAATGTCCACACATAATAAATCATCCATATATTCCTTATTTAAAAAAGAAGAAGCAAATCAACACATTTGGGTTCAAAATTGACCTTTCGGAGTTGCTGAAAATTTTGAAGGGCAGTGTTGATGACTTGAAATCAGTTGTGGCATATGGAAGTTAGCGGTGATGCATGGTAGTAATTAGTGGCGCGTGAAAGTCAAGCAATCATATATGACACTGGTTGATGGCTCTTGAATCGATGTTCTGGCTGGAAAAGAAGCACGTGGATGGGTAAAGTAGTTATGCCTCCTCCTCCTCCTTCTCCATATATCCGCAACAAGATAGAACGTCATTTAAGGAGAGAGATTGAGCTAAAGGGAGCTTTGGTTGCCTCCTTACTCTATCGAGTTAAAGTTGTTGGTTTCAGGGATATTGTTAGGTTTGATCGATGTTGAGTTGGTTATGGTGGTAGCCATTGTGAAGCGGAAAGGTTGTTGGACGCGAGGGAGAGGAGGGAAGAGTTGGAGGGTGTTGTGTGGTGGAGTGGTCACTGCTTTACTATTGGAGTTGTAGGGAAAAGGTCACGGTTGTTGGAGATGGTGGCGACTAGAAGGAAGAGTAGGCAGTAGTGACAAGCTTGAGTCCAAGGTTTCTTTCTCCCCTCTTGTTTTTCTCATTTTTGTTTGTTTATACGAGACAATTTGTTTTTGAAAAAAAGGAGTGTTTGTTTTCTTTTGAAAAGAAACCTTGGTGTATTCAAATTAATATTTTTTTTGTTTTAAAAGCGCTTTTGAAAAAAATTTAAAAATTATTTTATTTTTTTCTTTACTTCAAATTAATATTTTTTTGGTGTTTTCAGATCATTTTGATACGCTGATATAAAAAATAATTTTTAAAAAATAAAAAAAATATTATTTTGATGCATTTCCTGATGAAAAACACTTTGAAAAGTAACCGCAACCACATTCTCAAACACCCTCAAGTCTTTGGCTAGTCAAACCTTTGGAAGGAGAAAGAAAGAAAGAAAGAGAGCTCTCGTTTATTTATATTGTTTTGGATTCTCTAAAATTAAAAAAAAACTAATATGAAAAATAATATTAGGCAAATTATATTGATTCCTTCTTGATTATGAATTTTTATTTAATTAAGTTTCTATCTTTCAAATTTGTAGGATCTCTTTCAATAATTTATTAATTTAAGTTGAGAATAATTGGGAGGCTTAACCTAATGGTTAGCCAACCCTTTCTATATATATAGGTAGGGCAATATACAATAGTAATGGTGGAGGTTACCACACAAGAGTATGTCTACAATATTTCCTATATACAATATTTCTTATATAAGTACATTCTATAATATGCCCCCTCAAGCTGAGGGTGGAGGATCAACCCGAAGCTTGAAACGAAAAGCAGTAAATGAAGAAGTAGGAAGTGGCTTAGTGAAAACATCGGCAAGTTGATCCTGGAAGGAAATAAAACGAATCTGAATCTCCTTCTTTGCAACTCTATCTCGGACAAAATAATAATCGACCTCAACATGTTTTGTGCGAGCATGAAAAACAGGATTTGCAGACAAATAAGTGGCACCAAGGTTGTCACACCAGATAATAGGAGCAAAAGTAGACGGAATCTGGAGATCTGTTAATAAATACTGAAGCCAGATAACCTCAGCAGTGCCATCAGCTAAGGCTTTGTACTCAGCCTCAGTAGAAGAGCGAGCAACTGTGCGTTGCTTACCAGATTTCCACGAAATCGGCGTTTGACTAAAAAACACAAGGTAACCACCCGTAGATTTTCTGTCCTCAACACTGCCGGCCCAATCTGCATCTGTAAAACCATGTAAGGCAAAAGAAGAACTGCAAGTAATATGTAAGCCATGTGATGCTGTACCCCGAAGATAACGCAAGATGCGTTTCACGGCAGCCCAATGAGAATCTGTAGGAACATGCATAAACTGACAGACTCTGTTAATAGCAAAGCAAATATCTGGGCGCGTAAAAGTGAGATACTGAAGAGCACCCATAATTTGACGAAAGCGGGTAGCATCAGAAAATAATGGATCGGGCAGAATGGTAGCTTTGGATGTAGAGATAGGGGTATCAACAGGTTTGCAAGATAGCATACCAGCCCGAGTGAGAATGTCAAGTATATATTTATGCTGGCGGAGCATAAGACCCATACTAGTAGACTGGACCATAATACCCAAAAAGTAATGAACAGAACCCAAGTCGCGAAGCTTAAATTCTGAGCTCAGTAGCTGAATGAGGCGTTGGAGCAGAAGAGAGTTACTACCCGTAAGCAGAATATCATCAACATAGACCAGAAGATAACAAATATCAGCACCAACAGAGAAGATAAATAATGAGGTATCCACTTTAAAGGCATGGAAACCAATAGATAATAGGAAATCATTCAGACGAGTGTACCAAGCCCGCGGAGCCTGTTTTAAACCATATGGAGATTTATGCAATTGGCACGCATGAGAGGGGAGAGCATAATCAACAAAAACTAGAGGTTGTTTCATGTAGACCTCTTCATCAAGGACACCATTGAGGAAGGCATTATGGATGTCAAGCTGATGAATTTTCCAATCACACGAAACTGCAATGGAGAAGACTAATCTGACGGTAGCCTGTTTGATGACTGGACTAAAGGTTTCAGAGTAATCAATACCTTCTTGCTGAGTGAAACCTCTAGCAACCAGACGCGCCTTATACCTCTCGATGCTGCCATCAGATCTGCGTTTAATCTTGTATACCCACTGACTACCAACAACATTCATGGAGGGATGAAACGACACTAAGGTCCAAGTTCTGTTTGCGTGTAAGGCCTGAATTTCCTCACGCATAGCACTATGCCACGCCTCATATCTGTTAGCATCATTAAAAACAAGTGGCTCATGAGAGGGAGGAGAAACTACCCGGCTAAAGGAGACAGCAGAGGTTGCGGCAGTGGCTGTGGACAACGCTGTCTTGGGCTGCCTTGGACAAAGAACCATGGGATGTTGACATGCAGCTGGACATGGAGAAGTGTGACCTGTACCTGGAAGAGGCTGAAGAGGATATGAGGAGAGGTCTACACATAGCTGCAGGCCAGCTGGAGAAGCAGTGGAGGGACTGGTCGGCACTGCAGACACTAGTGAGGTTGCTGCAGAACTGGGATGAGCTGATGCAGAACCGGGCTGCTCTGTTGCAGCAGACCTGAGAACATGCACATCCGGTGATGGAGAACCTGTACCTGCACAATGATCATTGGAAAGACAAGCATATGGTGACAGTATGGTAGTGTGGGATGGTGATGAAGGGGTGGCAGAATCAATGGGCAAAGTGGTAATCTGGTAGGGTGCGGCAGATGGCAGAATTGGGTTGTGGTTGGGGCTGGTTTGGTAAGTAGTAGGCTGAAAGGATGGAGAAGGGTGCAAGGATGGAAGATAGGTAGGTGGGGTGGGAGGTACCGATGAGGATGTTACCTGTTCAGACTTTACAAAAGGAAAGACATTTTCATGAAAACGAACATGACGGGAGACATAAATACGATCAAACTCTAAGTCAAGACAACGATAACCAAGATGGGATGAGCTATAACCTAAAAACACACAAGGAGAAGACCAAAAATCTAATTTATGAGCATGATATGGACGCAAAAAGGGAAAACAAAGACACCCAAAAGTATGTAGGAAGTTATAATCAGGAGTGCGTCGAAACAGACACTCAAAAAGAGATGTATTTTGGAGAACAAGAGTAGGCATGCGATTAATAAGGTAGACCAAGGATTCAAAATCATAGTTCCAAAATCGCAATGGGGCACTACACTGGCCTAAAAAGGTTAGGCCAGTTTCAACAATATGTCGATGACGACGTTCAACAGTGCCATTTTGTTCATGAGTATGAGGACAAATTAACCGATGATGAATACCAATGGTCTGAAAAAATTTATTTAATTTACGATATTCACCGCCCCAATCAATTTGAACAGATTTAATTTTAAGAGAAAACTGACGCTCAACAAGTGTTTGAAAACGTTGAAAAGTGGAAAAAACATCAGATTTCGCAACAAGCGGATAATACCATATATGTTTGGTATGCGCATCGACAAAAATAACAAAATAGCGGAAGCCATCAGAAGAAAACATAGGGGCAGGACCCCAAACATCACTAAAAATTAATTCAAGTGGGGCAGAAGTTTTGTGACTCGTAGGTCGTAATGACAAACGGGACGACTTTCCTAAAGGACAAGCTTGACACTGAATAAGAGAACGTCTAGAAGTACATACGATTTTATTGCCGGAAACTAACAAATTGAAAATGCGAGGGGTTGGATGACCTAAACGACGATGCCACAGGTCGGCAATTGCGGAGATGCAAGGAGACCAAAAAGCTTGAGGAACTGACGTGGCAGAAGACTCGGAGAGGACATAAAGGCCATCATGACTCTGACCGAAAAGGAGAACTTTCTTGGTGACGAGATCCTTCACATAAAACATAGAAGCGTGAAATTCAAAATAAACATGATTATCACGATAGAATTTTTGAACAGATAACAACGGTTTGGTAATGTGAGGCACATGGAGAACATTAGATAATGTAAACATGCATTTTGGGGAATGTAATTTAGTATGTCCAATATGGGATATGTCAAGGCCCTTACCGTCACCAACATGTAAATAATCATTACCAAGATAGGGTGCAGAATCGGTTAGAGTTCCAAGATCAGGTGTTATGTGTTGATTTGCGCCGGTGTCGGGGAACCAAGTCGCAGCAGAGATATTCCCAACAGCAAGATAAGCAGAAGGCTGTGGAGAGCTGCTACGAAACTGGGAACAATGGGGAGCTGTGTGCCCAAAATCGGAGCACAATTGGCAGCGTACATGCTGCTATCCAAACCACTGCCTAGCACTGGAATTGCGCCTGGTTTGCTGCCAGTGGTTTGGTCGCCAATCTGCAGCAGATTGGCCCCTATTTGGGAGGTGAAACAGTTGCTGTGGGGACGCCAATTACCTCTAGAGCGACCCCTATTGCGGCTGAAGTTAGGGCTGTGATGAGACATAGCATGGTGTGCAGAAAACTGTGGTGTTGGCAGCAGAGGTGGCTGCTGCAGCAAAGAAGAAGAAGACAGCAGAGAAGGAGCGGCAGCCATTGAATGGAAAGAGTTCTTGTGCAGAAATTCATGGGTAAGAAGGTGGCTGTGAAGATCAGCATAGGATAGCGGTTCTGCCTTGGTTATAAGACTCATTACCAAGTCTTTGAACTCACCACAAAAGCCACGAAACACATAAAGATTGAAATCTTCAAGAGACATGGGGCGACCAGCAGCAGCCAATTCGTGAAATAACGATTTGGCTTGCTGCATATATAGACTAACCGATGAGTCACCTTGTCGAAGGTCTTGAAAGGAGCCATAAAGTTGCATGATGCGAGAATTAGACAGAGAGGCAAGCGCTTTCTCAAGAGTGCGCCAAACACAATGCGAAGTAGAACAATCTACCACGAGATGCAACACATCCACAAAGAGAGAGGAGAGCAAAGCACTCAAAATAAGTTGATCATGTTGCTTCCAACGAAGAAAAGAAGGGCTGATGATGGAGGAAGAACCAGCAGAGCTGTCAAAAATATGAGATGGAGGACACGGCACGGAACCGTCAACAAAAACACCTTGACCAAGGAGATATGGCTTCATCTGCATTCTCCAATAGAGATAATTTGTGTTCGTAAGTTTTAGCGAAACAACTTGGTGAGTGTTCGCTAAAGGAACAATAGTTGTAGCGTGAGTTCCCATGAGAGATAAAGGAACGGCAGGGACTTGGGAGGAAGAATCAGAGACAAGCTCTGCAGGTGGAGGCTGCTGTGGGGAAGAAAAGGCACCAGCGGCAGCAGCTTGGGGAGGGCTGGCCGGCTGTGCTGCACCACCTGTGGAGAGGGAGAAGTCGGTGGCAGCAGTAGAATCCATATAGAGAAAGTAAAGAGAGGGCCGGCTGCAAAGGAGGAAGGAAGAAAAGAGTTCTGATGACAGAAGGCTCTGATACCAAGTTGAGAATAATTGGGCGGCTTAACCTAATGGTTAGCCAACCCTTTCTATATATATAGGTAGGGCAATATACAATAGTAATGGTGGAGGTTACCACACAAAAATATGTCTACAATATTTCTTATATATAATATTTCCTATATAAGTACATTCTATAATAATTTAGATCCATCCTCTAATTTATTTTTATTTTTTTTGCATAATTTCTCATTATTATTTTTTAGTCTCCACTCTTCTTAGTCCATTTTTTTTGTATTTCACTCTCTAAATGTTTTTCTTATATATGTTTTCCTCTTTTTATTTATATTATCCTTCGCTAGCCGATTACTTTCATTTACCGTTTTCCGAACGCGGGGAGATGAGAGGACCTAGAAAATTTTAACTCGTTTCTGAATAGTCAATTACAAGAACAGTGCCGGCCGGCGATATATGAGTAAAGAAAAAATACAAAAAATATCTTCAGATGAGCAAAGAAATTGTCAAACACCCGACAATTGCACTTTCACAATCTATTTTAATCGACCAGAC
>Ga0325403_1000653_pt1 | contig 25842 bp, 9 predicted proteins | sample PopdelMetagenome_19_FD_205665 | JGI IMG/M metagenome (GOLD analysis project Ga0325403, IMG submission 205665) | Populus deltoides microbial communities from Bellville, Georgia, United States - Xylem-PdKOR-R4 | ecosystem: Host-associated > Plants > Phyllosphere > Stem > Wood/Secondary xylem... | reverse complement strand
GAAATATTCCTTAATCAAAATCAAACAATGACATATAATAATGCATCACCTCTTAATAAGAGTTTTCTTCATCAATCAAAAACTTTTAGTGTTGTCAATCAAAGTCAAATATTGGAATATAACCATGCTGTTTTTTTTCAACTTCAACTCATTCGATCAATGGTTCTAGATGCTCCATTTTTATCAATCATTGGCTTATAATCATGTCATTCCTTTCATTGTCAATCTCAAACTTAAAGAGAATACTAAAGTTCATTGCCTATCATTTATCTCATGATGCTTCTTTATCTTTTTACTATCTCACTTTTCAAATTAAAAGAAAGGTTAAGGTTCACTATCAATCATTAGCCTTATCAATTTTATTTTCACTTAAATGATTAATATTCTCTTAACAAAGACCATAAAGCAACTCCGACATTTTTTTTAATGGATAACCAATCTAATCATTTGAAGACACCAAAGGTTTTATCAAAGATACCAAAAGACATGTTTATAGTTCAATATCTTCTTCTTCTTTTTTTTTTCTCTTTTCTTATTATTATTATTATTATTTTATTATTGCCCCCATCATCAACTTTTGGCATTTTGTTGCTCCTAGACTTGATAAACATTTCCCTACCTTTAACCTTGATTTGTCTTTAATTATGGGAAATTTCTACTTTTGGTTTTCTTACCGCCTTTCTCAAAGTTATATATTATTATTATTCATCTTTACTTTTTTTTAAAAAAAACATAAATATAGATGAAATTTATTTTTTAAAATAAAAATAATTATTTTTGTATAATATTTATAATACATGTAGCCTTGTATACTATTTTTTTCTTTAATTTTTTTGTGTATGTTTCTATTATAATTTGATTTAATAAAAAAAATTATTTTAATAAAAAAATTCATTAAACATAATATGGAATGTGCCACGAGATTAAATATCTTAATTTATATTTGTTTCTCAAATTTTCTAGTTTCGTTTTTAGTTATTGTTAATGATTTATTTTTTATTTTTTTATATAGATGGTTCTTGATTTATTAATTAGATACGTGTATAAGTTTTTCAATTTATATTAAATATTTTTTTTATATAAAATACACTAATTAAAAAAAAGACTCTTAATAAAACACGAGTCAAAATTATTATAACTTGAACCTTATTTCACTAAAGAAAAATTACCCGCTATACAAACATTAGTGAATTATTATTATCAAGACAACTAAAAACGTTGGACGGTAATTGGTTTAAGTGTTTATATGAACAAAGAACAACTTGATATATTATTTCAAGCGTTTACTTAATAAACTTGTGTTGTAACTCATTGTTGAAGCATTCAGGCTTAAATCGAGGTAATGGGTTTGAATCCTATTGGAAGAAATTAAATGCTATTAAGTCGTATTGTTTTTCAAAAAAGAAAAGGGTAAATGACATTATAAAAAAAAAAAAATCTAGACTAGCGGCCTCCTCATGCCCATAGTTTTAAAACTGGGTTGGATTGAAAAAAAAATTTCAGTTAATTTAATAAGATTTAATTAAAATTTTGATTGTAACCTATTAGTTTTTATTTTTTTATTAAAACAATGTCGTTTTGATTAAAAAAATTTATTCGAATGATCCGATAACTCGATCAAAACTCAAAACCTAGACCTTAAACTGGGTAAAGTCTGAAAACTATATTCAAGCCCATGCATTTGAGCTTCTTTTAACACGCTCAAGGCTTTTTTTATTGATTATTTGAGTTTTTTTTGCCTCCTTTGTTTTTTTAAGTTTTTGAGTTTTTCTTTTAATTTTTTCCTTTCTATGAGATTTTTTTTACATTTTTTTAAGTGTTTTTTTAATTTCATTGTTTAATATGAAGTTTTTTTTATTTTTTTAATTTTTTTTAATTTTAATTTTTAAAATATGTTTTTTATTTGATTTTATTTTTCAATATTTTATTAATATTTTTTTGGATACATCCAATGAACAAAATCATGGAAGTAGCTCCCAAACTATTTAATTTAAACTTGGGCTAAAAAATAATTATGCCAAGATAATTGAAATTGAAACTGTTATACTAAAATATTTTTTATCAATTTAAATATTATTTTTATATGTTCAATTTTTTTTTTTTTTGAAAACCGCAGCGAAAACATGCTCAATAAACTAACTGAAGCTAGTCAAAATGAAGAAAATCAACTTGGTTTGGATTTTATTTATTTATTATGATTTGGATAAATAGAAATTTGCAACACGCGGCGCACGTGATTCATTGGGAAGGCACGGCACAAACAGCAACATGAACCTCACAATTTGGGAAAAGAGCCCAGCAATCTGCTAACGATATTACTAGACTTTGGCTCCTCCTTCAAATTACTTGCCCTAAAAAAAAAAAAAAAAATGAAGTGCAGTTGCAGCAATTTTAAGAGCGTTTCATCATCTTCTTCTTCTACTTCTTCTCTGCTCCTTCCACCTTCACCCTCCTCTTCTGGTCTTCCTCACTCTCTCTTTTCCCACTCTAAGCTCAAACTACCGGTTTCTCCTCTTAACTCTTCCTCTCGTTTCTTTTTGAGTTTACAATATATATTATAACTAACTCGTGCCCTTGTTGTCTTCTCTTTATTATCTGCAGAAATTAAAGGCAAATCATCGCTTGGTGATCAAGAATGCTTGTGGGTTCGATAATAATGATGGGCTTCCCGTTTCTCCTAAAAAGCTCTTCATGCAAGAGGTACTTCTATTTTTTCTTTGTCTTTTATTTTTAATTTTAAAAAGGGTAAATTTTCATTTCCTCTTTTGCTTTGTGTAACAGGCAATTGGAGCTGAATATGGAGAAGGTTTTGAGACATTTAGACAGGATGGGCTTTTAAAGGTTGATGTGGTAAGCTATATTTTTCTTACAATAATTCACTTTAATTTATCTCTTAATCTTTGTTAGAATTTATATTATAGTTTCTGAAGCAAAAAGATCATAGGTTATTGCTTAATGGTATTTACTTGTTTATGGTATTGGGAATAGGATTTTTTGAATGATAAACTGCAAGAAGGTTTCCTTCATCGGGTACGCTATGCCATGAAACCAGATGAAGCCTATGGTCTTGTTTTTTCTTGGGACAATGTTGTGGTAATTTCCTTTAACCATTTCCCTATGTGCTAAAAGCAAAGCTAAATGTTATCTTTGGTTATGCTTAGGTTTTTTATTTGGTCACATTGGGGGATGAATCTCCTGAAAAATGTCCTGAGCTCTAACGACTAATATCACACTTCAGCATTTGAGGACCGTGTTTTTTCTTCTTCCCCTCTACCTTGCACAAAAAGTGAGTTGTGATAACAGTTTGTTAACTGTTATTTAAAAAATTACTACAGCGATTTGTTAGTTCATTGTGCTGTGCTCATCAGCACTATCTCATTTTTTTATTTGCTTAATTAGCTGCTCTAAGGTTATGCAGCAAAGAGTTTATAGATTGGTATCACAAATATAGGAAGCTATTTCTAAAATGCCAAGAGTAGTCTGTATGTGATTAAATAAGAGACTTGTGTGGCCTTAGTCTTCTGAGGAGAATTCAGCACCTGCATGAATAAGATCTCAGTGCTCTCAGGGATCAAAGGAAACTGATATTAATTGGTATTTTGAAATAAAAGAACGTGGGCTTCATGGTGATTCAAATGCTGGTACTTTGGAAAGAGAGGGGTGGGGGAGTGAAGGGGGCGAAGGATGAGATTCATTTCCCATTATAATTGTGTGTTTGTGTGTTTCAGGCTGATACTCGATCAATAAAGTTGAATGTGTGGAAGCAGCTTGCAATTGAAGAAGGTATGAAGTAATATTTTCCCCTTTTAGTTAAACATTTATTTCCCTCAACTTCCTGATTGTAAATACTTCTAAAGCTCACTCTGTGGTTAATGTGCTGATTTTGTGGTCAACATTTAGGCTAAAATATAAGCAAATGAAATGAAAGAATCAGCGTGCTAGTATCCATCATTTCTAAAATCAGACAACTGCTCATTTGCAGTACTGGAAGCTGTTTTTTAATGGTCTTGATCCCCAAGTTAATTTCAAACTTTGAATCAGCTGCATGTTGTTTTATCCTCATTATAAACAAATTGGTTCAAGTGGAACATCTCTTTAGGTTGTGTCTAGATCTCAAATTGATTTTTATATGGATGCAATATTGGTTTTACCTAATTGAAAATGGATACTAAGCCAGAAATTTAGTGACATTTTTTGTAATGTATGTGCTATCATTATGATTCTTGTGCAGGAAAGGAAATTCCTGAAGATGAGCTTGCTCAAAGAATGATGCTATATGCAGATGCGGATCACATACTGCACAAGGTTTTAAAACTTTTCACTTTAGGATTTGGTTGCTATTATGAATTTATAATGTCTAAAAGATTAGTTTTTTTATTAGATTAGAGATATTTCTCCATTATCAGATGGTTTGATGCAATGAATTCCTTTATGCCCTTTCTGATTGCCTTGAAAAGGCTTTGGAAATACAGGCTTTCAGCAAGGTGACATTACAAAAGCATTTATTATTATTATTTTAGCTGTGAAAATTCTGTATTCTTAGAATGAAGAATAGAGGAGAAAGAAAAAACAGTGCTACTGACAGGATAAGGTTTTGGTCTTTCATCTAATTACATCAGTTTGCCAAATTTTCAGAGCAAGTTCGTTCCCAGATTTGAAAAAAAAAAGTAGTGGGGTTTTTTATTGACCATAAGTCTTCAACCATTTAATTAATTTTTGTGGTTATATGAAGCAGTTCTCACTCAAGTTCCTTTTAGAGAAGTGGGCCTAAGCATTCAGATGGTTTGAGAGGGAAATTTTAAAATTCACCCATAAGAGAGTAGTGGTGCTTTTTGCAAATGTTTTATTTAATATGAAAGATGTATGCCTGAATTGGTCTCAGAATAAGGTGCATCAAAGGGTCACATTTGTGTAGACGCACAGGGTTTTGGGGGTTCCTAAATTTTACAATTTCAGCTCTCCCTGTTTACAATGTTAGAAATGCATATATTTTGAGTTTCAAATTAATTGAATTGAAGAAAAGAAGTAATGGTTTGGAGTTGACCTAGCCAATATGGTGACTTATAACTGATGTATGATCATGGAGTTTTTATTCTGTTTTATAAAATGATCCCTGAAGCATAGCTTCCTTAAATCTATGGCATGATGCTCCAATACATTTAATCTTCTTGGGCTGTTTCTCTTGTTCCACTGATACACTTCTTTTATTTTCATATTAACCATCATTCATATACCTTGTAGTAGTTGCTTGATATGTCCTATAACTTTCAGGGATTGCTCTGGGAGACAGCAGAAAGTGAAGTGGTTAGATTGAAGTTACGACTATCCCAGTTGTATCATGCTAATCTACTTGGGGTGAGTGTCCTAGTCTTTACATTGTTGCACAGCCTGTCTCTTGAACTCCAAAATTCACATGGCTATCAATGTTTTCACCCAGCTTAGAGAACCCATTGAGGGGCTGGAAGAATGGCTGGATGCAGTAAGTAGAGTTCATATACCCTGTGCTGTTGTTTCATGTCTTGATCGAATAAACATGGTAGGTGCCCTGGAGCGTATGGGTCTCAAAAAGTATTTCCAGGTATGTAATTTACTTTGAGTTTGTGCAACATTTTGAACAGATAACCTGCTAGATATCACACAGACAAGCTGTATTATTGAGGACATTGCAGCTCCTAAGCACCAAGGGCTCTTGGAATTTGGAGCTCAAGTGCTAAGTGATAGACAAAATTGTTACTGGAGCCATGCTCACTTTTCAAAATAACGGATTATGGTGGACTTCTCACATTTCAAATAGTATACGGGATAATTTTTATAATTTCTTTAGTAATTTGCATTATCAACTAATGATACGAGCTAATGAAGATTACATGTTACATCAGTCACCTGATACGATGGCCTTATAGTATTATTAAATAAAACTGGATGAAAAGTAATTTTCTATGTTTATGTTTTCAATATCAACCAACTTCCCGTGGGTAATTATCTTTTTTGGTTGTTCAGGCTATTGTGTCTGAGGAAGATGGCATGGAGTCAATAGCGCATAGATTCCTTTCTGCAGCTATGAAGGTATGGTCGAGAACTATGAACTCAATCTAAAGTTGCTCTGTAATATTTCCTTAGAATTAAATAGCTGAAGGCATGCCATGTGATCTGCATCATGCATTAAGCAATGGTCTGCTTATACATGTCTAATTTTAAATTCCGATAAGCTTGAAATTATGGTTTTGAAAATATTTGGGTACAACAAACGTTCTACAAAGAGAGAGCATTCAAGGATAGCATGTGAAATTACAAGTGCAGTAATGACTCTCCCTATTTATTTTTTTAGTTTGGAGACTGAAGGGTTGCTTGATTCTGGTTGATTGGAAAAGATTTCAAAATGAAATCTGTGGTTAATCTCAGTATAGGAAAGAACTTTCTTATAGAATATAGACCTACATGTGGCCTGTTCTTACTGCACAGAAAAGGCAGAATAAACATCATAAATGAAGGATTGAAATTCAGGTAGATGTGAATTATACTTATGGAAATTGTATACTACAGCCTCATGTAAATCTTATAGATACATATAATTTTCATGGAACCAGCTTTAAATAGATATGCAAGGATTGTGAAATAGGACTTAAAGAGTAGCCCAACACGTATAAAATTCTGAGACAATGGAAAGAATGTCCATTCCTTTTACCAGCATGCTGACCTTGTTGCTTGTAGATAGGGAAAAAAAAATTCATGACCTTGTTTCTTTTTTCTTCCTTTTCTTCTTTATTTTAACTTTATGGAAAGGTTCATGACCCAGCTTTAAAAACCCTTGTTATCATCTCACCTAAACTTATGTTTTCTGGTCAATCAATTATGCAATCAATCACATCTAATTTATACCCATGTCTTTGTGGACATAAATATATGTGCTTTACTTTATGCTCTCATTTTTCTTGGAATGTTCATTTCATTTGTAGTGCAACAAAGATATAAATGACACTCTTCTTGGTTGGTCATCTTCTTTTCTTTTCTTTATTATTTTCTTTTAGGAGAATTTCATTGGCTATCTTATTTGGGTTTATGGTCGTTGAATGCTAATCTACAAACAAATTACAAATAAAAATATTTCAACTAATTCATAAAAAAATTGTCTATTTGTGCTGTCATTTTTATGTGACTAGTGGCAATTTTAGGTAAATATATGTAATTGATGTATTTCACTTCATAAATTTAAATAATAATTAAAATAAATATAATTTAAATTGAAAAGGATAGCAATAATTTGTCAATATTAATCTTTATTGTCTGTTGTAGACTGTACTATGAGAGCCATAATATTTGGTCACTAATCTGTAAGTTCGCCCCTGCAACATTAGTTGTCAGGCTCTGCCATCTTGGAAAACAAAATCTCGCAGATGAGCAGTTGGACTTTAGAACAAAAGAATCATGTTGGGCAGAAGATTAATGCATGCCTTGTATAAAAATGCATCTCATTCCAATGTTCACTCATTTTCTTTTTAATTGCAGCTTGAGTTTCATTTTTCTCTCTTGACCTTCTTGCATAAATTCCTTGCAGCTGGACCGCAAACCATCCAAGTGTGTGGTGTTTGAAGATGACCCCAGGGGCATAGCTGCTGCTCATAACTGTACTATGATGGCTGTAGGATTAATTGGTGCACATCCTGCGTGCGTACTTAAACATTTACCAATGGAATTTTTAGATGACCTAAACTGAGTAATTAGATTGGTAGTTTTTTTTTTTTTTATCAACTAAGCAATTGATTGATTTCTAATGGTTTCAATTTTTCATCCGTACTCAGAATGATTTGTCTGGAAGATTCTACTTTCACTAACTCAAACTTTGTTGTTTCTGTTGATCCAAACTGCATCTCCAAAAGTGCTGCTACCGACAGTCATTTCAATTCCTTATGATCTGTTTTATTGACCAAAAACACGTGATTTATTTTCTGAAGTGGACTTCGAATTATTACAGAAATTTATGCATTTTGATGTTCTTGACATGCATTTGTAATTTGAATACAGGTTGATTTGATTTATATTTTTGGTTGAAAAGCATTTATAATAACTCTACCCCCTTTACTCAGATACTTGTTAATGTCGAAACATGCAGGTATGATCTGGTGCAGGCTGATCTTGCTGTTGCAAGCTTCAACGAACTTTCAGTGATCAATCTCCGGAGACTATTCGCTAACAAGGGCTCTACTTTTATGGACCGGCAAAAGGAGATTGTAGAGAAATCTCCTCCGAAGAGAAAGCTATCAGTCGACACCATATACTAAATTCATTTCCATCTTGCTCCTCCTTTTCCCAATCCCCCTTTGTGATTTAGCATCATAGCATTTATAATCTTAATTTGTACTAGTTTTTCCCTTCTCCAGTTAGAAAATATGCTGTTTGACATTTTTATACATGGTTGTACAGTGAGTAGATATGCAATTCTTATCTCATATGATCAAAATCTTATAGGATTTTTTTAGGGGCTAAAATATGTTCAGCCGTGCATTCTATTAAATTTCTTGTAAGAAGTAAAAAGACACTATCTTTTCAGCAGGACATGTTCTTCACTTCGCACAAAAAATTGTTAAAATTTTTCAAAACCAAACGAAATTCCTAGTGATTTTTGAAAAATGTTAGTAGTCGTTGGTTATGTTGTTTTCAACAAAAATTTGATTACTAATTTAAATATATGTTTTTGAAAATTTGAAAAGATTAATATTAGTCATCAAGTAATTGTAAATATTATTATAAAAGAACTTTGATCTTATTTAAAAAGAATGAAATAATTAAATGATGTTTTAAATATTATTGTAATTATTTGCTTAAAGAGAATTTTATTTTAAAATATAAAAAATTCTAAGGTTGAAGCAAATGAAATCCAGGTGGACAAGGGGAGCTGCAGGCCCTATTATTTTAGAAAATAGTGAATGACATGTTTGCTAAAGTTTACAAACGTATTGTTTATATAGTTTATATAGGTAGATGATATGTTGTTTATTGAAAAATTAAGGTTTAAGTTTTTTAACTTTTAAGATCTAAAATTTAACTTCTTTTTTTTTTATCTAAAATATCTTAAAAATATGTTAAAAACTTCAATTACCTAATTTTAAACCTAAATCATCATTTAAAAAGACTAAAAATAAAGAATCAAATAAAACAATATTTATGAATCACAAAACAAAGACATTTTCATTGAACTCTCCTCTCCAAAACTAACCATGGATACTAAGATGAGGTTTTTTTATTTTTTTATGGCTAAAACATGAAAAAAAATAAAGTTTTAGTACTGAAATGTAAACATCTAAAACCAAAGATGCAAAAATTAAAAATTTTGGGGATCAAATTAAACTTTTACAAAAACTTCAAGGATTAAATTGAATGTTTTTAACATCTAGGGGATGGGGATGTGAGGAAAATAAAATTTTAGGACCAAAACAAAAACAAATTACATGAACTAAAAATGTAAAAATTGAAAACTTTAGGGACCAAATTAAAGACTAAATTGAACTTTTGTGAAAACTTCAAAGACAACTTGAACTTTTTTTAACATACAGGGGTTGAAATGTGAGAAAAATAAAATTTTAGAACTGAAACATAAACACCTAAAATTACATGAATGAAAATTATAAAATTCAACAAATTTATAGACCAAACTAATTTTTTTAAAACTTTTGATCAAATTTAACTTTTTAAAGATTGCACTATAAGATAACATAGCAACCATAAAACGACTTTATGTTTTGGTGTATAATAGCAAAGCTAAAATAAAAACCTAGATCTTTTAGGTCATAGAACTAGCCATTTGACTACCATTTTATTGTGGGTTGACACAATTAAAGAGTTGATGTCTTCTTCCAAGTGTAGGAATGTCGAAGTAATAAATAATCCAGCAAGACCGAGGTCGAACCACATAGAGGTTAACTGTATAAATTATAAATAAAGAAATAAATAATAATAGAAAATGAGTTGAAGAGAGCTTTGAGAAGTGATATTGTTGTAAGGATTTAAACAAATATAAAACAATTGTCAAGGTTAGAGGATCCACTAATGATATTTCAAATAAGTATAGTATAAACTCTTTTTATTACTCAAGTGGAAACCACACACAAAGAAGGCTCTAATCGGATTACAAATTATTAACATGATTACATTAGTTATCTTATTCAAATAATGCTAATACTTGTAAATGTTGTCAGGTATTCATGATGATAACTTATGTTAACAACAAATCAAGTTCCTTTCATAGCACATGTGTCGGTTATACCATATAGTTGGGCTATGAAAGTGCCAAGTATTTATTGTACCAAGGGTTATACAACATAAATCTATATTAACCATTTAACAAGCAAAGTATTAAGAGTGAATAAGATAACAAATACAAAACATGCTAGTATCAAACATTAAAGTCCATATTGAGTTTATACTATACTTATTCTTACACCGTTAGTGTAACCTTTTCACATTGACATAATAAACTTAGCTGAACATTATGAATAAAAAAAATATAGATAAACAAGAGGAGAACATGATTGTATAAGTATAATAAAGGAAATGAAAGACATAAACAAAAGATTAATAAGAGCAAAACTTAAGCATTACAAAAATATAAAGAGAGAGAGCAAGAACATGATCTTGATCTGAAAACCAAGATGCCTAAATGCATGGCAAATGCCTCTTTTTATAGGCCAAAATTCAGAACTATTGATTTGATGACTAATTGTTGAGTGGGGGGCCACCTCTTGACTTGGTATCCATCCTTATCTTCTTGTCTGCAGAAAATGTCATTGCTAACATCAGAATTTGAACAAATAGTCCGCATGAAAGTTCTGGGGAATTGTCTTAGCTTTTCAACAAAACAAGAATGAGGTCATTTTGACTTCTAGAACTCAAGATATGATCTGAACACTGAATAATGTCTGGACTGCAAGACAGATTTCGACTTCTCTGTTGTTGTTACAATTTGAACTTGAAAATGGTCCTTTTGAATCTTGGACTCTTCATGAAAGTTTTATGCCTATGTCTTAGATTTCTATCCATATAAACCACTCCTAAATCCAAGTTCTACAGCTCCTATTATGATTCAATAACCGAATGGTGTTACAATTTAAATTCAACCAGCATCTCTTTTCTAAGCTTAGCCCTCTCTTTGTCTTCTCAATTTCAATGGTTAAACTCATCAATCAATCCTTTGATTTATGTGATAGGCCTGTACTTAAAATAAACATTTACCACAAATTAAAGGTATCTTATATTATCAGACTTGTTATTATAAAACATGCTCTAGTTAAGGAGTTATTGATACTTCAAGTGCAAAATGATGATATAAAATCTTGATAAAAATACACTTTTAAGTACTAATCATGGGTCAAATCATATTTTTCTTTAATGTAAAAAAAATATGCAGGCGCTGCTAACATGTTTTATAACATAAAAAATTCTTAACTATGAAATGAAAATTTCATAAAATAAATAAAGAATCATATACGCAAAATTTTTTTTTTTTTAATGATGTTGTTTATCTAATAAAGACTTTGATGTAAATCTCAAGATCAAGTGGTCACGCAATCTACAACAACATTGACAACGAATCTTGGAAAGCCAAAACATTTCTAATGGGAGTGTGACACAATGAAAACATGTCATAAGACACCATCACTATTGAAATAAGAACCCCCACCATATGAATACCAATTCATGAACGAGAAGTATAGGGAAGATATCACGAAGCTAGTTAATCTTAAATAAGTCAATTTAGTTCATTCGAGAACTAAAGAATAAGAGAATCTCTCACACGAGTTGAATAAATTCAACATAAATAGTATTATCTATTTTGAATATTTTGTCCTTACAAAGAGTATTTATACTCTTGAAAATAAAAACCCTAATGGATCTACCATTGTGGGCTAAATTGACCAAAAACCTATAATAATAAACTCGAAAGTATGGACCCAAACAAGCATTGACCCATAGCTGAAATCTAATTAATAATTAAGCTCAAACAAGCCTTGGACCTTAGCTAATTAATCAAACCCAAAGACGTAAATTAAGAATGAAAAACTAAATGTTAAAGATTCTCTCTAATCTACCATAACTTAAAAAGATCTAAAATAAATAAAAGACAACTAAAAATAAAGTATTTATAGAATTCCTAGCTGTCATACATATCCTAGGAAAGAGAGGACTCCAATTCTTTAATAAATCCAATCCATATTAGGAACCCTTGTAGCCCAATCCCATGCAGAATTTTAGGACCTACATAAGCCTAATTTAATCTTTCATTGCTATAAAAAAAACTAACCCATTATAGGTCTAGATTGATTGGGCTGAAAATAGCTAAGAAAGAACACTTTATTGATGAATCTATCAAAACAGTAACAATGAATTATACTAATTTAAATAATATGTTACCGAACTCTGATTGACTTGTAAGCTAATCACAATATATTTAAATGTATCTAGTATCTCCCTATAAAATTTTAACTCGATCTGATATATATTTGGAGAAATATGTCTGATCTCGTAAAATTGGTTAGTATGCATTTTAAGAAACAATTCGGACCTACCTTGGTTTGTATCATCTCCTCCCTCTTTAAAAGGATCCATCCTCGAATATATAACATGAAGATCATCCCTCAAAGTAAACAAATAAATATTAGTCTAAAAAATATCATCATCATTAAAGTCTGGAAGAATTTTGTTAGCAAAAAAGATCTCCCTGATATACAAGCTCTTCTTTTCAGCAATCTTCCCTTTCTTCAATTTCAATTGCTCATCATATATAAGCTTAAGTGTCAAAAGTACAAGAGTTATAGGCCTTCCATCCATCACAAAGCTATACCTATTTGTCATAAACTCTTCTACCTGTTTTTGAAGCTCCTTTGTTTTTGAAACATATCATCAAACTTCTACAACAAAGAAACACAAACACTAGGAATAAAAAGGTCAAGTTTGTTAGTATTAAAATAAACTTCTTTGTAAACAAGTAGGATTATCAATTGTTTTGAATAACAAAAAGATTTAATCTCACCTTTTCTAGCATAAAAACTAGGTGGTTTCTGTAGGTTTTCAACATAATTCACAGTTCGCTCACTTACTTTTTTCACTCCTCGAGTCTTACCTCTACTCTCAACCAGATTTGGATTTGTTTTAGAAGTGGCCAAATGGTTTAGGATTTTGGCTGAATGGTTTTGGGTAGTAGGAGGAGTGTTTTGGGTTATGGATGAATTTGATGGTCTTCTTTCACTTTGTTCCTCACTTTGATTTTCTTTACCTATGCCATCTGTTCTCTTTTTAGCTTTATTTTATCATCATACACCCGTGGGTGTAAGAGATACATGAATGATGTTTTTATTATATTTTATAATAGTATAACTATTTCTAATCACACCATGTATTGCTTTCCTGTCAAACTATCATGGTCTCTCTAACAATATATGATTTGCATGAATTATAACCACATCACATAAAACCTCATCAACAAACTTCCTAAATGGTTGTATTCATAGAAGCCAGCCGCATGAGTAGGGCTAGGATTGAGGTTCCTAAAAAGACATGTTTGATGCATATTTTACACAAAGGATTCAACCACAAAAGTAGAACTCTAAATGGTTACTACAGGTCGGCCATAAGGAATGGGGGCTTGATTTTAATTTTCTTGTACCAACCATAAGTATAGGGGTAGTTTTTGAATACTAGTCAGCCATATAAGTGGAGATCAAGAAGATATTGAGTAAACATCTTCGACATAGATATGGATTGACAAGGATTACTTGGTGATTATGTTATTATACATCTAAAAGGTGATAAAAAAAAAGGGTTTTGGAGTGAAGACCTTGATGCTTGGGGCTACGTATTGATGTTAGTGTAAGAAACACTAATATGGGCCATGTCTTATAAAAAAAGATCGACCAAAAGATTGGGGACTATATGTTTTATGATGAACCTTAGAGTTATGTGGATAAATCATCATTTAAATGTGAGAAAGAATGTGTTAAGGTGTTATGTTACTACCAATAATTGGTAGAAAGAATGTGTATTAGTAAATAAAAAATATGTTGAGAAGCCAAAGCTTTTATAAGTAGTATGTGTATATGTAAGAAAATGCCACTGTTGTATGTGAATGATTAAAATTGTGTAATGAAATATATCTATCATCTTTATCACTTAGTATGTTTTATTTTTTGGCAGGTTCATCATATGTTCTGCCGCGGGTGCGATGTCGAGTGGAGCTGGCAAGCTATTGGTACCTCCTGGGGAGGTATTGTTGTTGGGAAAGAAAAATGTTTTGGGTTTAATCATAAAATTCTAATTAAGATTCAGGAGTCGTCACCTAGAATTATGGTTACTAGGAACCTATGGTCTGCGAGAGTCTGGGTAAGGGACTAGTTGTGTAAGGAAAAGACGCATCACCCATAGTGCACCCTACCTAAGGTAAGCTGCACTGTTGTTTACTTTTTTTTCTAGGTCGAGTTTTTAGTCGTTGGTCTTTTTTTAAGGTCTAAGGCGGATCTCCCTTGGTGAGAGAGTTTCTACCTTATCGGGTCTAATTCTAAGTATTCTAAAATCTAAATTTTAGCATCACATTTATTTTACACCTTGTGTCTTTAATACTTGAGGGTGTACTCTATTGTGTAGTTTTGCACCCCATAGATATTATAGTTTACATCTAGACCCTAAAAAAATGATTGGTAAATGGTTTTTGACATTTTGGCTAAATCCTAATGGATGATCATAAACTGGTTACAATATCCATATTTGGTTTTGCTTTTTTAAAACATGAGAAAGATGCAATTTTTTATGAAAATATGATTGGAAAACATTTTAGGATTTGACCGTATGTATGAAAAAAATATTTTTTTTGTTTCTTTTTATGTTTTTTGAAAAGAGAAATTAATTTAAAAGTTTTGAGATTTTTTTTGAATTTTTTAAGAAATATTTTAGAGAAAGCTAGGTATTTTAATACTGAATTTGTATCTTACAATGTAAAAATACAACCTAATATTAAGAAAAAAATGGTAGAAAAACATGCAAGAAAATCATAATTTTTTGAAATGCCCATTGGAATTTTTGAAAATTTTCATTTTTTTATAATATATAATATTATTATAATTAAATATATTATATAATATACGGGCTGGGTTGGCCAGCTAACTAGGTTGGACCTAGACGGGTTAGGTTGGGTTGATATCGGCCCAACAAATTTTTTTTCTCTTTTTTAATATGGGCCGGACCCGACCCAGCCATTTAGGTTGGGCTAAAACTGGTTCGGAGAACTATGTCGGTTGGGAATTAGCGAAGGTTGGTTTTTGGCCAAATTTGGACCCAAATTTCTTCGTGCTCAGGCTATGAAATCCAAATTTATTTACAGGGGATGGAAGAGGGTATTCTTGTCTTCATTGGGGGAAATTTCAGCCATTAATTCAGTTGGAAAGGATCACAACCGTTGGTTCAAAGTAGACACCATGAACTGCAAATCTAATAGTTGAAGGCTGCTTGAGTTCATCACTTTAGGCCGGAGCCATGGTCGTTGTGGTGTCAATCGGCCTGAATGGACCATACCTAGTTGTAGAGAAATGTCAAGTGATCATTTTGATTCAGGTGTTTTTTAAATTTGGTGGAGATCAAAGGCATTAAATACACTTGCAAAGTAGCCTCCCTAAACTGTCGTTCAAAAGAAAAAAAGATGACAATGAATAGTAACTAGACGACGCATCGTCTGGTTCCTCTTTTTTTTTTAATTAAAAAACAGCGGTTTTGCCTCGAATTAGAGATTTTAGCCAAATTTCAATTTGATCTTTTAGCTTTTGATTTTTTTAATTGCATCCCTAGTTGACTCCAAACTTTTGATTTAATGTAATTTTACCCCTATTAAATTTTAAAATCAACCACTAATTTTAACGCCCTTTTCAGTTTAGTTCTTAGTCTTGGATTTATGTAATTTAACCCCTAATTGTCCATTAAACTTTCAATTTCTTTCATTTTATCCCTGATTTCAATTAATTGAGCCCTTATAGTTTGATGTCTTTTACATATTTGTTCATAACTGTGAAATTTGTCAATTTGACCCTTAATTGACCCCAAAACTCTAATTTTCTTGTGATTTTACCCCTAATTTCTATCAATTGACTTGGTAAAAATTAAATTTGATCTCTTAAAATTCCTATCTTCTCAATTAAGATCAAATTGGGCTCCTAAACTTAATTTTTCACCAATTAAACCTCTTATAAAATTAATTTTACCCATTTGAAGTATAATTAAGTCCTTGCACTTAATTAAATCTTTTAATTGGCCCAAATTAATTCCTAAACATAATTAAACCTTTAATTTGGCACATGATTAAATCAAATTGGCCTATTAAAAATCTAATTATATCATTGGACTTAATTTTTATGCAGATTCGTCGAATAATTATTTAATTTGATCTTGAATCTGCATTATGTCTTTAGTCTTTGATATAATTGGGGTAAAATTAAGCGTCGAATTTCATCCAAAATTGCAGCTTGATTTTCCTATATGTTTGAAATCTTTCTCGGTCAATTTTCTCCACGTTGCCAGCCTTTATTTATTTATTTTATTGGTATTTTATTTTGGAAGAAAAAAGAGAGATGAATTTGGAAAATAACCCAGAAATGGATTGTGATAGTTGCTCCCTCTTTATAATGTTTACGATAGAAAGTCTCATAAGAGACTTTAGATTGTAAGCTTTGTAAAGAAAAAAAGAATGAGAATAAGGGTCTCACCATATCAAGAAATAATGAATCCTTTTGAAAGTATTTGAAATGAGGGTTGGAAAGCTCACTTAGAGGAAAAACTAGAAGATTTTTCTTTTAAAATGGTAAAGTTGTACCACACAACCTGTTTGTTGGTGAAATTCAGAGAGTTTTGAAATGGTCAAATTGCCATGGGTGACCTGCCCATGGTAAGATGAAAAAGATTTTTTAAGGTGGTCTCATTGTAATAGGTGACATGCCCAGGTGAAAAATATAGAGAATTTTCAAAGTGGTGAAAAATACAAAGGTTTTTTTTTTCCAAGTGGTCTTATTGTAATGGACTTGCCTAAGTGAAAAACACAACAATTTCTCAAAGAGATCTCGTTGTAATGAGTGACCTGCCCAAATGAAAAAATACAAAGATTTTTTAGAAATGGTTTCATTGTAATAGGTGACCTACCCAAGTGAAAAATGCAAAGATTTTTCAGAAATAATCTTATTGTTGTAGATGACTTGCTCAGGTGAGAAATACAAAGATTTTTCAAAAGTGGTCTTATTATAATGGGTGACCTACCTAGGTGAAAAATATAGAGATTTTGAAGGGACGACATGATAGGGCTTGAAGATGCACTATTCAGGAGATGAGAGCTCAAAGGAGCACTCAAAAGGAAAAGAGATAGTGCACGAAAGGGGACACGAGCTCAAAGGTGCACTCAAAAGTACGTAGGTTTAGAAAATGAATTGCCCGAGAGATAAGGGCTCAAATACACACTCGATAGAATGTAGGGTTAGAAAACGTACTACCCGAGAGAGGAGGGCTCAAAGGCGCACTTAGGTTAGAAAATACACAACCCGAGGTATGAATGATGTGTCCCGTAGTGCCAGTATGGTACTTGCAGGTGAGATTTGACTTGTGCCAATTGGGGTAAGGTGGCTATAGAGGCGCGAGTAGTTCTGGAGCTACATGTCCAATTCTTATTTATTCTTTATTCCTATTTAGTTTAAGAAAATGTTTTCTTTTAAGGTGTTTTTATTTTTCCAATTAAGTTTAGGAAATAATAAATTAAACTTGATAATTTTATTTTTCATATTTAATTTAGAAATCCTTATAATAACTCCATAATTATTTAGGAGGATTTTTTTACTCTTCAAGATAGACTTAAGACTAGTATAAATAGAGTTGTTTAGTTTATATTTCATCAAACTATTTAAAAGAGAAATACTTAATAGTACAATTTTGAATTAGGGTTTTTATATAGAGACTCTATTCAACAGAATTTTATATTGCTTGTATTTGTTATCTTTCTTAAATTGTTTTCATCTAGATCACTTTTTATTTATTAACTTTAAATTTTTTATATTTTATTAAATGGGGTTAAAATTTTTAAAATTTCTATGATCTTTACCAAACATGAAATTATAAACTTTTGAGGGGCTATCATCATATTTTGAAAATAGGTCAAATTAAATAAATATTGGTGAGAAAATATGATATATTTGATAAAACAAACACATAATCTTACGAATGAAATTAAAAATTTAAAGATTATATCAGAAGGTTTTATAACTTTGGAGTGTCATATCCCCTACAACATTCCTAATTCTACCCTTGATGTTCGCATTTATAATGATTGTGCGGAGGGAACTTATTTTTTTAATTATATATTAAGTGATTTTAATTTGCAAAATATCTTCATTAATCATTAATAAATATCATTTAAATGGGAGAATACTTTGCTAATATATATGTCATGTACTCAATCAGTTAGTTAAACATGACATTGACTTTATTTATGTAAACATATTAAATTATTAGTAAAAGTTTATTTATCTTTAATATTCATCAAATATTTGATTAATGAATCTAGAGTAAAAATAAATTTCTTGGGGTAAAAATGATCTATAAAGAAAATTATATTGTTATAATTATGAGATTTTTATTACATCAAAGCATTATTTCTAAATGTTATTGGTTAATGCTCTATTAAGATTGAATATTAATTTAGAGTCATTGAGATTAATACAATTTATATTTTTTTCTTTATGAAAAGAAGTAGTTGTTCTCATAAGATGAAGTATGAGGGATACCTAGAAATAATATGTAAGTGTTTGTTGGATGACACGTACACTGAACTGACCAACATGAGAATTCTATATGGAGAGATCACATGTGTCTATGGAAAGACTCACGTGATGATTGTGTAAGTGATTATTAGACTTGAGACCATTAAGTTGTCTCATATAGGAAAAATTATATTTTGATCATGTTACATGTTGTCCCAATCAAGGTAACAAACAAGCATATATTAGATAACAGGAACTACATAAAGATATTTAAGTAATTAAGAGAGAGTTCATCACCCTAGGTGAATTAAAAAAAAATATTTCATTTGTTCTCAAATAGTATTGATTGTAAATCTTTGTGTAAGGTGGAATGAAATTTGAAAAGAGTTTCAAATTTTATTCAAAGAATCAATGATGATGGTGTTGAAAACAAATATGATTTGACAGTGTAGACATATTTCATGCTATATGTCTAAATTGAAACATTGTTGATGAATGAATAATAATTATATTGAGAAACTAGTTACTGACAAGTTAATTCAAACCACTTATGACTTTCCTAATATTTGAGACAAATTATAAGACATTGTACTTGATCTTTAATATAAATAAATCAATTGTTGAATGGATAATAAATTAATTTGTTTAATTTATTTAATCCTATTTTATTTAGGATTGTAATTTATATTTGACCCAACTTATTGGAGAACATAAATGGATCATACATATAAGAACCATTAGTCAAAAATTAAAAAGAGAAGATTAATCAAGTATGACTTTATTGTAAATAAGTTTTAGAAATTAAGGGATATAATATAATTTATATAGGGAGTTATAATTTTAGACCTAGAAAAGTTAAGTAGGGACTTAATTAAATAAATTTATAAAATTATCCTTAAATAATATATGTGATATTATTTAGGAGATAAATTAATATTTTGTTATTTATAGGGTTTTTATGTTTTCCTATAAATAGACTATTATGCTTCTTATTTGAAGTATAGTAAACAACAATATAGAACACCTGAAAAACACAAAAGAAAGAGCTATCACTCAAAGATAAGAGATTTTTTATTGGTGGGACGTGTGGATTACCATTAGAAGCCAAACCTTTGAGCGACTTGTGGTTTGCAAAAACTCAACCTTGAAGCAATTATTTAAAGACAAAAGAAATATATGATGTTCAATTGATTTTCGTATAAAACATAAGCAACTCTATATTTATTTAATAAGATCTTAAGACTTCTAAAGAATTTATCGTTTCCACGGCGTACACGTGTTTTGAGAAACCCAACATACTTTCTCATTATGAAAAGTACATTTATAATGATTATAAATATACATATTCTCACCTTAAATTTTGGAATATTTTATGCTTACCTAAATCTAAATCTAAAAATTTTCAACTAAAAATTAAATTCTTAATATAATTTTGGAGTTTAGGATGTTTAAGAAATTGTTTTCATGGTGATTGCATGAAAATTAGATGTGTGAGTGGCTATTGGGGCTAGTTGTTTGAAAAGTGCATAATTTTTCTGATAAAAATAATTTCAATACTTGTTATTTGGAAAAGAAATAGTTTTGTTCCATGTTCTATAAATTTACAATTATATTCTTAATTTTTGCTTTCTTGAGCCTTTTGTTTTTAGTTTCTAGGCTATGATTTGACTTTCAAGGTCACGTGTACGAGGACTTATAATGCAACTAGACTTGTAGAAACTAAAATGTATGAGCATTCAAGTGAAGATCTGACACTGTTAGATAAGGAACTGAACTAAGCAAACTATGTGGATGGTCTATTAGATGCTTAGAAGGACTAATGAGACAGGTCTGGACCCAAGAGGAGGTTTGGTTACGTTAGTCTAAGCTAGCTTTTTAAAATTAAGATAACAGGAGATTCAACTATTTGATCGGGCTCAAATTTTTTTCAAGTAATTCTATAGGCGGTTCTCCTGTGGGAGCATTATGTTGCTTATTAGATCATTGGATCCTCTAGAAACAGGTCCAGAAGTTGTTATTTGGGCCAATTTTGTTATTTTCCCAGGATTTTTCAGATTTATTATTTTTATTTTGGATTTTGATTTTCTTAATGTTTTGAACTCTAGGTTGGTTTCTAATATACTTCGGTTTTTTTAGCCATATAAAGATTTTATAAACTTCTTGAAGTTGCAGCCACATGCATTTCAATTTCAAAAATTAAAATTATGAATTTGAGTTTACATTTTTAATTTTTTTACTCATTAAAATTACTTTGTTTTCTGTATTATTGTTATTCTATTAGCTTCTATCTCTATCAACCTAACTTAGATTATTTGTTATTTTCATCTTTTTGGTTTGTTTTCATTGAATTTGTGCATATTTTTAGTACTAATGATTTTAAAATTCAATTTTTTATGTTAAATTAATCAAAATTACTATCATGATAACTTTTATGACCTGCATTCTTAGCATCATTGTATTAAATATTAAATCGCTCAAATGTAGAATATAAATTAACCTGCTGAAAAAAACAACAACACACAAAATGCTATCATAGTCATGTAACAATCAAAGTTTTCTAATATCAGTATTTTATAATTAAGAATAGATCAATTTATTATGCATAGTTACAAGGTATTTACACTGATTAGACTATTCAGGGTTAAATGATTTATTTAATTCTAAAAATTTCATATAATAAATTGAAAAGTATAAATATTTTAAACTCTAATTAAATCTAATTGCAAAAATATTAATATTTTTACTCCAAATGTCAATTCTCTTTGAAAACTTAGATGCTTATGGCATTAATTTTTTAAAATACATTATTGTTATTATTATCATCATTCATTTCAACTTCTTCTTTTCTATCACCACCACAATCAACTTTATTAGTTATACTACCATCATTATTAATAAAATTATTATTCATTTTAAAACAAAACAATATAAATTTCTTTCTTATTTCTTATTATTATTCTAAATACAATATTACAATTAAAACATTATTTTGATTCCTTATTTTTTTTTTCCAGTTCAATCCTCATTTCTATTTGAACCTTTCATTTTTTTTTCCCAACGGAACAATATCTTAGAACTTTTGTCTTCATTGCTCTTGGTTTGTTTTTATATAACCAAAAAATATGAATATTATAATTTATTTATTTATTATTTAAAAATGAATAAAAAAGAATAAATAATATTTTTTATTTTTTAAAATTTATTTTTTAATATTAACATAATAAAACAGTTTAAAAATATTTAAAAAATTAATTTAAAATAAAAAATCAAAACTTTTTGAACACACAAATAAAGACAACCTATGTGAGGTGGGCCGAGAACATGAGGTGTTCGAAAAAAAAGAAAGAAAGAAGCAGCAGATGCCCATTTGCAGCCCCCTTATCTACCTCTCTATCTGTCTATCTACAATAAAATCCACTCTCAACACTTTAAGGCAGGCAGGAATGAGAAAGGGAGAACAAGTCTAGATTTTATAAAGAAATGCAAAGAGGTTTTCAACAAAAACCTAAACTTTGAGCTTTGATTCCAACGACAATGTCTTCCATTTGCAGCTTTACTTCCTCCATTTCTCCTTTTACATCTCCAAGAAAGTCTCTCAACTACAACAACAAGTACACTCCAATCATCCACTCTTCCCTTCAAGGTAAGTAATCTCCTCTCTTTCTTCTTAACCTATGGGCTTTATGTTCAATTCAATCTCAAAATGGGAAATGAAATTCTTTAAAATTAAGTTGGTTTTGTTTTGATCTGAATTCCTATGCTAAAAAGAAATCTCTTTCAGGAACTGTGGCCGAACCTAAAGCATCCTCTGTTGCCGAGCCCCTTTTGCTTAATGCCGTTAGAGGAGAAGATGTTGAAAGACCTCCCGTTTGGCTTATGAGGCAAGCAGGGAGGTACATGAAGGCAGGTCTATGAAGCTTCATTTTTCCATACTGTTCTTTTTTTGGTGTTCCATACTTTTTGAGGACTAAATTTGACTTTCCCTTTTGTGACTTTAACAATAGATGGCACCAAAACCCTAACTCAGTATATTCTGCCGTTCAAACATCATTTTATTTTCTAGCTTTTGTTAACTGGCCCATCATTTTCCCCTCAAAATGAGGATAATTTGGTTGTCTAATCCAGGAACTGGTTTACAAGTTATGCACATGTCAGCTTTAAAAATGGTTCAAATTTCTAGCAGCCATCTTTTCCTTTTTTCTTTTTTTTTTTTAAAAAAATTCTCTGCCTGGCTATGAATATGTCAGCTTACCAATACTGATCATGGAATTCTGCTAGATGAAATTTTCATACCCTTTACATCCAGCTGCCATGAATAGCTATGCTTATGTTTTATTTAACATGGTTCTCATTGACAGACTGTTTTTTGTGACAGAGTTACCAAATCATATGTGAGAAGCATCCTTCATTTCGTGAAAGATCAGAAAATGTTGATCTTGTAGTGGAAATTTCTCTACAGCCATGGAAAGTTTTCAGGCCTGATGGAGTAAGATAACTTTTAGAAGCTTCTGTTTTATGCAGAAAATGCTAATTGCTCATGAACTTCTGTTTTATGCAGAAGCTTGCATGGTGTCTTCTGTATCTCAATAATCACTATTATGGATAGATTTGGTGCTTTCAAACAGAGTTCTATATTCATAAATAAAACAAAGGACATAATAGTTTTATATCTGTGTCTCCTTTCGAGTCATATTCTTTGCTTTCTCTTCTCTGATTTTGTTATTGATTGTTGGTACAGGTCATTTTATTCTCTGACATTCTTACTCCACTTTCTGGGATGAATATCCCTTTTGACATTGTGAAAGGCAAGGGTCCTGTCATATTCAATCCTTTGCGCACAGCTGATGATGTTGATCAAGTTAGGGAATTTGTTCCCGAGGAATCAGTTCCATATGTCGGGGAAGCATTGACAGTCCTGAGAAAAGAGGTTGAATTTTGTGTATGGAGCGTTTTAGTTTTAGATATTGCAAGCAAGCCTTGATTGTGTGCATTTTCTTCAATTAATCTGTTTATAAATAAAGCCTCTACTACCAGTCATGGACTGCTTGGTAAGATATCCTTTATTTATGAAGGTTTTTGCATTTGAACATCTATAACCCATCTGCTTCAGAACTTGAATTGGATCAAGGCAATGGTGTTTCCATTTGTGATTCCTACCATGTGCAAAGCACTTATAATAAAAGCTAGTGCAATGCTGATATCTTATAAAACAAATAGTGAAAGATTAGCACATTTACAATTCCTAATTTGAAGAGGAACATTTACCATGATCAGTGTTAAATAAACCAATGGATTTCTTTAAACTAAGAGCCTCAGAAACCACATGTGCATGGCCAATCAGAACACTCTGAATCAAGTGTTTCCTGTTTTGAGCTAGATTTCATCAAGTAGCTGAGACATTTTATCCTGCTTTGAACATGCATATGCATGCATATGGATACAATCCTCATCTGAAATTCTAAATTTCTATCGTTTTACCTCAGTCAAACAGTGTCTTCCCCTTTCTAGGTAGAAAACAAAGCTGCAGTGCTGGGCTTCGTAGGGGCTCCTTTCACCCTGGCTTCATATGTAGTGGAAGGTGGTTCATCAAAACACTTTACTAAAATAAAGAGATTAGCTTTCTCCCAGCCCAAGGTAACTAACTTATACTAATCTCTCATTTCTATAGTTTTCTGGATGTAAGACATGCAGCTGCCAATCCTTCTCATGGTGAATACAATGAAAATAAAATTCAATTCACCATTTTTTCCATTCCCAGGTTCTCCACGCATTACTTCAGAAATTTGCAACCTCAATGGCAAAATACATTCAATATCAAGCTGACAGTGGAGCTCAAACTGTTCAAATCTTTGACTCATGGGCCACAGAGCTTAGCCCTGTGGATTTTGAGGAGTTCAGTCTTCCATACTTGAAGCAGATCGTGGATACTGTGAAACAATCCCATCCAAATCTCCCGCTAATCCTTTATGCTAGTGGATCTGGAGGCTTGCTTGAGCGGCTAGCTTTGACAGGTGTAGATGTTGTAAGCTTGGATTGGTCAGTTGATATGGCTGAAGGTAGGAAGCGATTGGGACCTGATGTAGCTGTTCAGGGGAATGTAGATCCTGGTGTTCTATTTGGGTCAAAGGAATTCATAACTAATCGGATAAATGATGTCGTCAAGAAAGCCGGTAAAGGAAAACATATACTTAATCTTGGTCATGGAATTGTAGTCGGCACACCTGAGGAGAATGTTGCGCACTTTTTCGAGGTTGCTAAAGGAATCAGATACTAATATGGCATGTGACTGGATGATTTTATGCTAAATTGAGATCTGCTGTCTTTATCAACTCCTTTTTGTTAGATCAGTAGTTGATTATTCAGTGTATTCGCAATACTGTTTATCTTGGGTAGTTTGGTCAAGTTCTCAACATGAGAGCGTTGCATAAGCTTGAGAGCAAGACCATATATAGTCACATGGAGCTTGGAAAAAATAGAATGTTGCATCTCCTCTCATTGTTGTCTAAGGCAGATTGGCAAGCTAGGGAGTTTGTGGCACTGGTATTCCTATGGGAAAATGTCCTTTGGCAAGGGCACGGTGATTGCAGGTGTGTTTGCATCATTGATTGTCCAAAACCATATTAGGTATGAAGAGTGAGGTTATTAATGAGGAGGTTTAATTCCTCTGGAATCTGAGTTGAAGCGTTCCATCCGTTTCAGCACTCCTTTTTTCATGCCATGGGGATTGCTATATAGTTTTAAAAATAAATGATATAAAGTATCTGTGGTAAGGACTTGGTTATATTAAAAAAAAAAAAAGAGAGAGGATAAAAAGTCGAGTTCTTGTGCAAGTTATTTAACTTGTGAAGTGTGTTTATTTTTATATTAAAAATTAATCGGATCCTACACATGAAGTGATTTTGAATCTAGACCCAAGAAAAAAAAAAAAAAAAACATAATACACCCTTAACATTGATGAGAATTGTGCTTGATAAGACAATGGGGACGAGAATGCCACAACTTACACAATTTAAAAGATAAAATAATAAACTTGTTTAACAAAACTCAAAAAATTTAAATAAAAATAGAGAAT
>Ga0325403_1000651_pt1 | contig 25859 bp, 26 predicted proteins | sample PopdelMetagenome_19_FD_205665 | JGI IMG/M metagenome (GOLD analysis project Ga0325403, IMG submission 205665) | Populus deltoides microbial communities from Bellville, Georgia, United States - Xylem-PdKOR-R4 | ecosystem: Host-associated > Plants > Phyllosphere > Stem > Wood/Secondary xylem... | reverse complement strand
GAAGAGTTGGATAATTACTTGTGCGAAGATTACCTAGTTTTTGACTGCCCAGGTGTGGATATTTATCTCTGCATGTCTGTCTTTGGAAAGTTCGAAAAACTATAATGGGGAATATTTTAGGCTAATGTACGACTGCATAGCTTTTATTTATATAAAAAATATTTTATGTTAGTGCTAACCGAATATTTTTTTGAGATATTCTAAAATCGTCTGTGTTTTTTTTTTTTTCCTTGGCTTGTTTTGTATCAATTATGATTAAAGACAAGCCAATTATTTATCTTTGTAAAAATTTATATGTCCAGCCCATAAATATCTATAAAAATTTAGTTCAATATAATATATTCAATCTATTTGGATTTTTTTTAAATGACTCAAGTTCATAATTTGTAAAATTTTAAAAGTTAGTTTAGTTATAATTATGTATTCAACTCTAACCTAATTATATCTACGAACATCCTTAATAGGGTATCATTATCTTTTCAAATAGTTTTTTTTAATTTCTCGATCTGTTTGGGATGGCATCATATTTACCATTTTATTATTAATTTGGTTGAAAAAACTGTTGACACGTGTTGTATACATGCCAACGCAGTGGAGGCGTTGTGCATTTTAAGCGGCGCACACAACATTTCCCAACAGTTAAAATTATGATTCTGCTATGTCATTTTGTTTTCCATCGTATCCTCTTCCATTATAGGTGGTGTGTGTCACCTAAAAACTGTCGGTTTATTGTCGGTGACCCTTTCCCCCCTTTAGTTCTCTCTCCTACCCCTACACAACTAAATTCGTCCCTAATTTTTGTTGGTGTTTCAGAATCCATCCTCTTAGTTTTGATTTTTTTTATTTTAGTCATTTTTTTGTTAAAGTTTTGATTTTTTTAATTTAGTCATTCAATTCTAATTTGTATATATGACGTTTTTCGAGTCAGTCCTTCTTCTTTTGATTTCTTATTTTTTTCGCTTGACTTTTTTATCAAAGTTTTTATAATTTTAAATTTCATATTTCAAATTAAATTTATGATTTTTTCAATAATAATAATATTTATTTTAGTTTGGTCCTTTTTCTATTTTTTATTTATCTCTTTTTCCCTTTTGTCAAAGTTTTTATGGTTTTTAATTTTATCCTTCAAATCAAGTTCATGATTTTTGTTATTTCAATAATAATAATAATAATAATAGTAATAGTAATAGTAATAGTAATAGTTATAGTAATAGTTATAGTTATAGTTATAGTTTTTAATTTTATCCTTCAAATTAAATTTATGATTGTTTTACAATAGTAATAATATTTATTTCAGTTTGGTCCTTTTCCTTTTGATTTTTTATTGTTTTCTTTGTTTTTTTTATCAAACTTTTTATGATTTTTAATTATATCATTTAAAACAAGTTTATAATTTTTGTTATAATAATAATAATAATAATAATAATAATAATAATAATAATAATAATACTCACAATATTATTAATAATAATACTAATGGAGATGATAATGTTAATAGTAGTGGTAATAATAATAGTTCATTATGATAGTAATAGTGGTGATGATGGTGATAAATATGATAGTAGTAGTGGTGGTGGTAATAATAATAATAAAAATAGAAATGACTAGAACAGCAATAACAATTTATTATTATAGTTGTAGTGGTTATGATATCAATAATTATGGTGATGATAGTAATAATAGTAATAATTATGATAATAATATTAATGATAATGAAAATAATTATAATAATGATATTAACAGTAATGATAATAATAACAATGATGATAGTAATAGTAATAGTATAATAATAATAATAATAATAATAATAATAATAATAATAATGGTTGTGATTGTGATAACAGTAGTAGTAGTAATTGTGGCTAGAACAGTAATAATAATAATGATAATAATAAAAATAAATGTAATATTAGTTGTAGTGATTGTGATAATAATTATAACAATAACATTAACAACAACAACAACAACAATAATGATAATAATAATAGTAACGATAATAATGATAATGATTATCATAATAATAATACTGATGATGATGATGATGATATTACTTATTGATAGTAATAGTAATGATGATAGCTGTAATGATTGTAACAATGATATCAATGAGAATAATAATAGTTATAATAATAATAATAGTGATGATTCATCATTCGATGTTAGATTTGTTGGAAATTGAGTTTCACCGCTTTTCTATGTATAGTATTTTCGATCTAATATCCCAGATTACTGGTTTGAAAAGCTTACGTGGCTCGACGTCCTCTTTTATTTTTTGTCTTATTTTTTTTTCTGATTTTATTGTTCAACATTTTTTTTTAAAATAAAAAACGATCATTCAAGTTTCCTTTAAAACTATTGAATAAAACAATTCACATCGAGTTAGCTCTTATATATTTTATTGGAAACTCGTGTCAGGTAAAGATCAAAAATAAGAGATTTAAAGATTAATCTTCATTTCCAAGTTTATAGCATTGCGAAAAAACCCCGCGCTCTTAATAATTTTTTTTTTATGTTTTTAAGAATATGGTTTGGCTCGCTGCAGAGTGCGGACAAATGAACTAATGGATACTCAAATATGATTTTCATATCAATGCCGGATGCAAACATGGATATATCTCAAATACATGTGTGTGTGTTAAAAATATTACAAAGACTAAAACTTATTTTAAATATGTGGAGAATATGTGATAGATATATAAAGATATGTTCTTTTTAACATAGTTCTAAATATAATTCTAAATAGTAAAACCATCATAAATATGTTTTTTTTCTTTGATTTAAAAATATTTTCTAAATACTTCTTGAACACCAATAACTAACTCATCATCATCATTTATTATTCAATACCTAATAAACACAAATTAAAACCAACTACAAATGCAAGCAAAACAAAAAAAAGCTTAAAATAAGTAGAACGAGTTGGTGTAAGATATAAATCAATAAAAAATTTAAGTTGCAAATGCAACCAATAAAAAATTAAAGCATGCATGACAATAACAACTTCTTCAAGCAAGAAAAAAACAAGTAGAGAGCAAGATAAGGTTATTCAGTTACTTACAAATTTTAACAAGTATATTCTTATCTTGCACTAAGACCCTTAATATTAACTATCATCGGTTGTGATTTTTAACCTTACACTAAATCCTATAAAATCATAAATTAAACATGTTAGATTGATTATGTGATAAAAAAATCACAATATAAAATAAACAACTTTTAAATTTATAAGACAAATCACATGGAATAAGGTTTTTATAATTTTCAATATCATCTATGAAGATCCTAATATCAATTGAATTAGTACAAAACACAACCAATTTAGATAATAAACATGTGTTTGAATTATTGCTGGAGATAAAGAATTTTAAAATGGATCGAGTATATGACTGCTAGTGCTAATGGCTTATTCAGAAGTAACTGTAGAAATAAAAATAGCTAACATCTGTTGTATCACCTAAAAAAGAATCTTATATTTGAAAGTAAGCCTCTATTAACTTAAAATATCTAAACAAAAATCATTTGAATTTTCAAAACCATTGTCAAATATCTCTCAACCTCATTTTCTCTCTCCACATTATCTTTCTCCTTTAAATATTTTTTTGAATTGGAAATCCAAAATATCTGACATATTATCTACCACATGTCATTAGCACTAACATCTTATTGATATTCACTCGTTGTAGATGTTCCAATATTGTGCAAATTCTCCTTAACCTCACTAACTTTCAAATAATACGTAGACAACCTCACAAAAGTATCATTTATCTTATTTGTTAACTCTTGTATTTCTTCAACATCATACAAGCTATTAGGATAAAATTTCACATATTTTGACTTGAAACGTGGATTTAAAAAAATAGTCATATACAATAAAAAAAATTATAATTATCTTGATTTCTAATATTTCTCAATCGTTATCATGTTTTTTTTAGTCATTTCATCTAAAAGATAATCTTAATTTCTACAAAGTTGAGATATATTTTTGTGCATGAAAACCAATTCATTGATGAAAGAATTAGATGTGTTAGACAATGATTAAAATCTCTATGTAACCCTATACAAGTGTTTCAAGAATTTTATAAAAAATCTAGCCTTTTTCCAATCCTCAAAACTAGGAGGCCCTATGTTTTTTTTACCCCCCTTTTAAATCAACCTCCATTAAGTAACTCAAATACTTAGGATTAGTTTCATCTAACATCGTGAAGATTCTCTTAAAATCTTTAACAGTTTCTAACATTATATACGTCGATTTCTATCAAGTTATAAGTCAAAATACACTGATTATTTACTTCCTATCTTCAGCCTCTCTATACACTTCTCAAATACAAGCTTCCTAAAAGGATATGATCTTATAAATATAAATATATAATAAATGTTAGTCATTCAATCATCAATAACTTTCAGGCTTTCACATGTAACAAGGTTGACAATATGTACACAACATCTAACATGCATATTCTCATTTTAAAAGATATTAATTGTCTAATCTTTTGTCATTCTTTTCAGATATGTAATAGTAAAATTATTGAATTTTCTAACTCATTAATTATAATCATTTTTAATAGTACCTCTTACACTCATCGTGATTGTAACATATTGATCATTCTTTTATTTTTCACAGTTTTTGTTTTTTATTGATGATATGATAATTTTTATTTAAAAAACCTTACTTTTGATAAAAAAAAAAGACGTTGTTGTCAGAAAAAATAGATACATAAATAAAAAAAAAGTTTTTTACTTGTCCAAGTTGTGGATTTTGTTCATCCAAAACTATCCACTATATCCAGTGTACATGTTTTAGTAATGTTTATATATGGGTTTTAGAGGGAAGAAAATTAGTAGTGTAGGTTCACTTTTAAGTAATTTTCTCAACTTCAATCTTGTTTATTTTATAAAAATCCTTATGATCTATAATTAGTTTTATAGTAGCTAAAGATGATCTCTTAAATACTTGATTTAAAAAAAAAACAATTATGATAAATATCTTAACTTTTGTTCATGATTATACTCTTCTTTCCATATATGACATAACACTTTGCATATTTAGTTAGGAACGCACAAATTCAGTTAATGAAAAAGTTCTAAAATATTATAGGTTTGTTATTATAATTGTTTAATATCTAAAGTATCCTTATAACACCATTTTTACATCTTCTTCTACCCCAAACATGTTTTTTTTTTACATTTGTTTTGTTTTTAAATATAAAGTCAAATTCAAGGATTGTATCACCATTTATGTATCTTTTTCTCCTAAATTATTGCCTTCCTTCCATCAACATTGTCATCTCCAACAAAATTATATATAATTTTTTTCCTTCACCAAATCCAAAATTCTTAAACAAAAATCATAAATAAGTTTTAGATATGGATTTGTTATTAAACGAAGCTAATTTACCTTCTAGGTAGACTTATTTCTCCTTTCTATCTTATTCTTTCTTCATGTCCAAATCTAATTTTTTTTTAAGAAAAAAAAAACCTAAAGGAGGAAATAGAGTGTTTTTGCATTAAAGAAGTTGTTAACACAATTGCACTTATTATTTTGGATATGAAGAGAAAAGGGAAAGGGAATGGATAAAAAAGTAGAAAGAGAAGATGGGAAAAAGGAAACGAAAAAGAAAAAAGGGGAAAAGCAAAAAAAATTAAGTGCATGTTATTTTAGTTTTTCATTAATTCTTAAAGCTAGCCTTGATTGTAAAATTTGATTTTTTAAATACGAAAAGGAAAGCATTATCATGAATTGTAGAAACACACTAGAGACATAATAAAAAAAAATCAAAAATCAAGTTTTGATTTTTTTATTGTAGTAAAAAATATATCTTTTGTAATCTTTTATACTAGTGAAAGTTGTATATCCTGGGTTTGGTTGTCCTAGAAGATTTTTTTATCTTTTAAAAAGTTATTCAAAAGGTTTTCTCTCTGTAACTAAATAACTTGATCATTTATGTTTTTCACTCTTATATGTATTTGGTTATTGATCAGTGTTTGCAAAGTATTAATAGATTGCTTATTAATATATAGGGAATAGAAATGGAAATGTCAAGTGGTATCAAAGAAAGTGATGTGAAACTTTTGATCACGCGATAAAGCAATCCACACACAAATGATTCAACTCCTAGAGAGCCAAGTAAATCAGATTTGATTGGAGTGTGACACAAAGATAACTTGTACCTGGGCACCAACACTATTGGAATCAAACCCCTACTAATGAATAACAATTTACGAAGGAGAAGTATATTGGATTGACCCCATGAAGTTAGTTGCACTTTGATAAAACGTTTCCAATCCTTTAAAGAACAAAGCAAGGAGGAATATCTCACCTATACACACAACAACAAGTTGCAGCAAAACAAAGCAATTGTTTTCAATAATCCCCAAAACTCAATCATGTCTAAGAATAAGATTTTTTATACTGACCTAATCTGAAATAAACCCTTATGGATCTCTTTTGTGAATTATATGAGGTCCACTTACAATTAAACCCAAAACCCTAAGTGTTTAAGCCAAAGCATAAAACTGAAACTGAAATTAAAAGGTCTGATGGCTGCCGCACAAACATAAAGATAATTAACATAATATAATATGATTTCCCTAATTTAGAAGTCATTAAGGCTGAAATAAACTTCCTTGTAAGTGTAAGAGTGTTTGTCACCCTTAAAGATCCCTTGTTAACTAGGAAAACTTGATCTAATTTGGTCTTCAATGTTGTCACCCCTATATCTATTTGTCTAGCTTATATTTCATTGCAAGACTTTGATAAATAATAATGCAAATTTCCTCATTTAGTTGCTAACTTGTAGGTTTCCTTCCTTATCTAATAAAATCAATTTATTTGACTTAATTAATCCTTCCTAACTTAGAAACCATATTTGGCTGAAACTCCTTGCTTCTTTAGAAGAATAATATGCTGATTTAGACTCCTTGTTGTACTTGGAAAAGAAGCCAAGTCAAGGCTGACTTGGGGTCGAACACATTAGCCCTCTATAGAACTCGGATTGGGCCCTTCTTGGACTTGGATTAGATGAATTAAAGACTGCCCATTATGCTTTTTAGATGTCTTTTTCTCATCTACATTTATCTTGCTCCATGTGTGCTAATCTAGCCCATTCAATGCCCTTTTAAGTCTCTTTACCGTAGCCCTTGTAATCTAGCCCATTCAAATACAACCTGTTTGCACCCCTTGTTGGCTTTATTTGCATATATACGATTCCTCTTTTCAATATGTTGCCATACATTCTCATGGAGTGTCTTCACCACCTGTGATTTATGATTTCCATCCAAACTAACCCTTTCATCAATAGGTAAATGAATCGAATCCATGAGAGTTAAAGGGTTAAATTGATGTAACCATATTATTCGATACTTTTACCCACATTTACCTAGTATTTTGCCCATGTTTTATATATAAAATACCTTGATATTTTTTGTTTTATTTTTTGAAGGTACTTTTCGATGTCAGATTTGAAAAGAAGTAATTTAGTGATAGAATTTAGACCATGTTCCAACTCGTGTCAAATATTGGCAGATTTGACATTTGATCAATATTTTACGTAGAACTTGAGTTATAGAGGTTAAAATGAAGTGATTCTAGTGGCATTAAAAAGCTAATATCCATTCCTTTCTATAATATATGGCAAGAAAAAAGAGAGAAAGAGCATAGAAATCGCAACCTTCAAAGACAAGTCTTGCATTATGCTAGTATTGACCTTCGTCTATTCCAACTTGAATATCATGAGTTAGAGAAGTCCATTTGATGCAAACTCAATTTGTTTAGATTCCTGACTCAAAGACATATCAACCTACCAAATTGTAGTAGAAAAAGATCTCATATGAGAGAGATATGATTTTTCTAAGACAATCTATAAATTCTGCAGGTTTTATAAAGCAACTAGTCCAACTTACTTCCCAAACATCCAAACCGACATGGAAATTATTTCTTCATATGAAAAAGGTCTTTATTTGGGCAAATTACTTCACTAAGTTTAAAGTAAAAGCTATGAGATCTATTTTATCTTTTTTGTTTCCAGTTTATATGATGAGTGTGAATGTTTTCCTATGCTTATTTTCTATGATTGTTTAGTTTGATTGTTAGAGTGGACTCTAAGTTAATATTCTGACCAATTTATTGTTAAGTTTTCTATCAAAACCAGAGTTGTGAGATTTAACTTGTGAAACGACTAAGTTTATTAAATAGGGTGGATCTATATTGTTAATCTTAGGGAAAACATTCAATTAAATTAAACATATATTGCAGACAGTTATGTTGTCTAGATTTATCAACTTATCTAGTTTTTAAGGTTGCCATTGAATTAAAATACTGGTGCGAACGTTATGGTTGTTTAATTGTTAGGGTTAGTTATACTACATATCGGTTAACTGACTAAAATTAAAGAAAAATAAATATTCAGAATATAAATTGACGTATCATTTCAATGATCAGTTTTGATTTCTGTCTGTGGATGTTTACTTGAGACCATAGTTTTTTTCTTAATAAGTTTTGGTTTATTTAATTTAGTTTGATTACTTTATTTCGTTTACCCTAGCATAGCATAGATAACCTTAAAAGCCCAAAACTTTGAATCATTTAGCATAAAGACCTAAACTAGATCTTTCTTATAGGGTCGACTCCTTACTTGCTCTATATTATCTTATTTGTTTAAGATAGGATAATTAATTTGTGTAAATCCAACATCACAACATAAATCCATACACAATTTTAAATGGTGAAAACTCAGTAGTAGAATGCACAGTACAATTATATGCAAACTTTATGAATGACAAACAGTCTTCCAAATTCTTTAAGTTCTTTTGAATGACAACATACAAATGTTGTATTAAAGTCCTATTAACTACTTTGGTTTGACCATCTGTTTGTGGATTACATATAGTTAAAAACAACAACTTAGTATCCAATTTTTCCCATAACATCTTCCAAAAGTAACTAAGGAACTTAACATTTCTATAATAGAAAATGCTCCTCAAGAACCCCATAAAGTCGTACTATCTCCCTAAATAACAAATCAACAATATTAATTGCATCATCAGTTTTATGACATGGTATAAAATGCACCATCTTCAAAAGCTTATCAACAACTACAAAGAGTGAGTCCTTACCCTGTTTTGACCTAGGTAACTCTAATACAAAGTCCATTAAAATGTTTGTTTATGGTTTCTTAGGTACAAATAAAGGGGTATACAAGCTATGTGGTTGAATCCTAGACTTTTCTTTTCTACATGTTATGCATTTATCACATATACTTTGCAATCCTTTTTCATTTTTGGCCAATTAAAATGCTCATGCAACACATTTAAAGTCTTAACAACACAAAAATACCCTATCAACCTGCCCTATGTGCTTCACGTACAAGCAATTCACGCATAGAACTCAATGGGACACACAAATAATTTTCTTTAAACAAATATCCATCAAGTCTAAAGTACCATGCATCATAAATAGTAGCAAAATCACTATCATCCTTGTACAATTCTTTTATGTGTTCAAGTCGTAGAAATCTAACATCTAAAGTAGATAAAAGAACATACTTGCGTGAAAGTGCATCATCCACAATGTTTTATTTCCTTTGCTTATACTTGATCACATATAAAAAGGTTTCAATAAATTCAACTCATTTAACATGCCTTCTAATTAACTTACCTTGCCATTTCAAGTGCTTCAACAACTCATAATCAGAATGTATCACGAACTCCTTTGGCCAAAGGTAATGCTGCCATGTCTCCAACGTTCTTACCAAGACATAAGATTTTTTTTTCATAAGTAGGGTAGTTCAAGGCCGCCCCATTAAGTTTCTTACTGAAATATGCAATGGTCCTTATATCCTGCATTAACATAGCTTTTATACCTATACCTAAAGTATCATATTCAACTTCAAAAGCATTTGTAAAGTTTGGCAAAGCTAAAATAGGTGTAGAACATAATTTATCTTTCAATATGTTAAAAGCTTTATCCTATTCATCATCCTATTTAAATCCAATATACTTTTTAACAAATTCAGTTAAAGGTGTTGTAATAATACTAAAGTCCTTTATAAACCGTCCACAAAAACTAACAAGTCTATGAAAACTCCTTACCTCAGTTACGTACATAGGTGTAGGCCAAACCCGGATGACCTTAACTTTCTCCTCATCCATATCAATACCTTCTGCAGTTACTATATATCCAAGAAACACAATTTTCTCCATACAAAAGGTACATTTCTTAAGATTAACATATAATTTTTCATTACATAATACACTAAACACATTACACAAATGATCAAGATGTTCATTTAAGTACTTGCTATATATTAGGATGTCATCAAAGTACATAACCACAAATCTTCCTATAAATGCACGCAAAACATGGTTCATCAATCTCATAAATGTACTAGGTGCGTTTGTAAGTCCAAATAACATGACTAACTATTCATACAAACCATGTTTAGTCTTAAACATTTTTTCATTCTTCACCTTCTTCCATGATAATCTGATAATAACCACTTTTTAAGTCAATTTTAGAGAAAATACATGCTTCAAGCAACTCATCCAACATGTCATCAAACCCAAGGATATATTGTCTATACTTTACCATGATGTTATTGATGGCACAATAGTTAACACATCTTTCAAGTTCCATCCTTCTTAGGCACAAGTAACACTGGCACAACATAAAAGCTCATACTCTCATGAATGTACCCCTTTTTCACTAGCTCATCTACTTGCCTATGAAGCTCCTTCGTCTCCTCATGATTGTTTTCATAGGGTAGTCGATCAAGAATCAAAGATCCAGATATAAGATCGATTTGATGTTTAATTCCCCTCAATGGTGGTAATCCGCTAGGAATGTTCTCGGGGAATACATCATCAACTTCCTGCAATAAAAAAATAGCCACACTAGGAATAAGAAAATCAAGATTATTAATATTAAAGTAAACCTCCTTATACACATGTAAAATCATCGGCTTGTTAATGAAATATACAGATTTGATTTGAGCTTCTTTTGCATAGAAATTAGGTTGTTTCTTTAATTCTTTTCATACTATTATAATCACACATGTTTACTTTTTTCACTCCTCGGGTTTTACCTCTACTCTCAACCAGTTTAATTGGTGATTTAGAATTAGATGAGTCTGGTGATCTTTTTTCACCCATGTCCTTACTTAAATTTTCTCTCTTCCTATCATCACATTCCCTTTTCAACTTTAATTGATCATCAAACACTTGTTTTGGAGATAAGGGTATAAGAGTGATGGTTTTACCATCTTTTACAATAGCATATCTATTTTTAAACCCATCATGAATCACCTTCCGATTGATTGTCATAGACGCCCCAAAAGTAAATGACTAGCATGCATTGAAACCATATCACATATAACCTTATTAGGATACTTTCTAATAGAAAATGAAATCAATACTTGTTTGTTACCTTCACTTTACCATATATATTCAACCATTGCAAACAATAAGGTCTAGGTTGCTTAACACGACTCAAACTCAATTTTATAACAAGAGTATAACTAGATACATTAACACAACCACATTCATCTATTATCAGACCACATACCTTGTTTTGGATATGACAACAAGTATAGAATATGTTTCTCGTTGCTAATTTACATCATCTTCATTAACTTGTACACTCAATACACGTCTTATAACCAATGCCTTCCCCTCAACAAGAGATGCAAGCTCCTCATCACGACAATCCTTCAAAGGTGGCATCTCATCACTTTTAGATTTTATCTCCCCTATTGTCTCTTGTTAGCATAACTCTTTTATTTGGACACTAAGAAGCAACATGTCCCTTTCTTACACACTTAAAACATTTAATTTCTCTATCTTGAATAGGCCAAGTTTTAGATTTGCCTTTTCTATCCATATAAGCTTCCTTTTTTGCCTTAGATGGTTTGACCTTTGCATGCATATGAGGCTTTGGTTGGGCAACCCACTCTCTCTTTTGATTCGGTCTCCATGCTAATAAAGATGAAGCCAAATTGGTTTGAAAATATGTGATGCCCCTTTTCTTTATTTGCTTTTCCACCTTCATCGCCATATAGATCATATCCTCTACCTTCACATAATGTTGCTCAATGTCCACTGCATAAATCGATTATATTATAGCAGACAGTTGTTGTACAAAACTTTTTTGGATGAAGAAGATGTTAAATGATTATGGTTTCTCTCAAAATATTATGATTGTTTATTATGATAATTCCAGTGTAATTAGTTTCTTTAAAAATCATGTGCAACATTGAAGAACCAAGCATATAGATATAAAACATCACTTCATTAGAGACTTGGTTGAATTGAAGATTGTGTCATTAGAACATGTGAGCATCGAACATCAATTAATTGATTTATTCACAAAACCTCTAGATGGTCTAAGATTTAAATTTCTTAGACAAGTCATTGGTGTATGTGACATGTTCTAATTTTTAAAAGAGATAAAATTTATAAATAAAAAAATATATATAAAGTCTTGTTTATGTTTTCATATGTTTTTTACATAAGTGCTAGGTTGTTAACACTAAAGCACAAAAGCAAACCTTGTAAGTATATCTAATATATACATTTAAATCTAAAAAAATTTATTTTACTAGGATCGAGAAAAATCTTATTTGGTATGGTTTTCACTTTTGAAATGTTATTCTTTTAGAAGACCAAATAAATATATTATTTCAAACATTGTGAGGAATTCAAGTTGTTTTACTATCTATTAAAAAAAGTAAAATTGATTTAAATACAAGTATGCTAAGAGTTAAGAGGGAGTAATATGACTTGAATTGACTAAAACTAGTTGAACCTAGTATACAAACTGTTAAGACACTCCTTTGATAGATTCTTATGAAGAAATCAAGTGTTCACATCATTATGGAAATGGATGAACACTTCAGTATGGATCCATTCTACTCTTCAATTTCTAAAGAAAAAAAATCAATTGCTCACCATGGAAATAGATGAGTAATTCCATAATAGAAATGATAAAGTTCATCAAATCTTATGTTAGGAGTGAAAATCTTTTGTATCTAGGCTTTGATATAAAGTTTGATTTTCAAGGTATGCTCACACCTTGCTAGCATATTTTAGATCAAAGAGAAGAATATGAAAAAAGAAATTTTAAAGCAGAATTGTTGTCTTTCTCACTCACACATGCAAATTCTGATTTGGTAAATTAAAAAGATATATGTTCATGAATGAAGATTAAGTAATGAGGTAAATATCTCATTCCAAATTACCAATTATGAGTCTTTTTAGGTTAGAAAATTAGGTTACTTTATAGAGGTTCATATCTCTGCCTAAGTGTACAATTAGATACACTTGTGAGAGAAAAAAAATGTGAAAATAATATGGCCTAACTGATTTATGAAACAAAAAGAGAAATGGTTAGTCTAAAGAGACAATATTTTTCATAACACTAACGTATCACCTTAAGAGAGACTATATGTGCATATCACAAAGCTTGATGTGAGTAGGAACATGAGAAAAATAGCTTTTTAGAGTTGAATTAATGGTTTTGTTTATTAAAACACACAATCATCATTATCTCTCTATCTTTCTCTCTTTATTTCTTATTTTAAGGCACTTATCTCGTAATTTTCCAAGAAAATCTCTTCATTTTTACTTGACATCTTCTAATAAATAGAAAAGAAATTTATGAGACAAAACATATGCTCATCTTCTCCATCTTGCATTTAACTTTCTGCAAAAATGGTAAGGATATCCTATCATGATTTGAAATTTCTTGAGAAGATTATTAAAAATAATGTCTTTACAGCAATCACTATATTTGCAGCACAAACTTCTTTTGATTTATTGTTTCTAAAAATGATTAATGAATTTTCTTGTTAAATGCATGTTATAAAGTAAATACTAAGAACAAACCTAAAACCCCTATTTTAAGCTCTTTCGATGAGGAAGAACATTAGACCTCATTCCCTGAAAAGACTCTAGTCTAGCCCTCTAAGATTCAAAAGACAAAAGAAGATGGCAAAATGTTAGCTAGTTCCTTTAAATATATAACATAGTATGGAAAAACTGATCACTTTATTTCCTTTAGTGTATAGATGGTTTACAGAAACTTCTCCAAAAAGAACATATTAGGTGAAAACGAAGTTTTGGTAAGTGATCTTTCCGACCTCATATATGCATTCATAGGAGACATCTTTAAGAAAAGATAATGAGGTAAATAGAATGAAGGAGAAATTGCTTTATATATTGAAGTAGTTATGGAGTTTTATGCTAATTATGAGCCTTTTAATATTTAAGACCACTCCATTACTTTTACTGTTTGAGGGTAAACTCTTAAGTTGTCTCCTACTATCATTAGGAAGTTATATGAGTTATCTGAAATCACATATTCTAGCTTTTCTTATAAAGGAATAAAAGCCCCTTCAAAGACTTATATGAGTGATATGTGTGTTGGCTTTAAATGACCGAAATGGTTTGCCAAAACACATAAACTGTCTATGAACACTATGTTACCTCCTTACCAACTGTTAGCAAAAATTATGCTAACAAACCTCTGCCTTATTGGAAGACATACTGAGTTGACATTTGAGAATGATCAGTTCATGTATGTTACTGCTATTGATGTTCCTATCAACCTAGCCACTCACTTTATTGATGTCATATAAAAATCTACAACTGAGAAGGAAGTGAGTCTGCCCTTTAATAGATTAATATCTAGGGTAACAATTATGGCCAAAGTATCTTTGTGTGATAGTGAGCCAATAATCAAGATTTTTAGAAAGATCTCAGACATAACTATTGTCAAATTTAAAGTTGTGGTCAGTAAAAAAAGATCACATCTTGAAGAGTCTAACTCCTCTCAGCCCAAAACTCCTCAAACCAACCCTATACTCCCTCTTATAATTGAAAAATTACAAGTACTATCAAACAAGTTTGATAGTTTTACTCGTAAATAGAAATAGAAAATTAATGTAGTTGACAAGTTACTAATAGATATGCCACAGGATATTGTGCAGGTTAATGACAGATTTGTTCAACTCGATTTAGATGTCAAACAAGTGCATCTGTCTGTTGTTGGTGAAGATGAGGACTAGGATTGGTGCCAAATTAAGGGGGTAGATAAGGATGCATGTAAGGGATGCAAAGTAGAAGGAGGAGGAAGCAAGCAACAAGACTAGCAACTGTCATACTTTTTTTTTTTGCTTTTCTAAAAGTTTATTGATTTTTAATCACTAATGAATGTTGAATATTCTGGTCTGTAATAACTTCGATATTTTTTTTGTAGCATAGGAACCTCTATGTTGAATACTTGATGCACTTTGAACTTGATGCATGTAGTTGCATAACAAATATCTGACGCATTATAGTTTTTAAACATATTGTGAAATGTTAGGATGCAACATGCTACATGAAGTATTCTTTGAATATGTTATGTAATGTTTGTATGAAACATGTTAGGAACTATTAAGATGTTATTGCATAAATATTATTAACTATTCCCAAGCTACATAATACTATTTTAGTTGTGCTTATATGTATACTTTAATGAAGTATATATTTATGATTAAGCTATTTGAACTACTTGCATGCTGATTCATCCTTATTATATTTCGTCACAGATCAACTAAAAAGGGATATTGTAAATGTTGAAATGATTAGCTTTGATTAGTGAAAGATTATTTACGTTGATGAAGATGAATTTATTTAGTTTGTTAGTTTATTCAAATTAGATAAAGAATTAGTCAAGTTTATCTTATATGATATAACGTGATTATTTTTGTAAATATCTAGTTTGGTTAGATAAATTATTTAGAAAGTTCAGATAAGTTTTATCAAAAGAAGATAAATACAAGTTATCCTAAAATAACTATCAAAGAAGTGTTTTGTAAAACATGTTAGCAATCTGTTAAGAACATAACAAACTAGGAAGTTTGAAGATAATGTTTCTCAAATGTTCTTATCCTTATCACATGGATGTGTATATAAGGAATGGCAATTAGAAGCATATGTGAGAGCATTAGTTGCAGTGGAGTAAGAATGCCCTACTAGCTAAGGAGTTACATAGACTTTAACATATACTCTTGACACACGAGTGGAGTGTGAAGAAAATTCTTAAGAAGAATTATTCACTAATAAGTTGGAGAGCTTGCAGATCCCTAAAGAGAGTTTCTGTGTTAACTGTTAGCAACTAGATGTTTTGGTAGGATGATAATAGTTTGAAGATCATTAGGGGTTCTCGCAAGCTACTATGTTAATAGCAAAGTGTAACATACAGGTAACAGAAACGTTACTGCCATAATACAATTTAGAAGATATATTTTTGTGAGATTTGAAATGCTATAAAATTTGAAAGTTCCTCTAAATTACGTTACTCTTTTCCTGCTATTTGATATATAGTTAACACCTTGATTCTTGGTGTACATATCTGCAGCATTATCAACAGAGGATGGAGGTGCTTACGACTTAATTTGGCTTGATATTATTTGTAATATCTACTCTTATCATTATTTGCTGCATTATTTTCGGGAGATTCAAATCCTTCAATACGAATAAACCTATGATGTTTATATACCGATTATCATCTCTAAAAGAACTCATCGTAGTACGTTATGATGGTTTGACGAAAGTTGAGCAGGGAGAGATTAGAGCAGAGAAAAGAACCAGCAGAGCAGAAGGATCCTCTGCGCATTCAGTCGCCATCTTTTATGCTGGCCATCCTACTCAACTCCACCTGTTGATCCTCTATCCTGCTTAGAACTCGTGAAAATTCTTTAGACATTTCCCTATCGAGGAGCCTTTGTTTTATCTTCAATATAGCCTGTGAAACTTCTCCTATTGAAGGTCGCTTCCTTTGGAATTTTTGCAGGCACTTGCGGGCAATGGCAGCTAGGTCCCTCACTTCTTCAATGTTGCATTCTCCAACCAGCTTCTTGTCTAGTATTTCATCAACACCATCTGGACTCATACCAGCCTTGAAAGTGGGGGAAAATAGAAACCACAAAAGTAGAACATTTTGGGTTCAGACAATCGTAAGTTAATTAAAAGAAAGTCATCTATTTGTTAGAACAGAGCACGAGACTTACAAGATTAACATATTCCATTAGATTTTGATGTGGGTGGATGGCTGTAATAAGTTCGAAGATGATAACACCAAAACTGTAGATGTCACTCTTCACGGTGAACTTGTTTGTGGATACGTACACAGGATCTATGTAGCCATAAGTACCTTTCAAGCCAGAGTTGTGCTCATCGAAGACCTCTTCATTTGAAAGTCCAAAATCAGCAACCTACCATGAGGGCAGCAGCAGAGGTCAATCATAGAAACACACAACATGAAACTTGATCTATGTTTTCTAGTAACTAATATTTTTAGCTATTCGTGCTCGAGAAAATATCACTGTAAACAACGATATGCTAACTGCAAAAGCTCATCACCAACATCTCAAAATTCAATTAACTAAAGATCTCCACTTTGCATGCAGAGATTAAAGTCCCAAATCCCAAGATGGTGGTTTTTTTTTTAATTTGTGGATCTAGGGATAGATAGGTAATATTACTGTCATAATAAATCAGTTAATTTGAGCATGCTAGCTTACTTTAGCTCTCATTGACTGGTCCAGCAATATGTTCGCTGACTTCAAATCACGATGTATGACAGGTGGGACTGCCTGAGCCAGAATAATGGTCATATTAATGGAACAAGCAAATCCAGCATTCGACCGAGAGAACAAAGAGATTCTGTATTCAACCTACCCCTTCATGAAGATATTCAATTCCATGCGAAATATCAAGAGCAATTTGAAGTCTTTCTTCCCAACTCAAAAATCGCTCTTCATCATCTGGTAACATGCACAGTCGGAATGTTCATTATCAAGGAATTGAATAGCAAAAAAGTGGATTACGTAGAAAATATATTCTTCAAAAGTGAATTATCTTTTAATATTTGTTAATATCATGAAAAATAAATTGAAAAATAATTTCTAATATTTGACTATATTACATAAAATAAGTTGAAAAATAAGTTTTTAATTTTTTTTCAAGTTTATTAAAATAAAGACGAGATTTGATAAATAAAAAAGTTGAAAAAAATAAAATTAAAAATAAAATAATTCAATATCATAAATTATTTTAAATAAAACAAATAACGATAAAAAAATGAAAACAAATTCGATAGATAAAAAAAATAAAAACAAATTCGATAAAAAAAAATTGATAGATGATGAAATTGAAAAAAAAATTCAATTTCATAAATTATTTCAAATAAAATATATAAAAATAAAAAAAATAGAGACAAAAAATGATAGATAAAAAATTTCAATTAAAAAAAATATAAGAGAAAAACAAATAACAATCAAAAGAATAAAAATTAAAATTGATATAAAAATCAAATTAAATCAAATTCTTAGGGAAGAAATTGAAAAAAATTCAAAACAAAATATATAGTAATCAAAAGATTGCACATCAAATTTGATATAATCAACAAATAACAAGATATTTTTGATGTTTTCACAACTTCTGGAAAGTGTTTTCCGCTCAAAATAAAAGAAAAACACTTTCATGTAAATCAAACTAAATTTTTATTTGAATAAAAAATATTTTTTGTTGATTAACTTTTCTAATAGTAAACAAACACTAAAAAGTTTGGAAAATAATTTCTAAATAACTAATTTTCATAAAACAAACAGGCCTAAAAGTATTCGCAAGCGAACCAACAATGTTTGCATATCTTGAAGATGATTGTAAGATTACCACCACACAAATCAGTACAACCAAAAAAATGATGACGTCCCTACAACATAATATTCATTGCAATTTTAATCTAGAAATGCTCTTTTTGTATTGGTGGTTACATACCAGCACATGGTTCATCACAAATACTAGCAGATGGTTCATCACAAAGAATAATGAAAGATGCGAGGACTTTTTAGCTTACTGTAAAGGTGGTTTGCTAAGCTTCCATTGCTCATGAACTGATAGATCAACATGTGGCTTCCTTTATCCATACAATATCCTAACAAATTCACAAGATTGCGGTGATGCAGCCTTCCTAATAGAGAAATCTGCAGGACCATGCTAAAAAATGAACACTCAATATGCTTTCTAGGAACTTCAGATAGCATTAAATGCAAGAGTTTTTGCAAAGTTTTGTAGATATAAATGCAAAATTTGCAAAAAAGGGTAGCAATGAACGCTCCAAAAGCCTGGCTTTCTGTATTTAGTTCCTTATTTTCCCAAAAATTTGGGTGAGTATCTTTTGAAACAAGAAACCTTTCATTGGATTAGTGTAATTGATCTATGAACATTACAGAGTTCAGTAGCTTCTATGAACAAATAGTCAAACAGACCTTGTTTGCCCAGAATGTTCCCTGTGATGATCAATCTTCTTTTATCATTGTTTGACTGTTTTTCCTTGTTATATTAATAAAATGCAAGCCACTACTAGAAAAGATGAAATATCATCAGAGCATTGTAGATCCTTATTATCGTAGAAAATGCCTTCAAAATTTATAAATTGTATTATAGTATATAGAAAAAGAAGGGCCCCAGTACAATCAAATCTGTCAGTGTTGAATGAGAAGGCTTTCTTAATCATGCCAGAAAGGCATGTCTTGCAGTAATTATATGTTCTGCATATACTCGAGTACAAGTGTTGCAATGCAGTACCTCTGTTTGGAACTCTTTTTCCCCCTGCTTTGAGTTAGAAGCAAGAACCTTTACAGCTAATACTTCTCCAGTAGGCATGACAGCTTTATATACAGGACCAAACGAACCTTGTCCCAAAACAGTTGTGAATTTTTGTGTAGCTTTCTGTATATCCCTGGAAAAGAAAAACCAACAAATTGAGACATCAACTTATGCTTTACAATACATCAACTACATGTATTGTCTACTTGGGTTTACTATAAGAAAGTTGGTGGGGTGCTATACCCCAGACCCAAAATCAAATCTACGCTAAACCAGAGGTTGGTTACCGTTATCACAGCACTACTCTCTTGACTATGGAGATTTGAATAGAAAAGGAACCAATATATAAATCAAAGACTATTGTGTAGGATTAATATCATCTCAAGAGGTATATCTTTCAGTAGAGTAAGAGGGGTGGATTCTTTTTCTTTATCAAGAAATAGATATAGAAATGAACTTCTATGTAGTTAATGAAGTAACCAGAAAGGAAAAAAAAAGAAGAGTTAATACACGTATCATAAGTTGGAATTTTAATGCAGCACAATAACAGAACTTCGCTTCCTTTTTAGAGATTTACGTACTTGTAAGAGTATCTAAGTATGCGGGATGCAGAAGCAAACTGATCTTTACTGTGATGATTCCACCAAGAAGAAACCGGAGAGCTCTTCTGAGGGTGTTCTGATCCCCGGATGGTAATAGAACTTGCAAGGGATGCACTAAAGTCATTGCTTGTCCCCAAGCCATTCATGCGTATTGGAAGAGCTGGAAGAATACGCTCATTTGAGCACTGTTGGAGATTAGAACGCTTCTTGTACCACCATATGCCGAAAAATATGAGTGAAGCAATCAAGATACCAAGGGCCAAACCAACAGAGATTCCAATAACAACCAAATCACCTTTACGAACCATTCTTCGGTCTCTTTTGAAACTTAGACAATGAAAACATCTTGAGTTGAGAAGTTCAGCAGGCTCACTGCCATAAACAAACAAAAATATCATGTAAAATGAAAGAAGTTTACTCAGAAAAGTAGGACTAGTCATGCCAGAAAGCACACAGTTCATCAACAATAACAATGACAACAAATATGGTTTCTCTCTTTTCCTTCCCTATGCCTGTTAGTATTATGGTTGGAAATGCTTACTTGCCAAGGATTATAATTTATTGAATCGGAAAGGAACAAGATCACATAAACTAGAAACAAAATATTCATATTTTCCAGCATTTTAGATATAAATAGTTTACATAATCTCTCATAAAAAAAATCTGGAAGAAAAAAAAAGGATCCAGGTGTTTTTTACAATGCAAGTCTGTATAAACAGAAGTAAAGGACTAAACCAACCGGGGCAGAGTTATAAAGTAACAAACAAAGATTGTAACCGTGCATAATTTTTGGCGCTGAAAGCAGCATTCAACTGAGCAGGTTATCACAAGAAAGTACGTATTTTCAAGTATGAAAAGGCAACGATGCCTAGGCAAAGAAAAACCTAAGCAAATACATATTTGTACTATGAACCAGAGGGAAAAACAAGGTCCGAAAGGCAATTTTACAATTTGACATCTGTAAAACAAATTTCAGAAGTCACCAATTAACAGGACAGACATCAAAGAGAGAATCACAAAACTTGGAAAAACAAGGGAGATGACCAGACAAAACTCTGCTGCTCATCACCTGCTTTCCGAAACAGAAACTTTCAACTAAGTTTCAAGGATATTCATATCTAGCTTTTCCTATTCCTCTGTTTAGCGTGCGTTTTAGCCAAAAACCGCAAAACAGTGCAAATTCGTTGTGTTCATCATTCAAATGCATTAAATAATGAGCAACAACACATTTGATGATGACAAATTGAGACAAAATACAAGCCATTCATTACTTCCAAATCCCAGTAAACTGTGTTTTCTTGAATCAGTCAACATAAAGCCACAAATTATGCACAAGAACCGACTTGGGGAAGAAATGCAATCAAGAGTCCTCTGCAAGGCACTGTCTATCTTTTTCCTAATACACTCTGTGTCTACTCATATCTTCTATGCACCTATAACATCACTGCTTATCATCATAGAACCATAAATTAAGCTCGGATTGAAAGCTAGCAAATCCCACCATAAATATTACTTACTGATGCAACAAGTCATGAAAATATCCAACAGCCCCATATTTTCTACAGCAATACCTCTTCACCAAAACTATCAAATGGGTTCCCTCCCTCCAGAGCTTCACCACAAGAGTGAAAAAAAAAACCAGCACGAAGTTGACTATCAAAACCAACAAACCCAAGAAAGCAAAAGGTATCCAAAAAAGGAAGCTTAGTAAAATGAAAATATCCTCAAACATACCTTATAAAACTGTCGATCACTGTCCGTGCAAAACACACTTGTTTGATAAGTCTGTCCTTGATTTTTCAATGAAGACCTCAAAAGCATGACCTGGTTAAACAAAGAAACCGTAGACTGAAGAAGACCAAAGACCCTGATCAATTAAATTTAATTTAATTCACAAAACTGAAAATAAAGAGTCCTAATTGGTGGCTTCAAATTGGAAAATAATAAATAAGGCCAGTGAAATCTTGATTACTCAAGGCTACGTCCCAAAGGCAAAAAGAATAAAAGAAGAGTATATTATACTTTAGTCCTTTCTTTCTAATTGTAATATACTTTAGTCCTCCATGTTTGATAATTTATTACTCAATCCTTGACAATTGTTGACCGTTGCCCCGTCAAAACATATGTTGGCTATTTTTTCTACATTCCAAAGACACCATTTGGTGATTTTAATTCTTATTTAAACACCAAATAATTTATTTTAAAGCAAAACCAATCAACGTTTTGATAAGGCAACGGTCAATAAGAGTCAAGGAGTTAAATTATAGGTTACAGCAATATAAAGGACTAACTTGTAACTAGATTAAATAAAGGGACTAAATTATAACTTTACTAAAAAAGACCGTGTAGGTCTTAGCCAAATGCATTGGCGTATTCGCGGCTTTACCAGCTTTTTGGCTCTTTTGCTATTGTCTTTTGGTTCAACTTTAATTACTATCATTTTTTCCCTAAATTACTACTTGTATATGCAGTCCATTTGATTATATACGGGATGACATCCCGCGTGCTGCTACGGGTTTATAAAATAAATATATTTGATAATATTATAATTATGAATCAGCGCTAAATAAATAATAAAAATTAAAAATATGATAGAGTAAATATTTCATGATGAAAAAAAAATTATGTTGGTGATTAAAAACTTAGAGACTGAATAAAATGATTTGTAGCAATTTACAGTGTTTTGTGAGGAAAGATACAGTACTTTCGCCATATGATTTAGCTTTTCAGTTAATAAAAGACAAAAAAATTACAAAGCTAAATTCTTTACCAACTTAATATTAAAAAAAAAACCAACAAAGATAATTTTAAAAGGAAAAAAACCCGTGAGAAAAAACGTTGCACCAATTGACAATATTTTGTGAGGAAAACTATAGAGCTTTTCCCAATAAAATAAACTAAAAAACCATTTAGAAAAATATTGTAGCAATCCACAGTGTTTTGTGAGAAAAACTATAATGCTTTCCTCATATGATTTAATTTTATTGTAATTATAATTTTTAACCAACTCAATATTCAAAAAACAATCGACAAAGATAATTTTGAAAAAAATCATTAAAAAATCACATGGGAAAATACTGCAACAATTCATAGTGTTTTAAAGAAAAAAAATAACAAAGCTAAATTCTTAATCAGCTCAATATTAAAAAAAATCGACAGAGATAATTTTAGAAAAAAAATAACAAAACAAACACAAAAAAAAATAAAAAAAATCATGTTGGAAACACTGTAGCAATTCACAGTGTTTTGTGATGAAAGCTATAGTGTTTCCCCACATGATTTATTATTTTTTTTATAATAACTTGTAATTGTAATTCACAAATAACTCAATATTAAAAAAATAAAATTGAAAAAGATAATTTGAAAAAAATTATAACAAAAAAAACCATGCGGAGAGACACTGTAGCAATCCACAATGTTTTATGAGCAAAACTATAATGCTTTCCCCACATGATTAAGCTTTATTACAAAGTTAAATTTTAACCAACTCAATATTAAAAAAAAATCGACGAAGATAATTTTGGAAAAAAAATATTACAAAAAAAAACACAAAAGAAACTGGAAAAAAACCATGTGAGGAAAAACTGTATCAATCCATAGTGTTTTGTGATGAAAAACTTGCATTTACTTGTAATTGTAATTTTTAACCAGCTTAATATTTAAAAAATAAAATTGACAAAGATAATTTTAGAGAAAAACATAACAAAAAAACCATGTGGAAAAAAACACTGTAGCAATCAACAGTAATTTTCGAGGAAAATTACAGAGCTTTCCTCACATATTATAACTGTAATTTTTAACCAGCTCAATATTAAAAAATAAAATAGAAAAAGATAATTTCGGAGAAAATCATAAAAAAACCATGCGGAGAAACACTATAGCAATTAACAATGTTTTGAAGAAAAAAATTACAAAAAATTCTCAATCAGTTAAAAAAATCGACAAATATAATTTTAAAAAATAAAATAAAATAAAATAGAACAATTATGTGAAAAAACATCGCAGCAATCCACAGTATTTTAAAGAAAAAAATTACGAAGCAAAAATTTTAACTAGGTCAATATTTAAAAAGTAAAATCAACAAAAATAATTTTGAAAAAAAAAAGAAAAAATAGAAAAGTTGAAAAAAAAATAATTTAGAAAAAAACGAAAAAAAAAGAAAAAAAGGGAAAGTTAGCCAAAAGAAAAGGGGGAACAATGTGGATTACTATTGTAATCCACAGTAAATTGTGTGTGGGGGAACAGTGATTCTCCCACACGATTTAGATATTGTTGTAATGTGATTATTATTTAACAAAATTATATCAACTCGAGGCCTAACTTAAAGCAAATTAGTAAGAAAATCCGATTTTTTTTACCAAAACACGTTATTTTGGCCTTTTTCTTTCAAAAGTACATATATTAAAACCTCTAAAATAACATCATTTTAGAGGTTTTTGTTTCTTTATTTTAAAAAATAAAACTTAAGCTTGGGTTAATCCATTTTAATCTATCTAATCCATAACTCAAGCTTCGAATATGATAGACTTTCATGTTAGATTTTATAACTAGGAATAAAACCATAAGCAAGGTTATCATAACCATAAAGAGTTTTCTTCTTTTATGTTGGATTTAATAATTTTATTATTTCTTTTAATCATGCTTTAAATTGTTTAAATAAATTATATTAGAATTTTAAATGTGTATCAATGTTAACTTTTTCACTTTACTTGAATTAATAGATTAAGAAAATATTTCGATATATACTGTAGAGTTCTCCATGTTTTTTTTTTAATATGATTTCATCATTTAAATAAATTGAAATAAAATGGATCTATCATCATAATGGATTAAGGGACTTGGTCGTTCCGTTGACATTTAGGAGACAGTCAATTAGTAAAGTCTAAGAAAAACTTCAATGAATCTCGAGACTTTTCTACGGCTGGTATCAAATTGGGCTGCATGGGTTGGCGTTACCTACTATCTTGGATTACGTCTAATCTCACAATTCCAACATTTTGGATTTGTTTGATACATATATAATACAATAATTAAATATTATAAGCAATTCAATTTAATTCATGAAAAATATGAAAGGGAAAAGTCATGATATATTATAGCCTAGTAAATAAACTCTAATTAACAATATTATAAATATCATAAATATCAAAATAAATCATTTTATGCTCTGAATCCTTTATGTCTTAAATGTCTTGACCACGTCATAATAATTAAGTTTCATATAAGAAATTAGTATTAATAGAAAACTTTATTTCAACTCAATAGATAATTAAAATCACATTAGTCATTAAAAAAAACAAAAATATTAGTTAATGTTTACATTTCATTTCCTTTACTTCTTATTTAAGGTCTTATTAATTAACTTGCTAGCAATATTCTACCTCACAAAATACACCACTTACTTAAAAGTAATGTTAATTTTCTTCAAACCCTAGGTAATTCATTTACCATGGGTTTAAAATATCACAACAAGTTCTTTCTCGTGCACTCAACATTGGATCGAACTCTCTTCACTTCTTAAAAAATATTTCATTTTATATTCGTAATCATACAATCCTTTATTACCATAAAATCTTATCATTCAAAACATTTTTTATGATATTTTACACA
>Ga0325403_1000650_pt1 | contig 25862 bp, 19 predicted proteins | sample PopdelMetagenome_19_FD_205665 | JGI IMG/M metagenome (GOLD analysis project Ga0325403, IMG submission 205665) | Populus deltoides microbial communities from Bellville, Georgia, United States - Xylem-PdKOR-R4 | ecosystem: Host-associated > Plants > Phyllosphere > Stem > Wood/Secondary xylem... | reverse complement strand
CTTGCCGTAGGAGGTGGAGTTCTCGCTGACGAGGAACACCTCCTTGACGCCCTGCTCGGCGAGCCAGCGGGCCTCGGTGAGCACGTCGGCCGGGGGGCGGGAGACGAAGGAGCCGCGGAAGGCGGGGATGGCGCAGAACGAGCAGCGCCGGTCGCAGCCTGAGGCGAGCTTCAGCGGCGCCCAGGGGGCGGAGCCGAGGCGGGCGCGGACCACGGGCGGACCGGAGTCGGGGACGCGTCCCAGGGCGGAGTCGCTCAGCTCCCCCAGGCCGGGGAGGGCCACGGCGCCGCCGCGGGCCGCGGCCTGGCGCTTCGCGGGGCTGACCGGCAGCAGGGTGCGGCGGTCGCGCGGCACGTGGGACTCGGGCCGCTCCCCGTGGAGGATGCCCTCCAGGTGCGAGGACAGCTCGGTGTAGGAGTCGAAGCCGAGCACGGCGTCGACCTCGGGGAGCTCCTCGGCGAGGTCCTTGCCGTACCGCTCCGACATGCAGCCCACGGCGACGACCGCCTGGGTGCGGGCGGCCTCGTCGTCGCGCAGCTCGGCGACGTCGAGCAGCACGTCGACGCTGTCCTTCTTGGCCTGCTCGACGAAGCCGCAGGTGTTGACCACCGCGACGTCGGCCAGGGCGGGGTCGGTCTCCAGGCGCCACCCCGCCGAGGCCAGGCGGCCGGCCAGCTCCTCGGAGTCGACCTCGTTGCGGACGCAGCCGAGGGTCACCAGCGCCACGGAGCGCTGGGGGGAGGGGGGTGACGTGCGGGTGGTCGTCGGGGTGGGCGCGGGCACCCGTCGAGGGTACGGGCCCCCGGGCCGGCGTCGGTCGGCGCTGGCCGCCCGCGACGACGGCCCGGGCCTCAGCCGCGGTCGGTGAGGTTCCAGGCGTCCTCGGAGCCCGGGTCGTCGCCCTCGTCGTCCCAGCCTTCGCCGTCGGCGAGGTCGACGACCGCCGTCGCCCCCTCGGGGACCACGACCGGCGGGCCGCCTCGGCCGGTGCCGGTGGCCTCGCCCTGCAGGCGGGCGAGGGCCTCGTCGAGGTCGTCGGGCTTGACGTAGACGTCGCGGGCCTTGGAGCCCTCCGAGGGCCCGACCACGCCGCGCTGCTCCAGCAGGTCCATCAGGCGCCCCGCCTTGGCGAAGCCCACGCGCAGCTTGCGCTGCAGCATCGACGTGGAGCCGAACTGCGTGGTGATGATGTGCTCCGCCGCGGCGAGCATCAGCTCGAGGTCGTCGCCGACGTCCTCGGCGATCTTCTGGGCGTTGCTCGCGGCCACCACGCCCTCGACGTACTGCGGGTCGGCCTGGGTCTTGACGTGCGCGACGACGCGCGCGACCTCGGACTCGGTGACCCAGGCCCCCTGCACGCGGTTGGGCTTGGAGGTGCCCATGGGCAGGAAGAGCGCGTCGCCCTGGCCGATGAGCTTCTCGGCGCCCGGCTGGTCGAGCACGACCCGGGAGTCGGCGAGGGAGCTGGTGGCGAAGGCGAGGCGCGAGGGCACGTTCGCCTTGATGAGGCCGGTGACGACGTCGACCGAGGGCCGCTGCGTGGCGAGGACCAGGTGGATGCCGGCGGCGCGGGCGAGCTGGGTGATCCTGACGATCGAGTCCTCGACGTCGCGGGGGGCGACCATCATCAGGTCGGCCAGCTCGTCGACGACCACCAGCAGGTAGGGGTAGCGGCGGAAGACCCGGTCGCTGCCCGGGAGGGCCTCGATGCGGTCCTCGTCGACGGCGGCGTTGAAGTCGTCGACGTGCTTGAAGCCGTACTCGGCGAGGTCGTCGTAGCGGCGGTCCATCTCCTCGACCACCCACTGGAGGGCCTCGGCGGCCTTCTTCGCGTTCGTGATGATCGGGTTGAGCAGGTGCGGGATGCCCTCGTAGGCCGTGAGCTCCACGCGCTTGGGGTCGACCAGGATCATCTTGACCTGCTCGGGCGTGGCCCTCATGAGGATCGACACGATCATGGAGTTGATGAAGCTCGACTTGCCGGCACCGGTGGCGCCGGCGACGAGCAGGTGGGGAGTCTTGGCGAGGTTGGTGATGACGTACCCGCCCTCGACGTCCTTGCCGATCCCCATGACCATCGGGTGCTTGTTCTTCTGCGCCACCTCGCTGCGCAGCACGTCGCCCAGCACCACGACCTCGCGGTCGGTGTTGGGGATCTCCACGCCGATCGCCGACTTGCCGGGGATGGGGCTGAGGATGCGGACGTCGGCGCTGGCCACCGCGTAGGCGATGTTCTTGGACAGCGCCGTGACCTTCTCGACCTTGACGCCGGTGCCCAGCTCGACCTCGTACCGGGTGACCGTGGGGCCGCGGGTGAAGTCGGCCACGCGGGCGTCGATGGAGAAGTTCTCCAGGACGGCCGTGAGCGCGTCGACCACCCGGTCGTTGGCCTCGGTGCGGGTGGCGTGGCCCTCGCCGTGGCCCAGGACGTCGTCGCCGGGCATCTCGTAGGTGCCGTTGAACGACATCGCCATCTGCTCGACGCGGTGCGGCAGCTGGGTGGTCGGCGGGGCCTGGCGCAGCGCGGGGACGGGCGGCTGCGCGCCCCGGGCGTGGGCGGTGACGCCGGCGGCCGAGGAGGTGCGGGGCGCGGCGTCGGCGGCGTCGGCGGGGTCGCCCGCGTCGTCGAGGCCGGCGGCGGGCGCCCCCGTGGGCACCTCGGCCGTCGGGGCGCTGGTGCCGAAGTCGCGGAACGGGTCGAAGACCTCCTCCACCGCGGTCTCCGGGAGCTCGATCGTCTGGCCGGCCTGCTCCTCGAAGGCGGGCCTGTCGTCGCGCGGGGCCTTCTTGCCGCGGCGTCCCTTGCGGCCCTCGGGCTCGCCCTCGCGCTCCATGGCCTGCTCGTAGGCCTCGTCGCCGTGGCGGTCCGCGCGGGCGCGGCCCAGCTGGCGGCGCTCGAGCTCGCCGTCCGGGTCGTCCCAGTCCTCGTCGGACCCGCGGGGACCGTGGACCTCGTCGCCACCGGTCAGGGTGCGGTACAGCTGCCCGAGGCGGTGCGGCACCAGGTGCACCGGGGTCGCGGTGGTCACCAGCACGCCGAAGACCGCCAGCATCGCCAGCAGCACGTAGGTCAGCGCCTCGCGGACGGCGGCCTCGAGCGGCGTCGCCACGAGGTAGCCGAGCACGCCGCCGGCGGTGCGCAGGGGCTCGAGACCGGCCTCCACCGGGCTGCCGGCACCGCTGTTGAGGTGCAGCACGCCGGCCACGGCGACGGTGATGAGCGACAGCCCGACCACGACGCGGCCGTTCTCGCTGCCCCGGTCGGGGCGCAGCAGCAGGCGCAGCGCCAGCACGGCCAGGGCGATCGGCAGCGCGAGGCTGACCTTGCCGACGGTGCCCGCGACCACGGCGTGCACGACGTCGCCGAAGGTCCCCGGCATCGCCCACCACTCGCGGGCGGCGACGACGATGGCCGCGGCGACCAGGGCGAGGCCGATGCCGTCGCGGCGGACGTCCGGGTCGAGGTCGGCGCTGTCGGGGCGGCCCCGGCGCGCTCCCCCGCCGACGGCGTGCGCGATCCCCATCCAGGTGCCGCGGACGGCCCGCACCGGCCACCAGGGCCGGGTGCGCGCGTGCGCGGGGGCTGGGGTGCGGCCCTTCGACGCGCCGCCCTTGACGGCCTTGGAGGAGGCGGTGCGGGGGGTCGCGCGAGCGGTCGCGGTCCTCCCGCCGGAACGGGAGGACGACGACGCCTTCGTCCGCGACGTCGTCGAGGGCGAGCGCGTAGCCATGCGGTCACGCTAACGCGACGTCACATCCCTCACACAGGCCCCACGCCGGGACGGAACCGGCGCGGGGCCCCCGAGGGGGCGGGACCGCTGCACCAGCGGTCCCACCAGCCGCTCAGGCCTCGACGACCACCGGGATGATCATGGGGCGGCGGCGCAGCGAGGTTCCCGCCCAGCGGCCGACCACCCGGCGCACGACCTGCTGCAGCTGGTGCACGTCGACCTTGGCGCCCTGCCCGCCGCCCTGGCCCACCGCCTGCGAGAGGGCGTCCACGATCTTGGGGGCGATCGACTGCAGCGTCGACGTGTCCTCGGCGACGCCCCGGGCGTGGACCTCCGGTCCCGCCACCACCTTGCCGGTCGAGGAGTCGACGACCACGAACACGGAGATGAAGCCCTCGTCGCCCAGCACGAGGCGGTCCTTGAGGTCGGCCTCCGTGATCGAGCCGACGGAGGAGCCGTCGACGTAGACGTAGCCGCACTTCACCGCACCCGTGACGCGGGCGCGCCCCTCGCGCAGGTCGATGACGGTGCCGCAGTCGGCCAGCACCACGCGGTCGCGCGGCACACCCGTCCTGACCGCCAGGTCGGCGTTGGCGTGCAGGTGGCGCACCTCGCCGTGCACCGGCATGACGTTCTTCGGCTTGACGATGTTGTAGCAGTACAGGAGCTCGCCGGCGCTCGCGTGGCCCGACACGTGCACCCGGGCGTTGCCCGAGTGCACGACGTCGGCGCCGAGCCGCATCAGGCCGTTGATGACCCGGTAGACCGCGTTCTCGTTGCCCGGGATGAGCGAGGAGGCCAGGACGACGGTGTCACCCGCGCCGACCTGCACGCGGTGGTCACCGTTGGCCATGCGGCTCAGCGCCGCCATCGGCTCGCCCTGCGAGCCGGTGCACATGAGCACGACCTGCGAGTCGGGCAGGTCGTCGACCTGCTTGAGGTCGATCAGCACGCCCTTGGGCACCTGCAGGTAGCCGAGGTCGGCGGCGACGCCCATGTTGCGGACCATCGAGCGCCCCACGAAGGCGACCTTGCGGCCGTGCTGGTGCGCGGTGTCGAGCACCTGCTGCACGCGGTGCACGTGCGAGGCGAAGCTCGCCACGATGAGGCGGCGCTGGGCGCTGCCGAAGACGCGGTCGAGCACCGGGGTGATCTCGCGCTCGGAGGTGGTGAAGCCCGGCACCTCGGCGTTGGTGGAGTCGACCATGAACAGGTCGACCCCGGCCTCGCCCAGGCGCGCGAAGGCGCGCAGGTCGGTGATGCGCCCGTCGAGCGGGAGCTGGTCCATCTTGAAGTCACCGGTGTGCAGCACCGTGCCGGCGCTGGTGCGCACGGCGACGGCGAGGGCGTCGGGGATGGAGTGGTTCACGGCCACGAACTCGCACTCGAAGGGGCCGAGCTGCTCGACCTGCCCCTCCTTCACCGCCAGCGTGTACGGCTGGATGCGGTGCTCCTTGAGCTTGGCCTCGATGAACGCCAGCGTCAGGGTGGAGCCCACGAGGGGGATGTCCGGGCGCAGGCGCAGCAGGAACGGCACGGCGCCGATGTGGTCCTCGTGGCCGTGCGTGAGCACCACGGCGACGACGTCGTCGAGGCGGTCGGCGATGTGGGAGAAGTCCGGGAGGATCAGGTCGACGCCGGGCTGGTTGTCCTCGGGGAACAGCACGCCGCAGTCGATGACCAGCAGCTTGCCGTCGATCTCGAGGACTGCCATGTTGCGGCCCACCTCGGCGAGGCCGCCGAGGGCGACGATGCGCAGCGTGCCGCGGCTGAGCCTCGGGGGCGGGCCGAGCGGGCCCGGCATCGCGCCGGGCAGGACGTCGTGGGGCGCGATGCGCTGGTCGGAGCCCTGGTCGGGGCCCTGGGCCCCGCGCTGGCCCTGGCCGGAGCCCTGACCGGAGCCCTGGCCTCCGCGCTGGCCGGAGCCCCGGCCTCCGCGCTGGCCGTTGCGGGAGGCGGAGGACCCGCCGGAGTTCGTTCGGGTGGGGGCTGTCACAGCAGGCTGGCTCCTCGCAGGTCGTCGGCGAGGTGCGCGACCTGCTCGTCGGTCGCCTCCACGAGGGGGAGGCGCACGTGGCGGTTGGGGATGGCGCCGGTCAGCTCGAGCGCCGCCTTGACCATGACCGCGCCCTGGGCGCGGGTCATGATCGCGGTGACGGCCGGGACCAGCTGGGCGTTCAGGGAGCGGGCGGTGGCCAGGCCGCCGGAGTCGACGGCGGCCACCATCCGCGCGTACTGCGGCGCCGCCACGTGGGCGACGACGCTGACGATGCCGGCGGCGCCCTGCGCGAGGTGCGCCAGGTTGATCTGGTCGCTCCCCGAGTAGTAGGCGAGGCCGCCGGCGGTGGCGGCCATGACGGCGGCCGAGGCGAACAGGTCGTCCTTGGCGTCCTTCACGGCGACGATCCGCGGGTGCTCCGCGAGGCGCACGAGCGTCTCGCTGGCCACCGCGGTCCCGGTGCGACCCGGGATGTCGTACAGCATGACCGGCAGGTCCGTGGCGTCGGCGGCCGCGGTGAAGTGCCGGTAGAGCCCCTCCTGGGGCGGCTTGTTGTAGTACGGGGTCACGACCAGCAGGCCGTGCACGCCCGTCTTCTCCGCGGCGCGGGCGCGGCGGAGGGTGTGGTCGGTGTCGTTGTTGCCGCAGCCGGCGACGACGTGGGCGCGGTCTCCCACGGCCTCCACCACGGCGGCGAGCAGGGCGTCGTGCTCGTGCTCGGCCAGGGTCGGCGACTCCCCCGTCGTGCCGGCGACGACGAGGCCGTCGTTGCCCTCGTCGACCAGGCGCGCCGCGAGCGCCTGGGCGGCGGCGACGTCGAGGGCGCCGTCAGCGGTGAACGGCGTGGCCATCGCCGTCAGGACGGCCCCGAACGGACGGGACGTCGTGGAGGCCGGGGCGGGGAGCACCGGGGAAGGCTACCGGCAGGCCTCAGCGGCCCGGGCGCTCGTCCGGGGCACCGCGCGGGGACGGCTCGGGTGCGCTGCTCGACACCACGCCTGGCGCCTGGCCGCCGTCGTCGGCCCCGGCCGGGCCCGGGAGCGCGGAGCCGACGTCGCCGAGGGCCTCGGGGCCGGGCTCGGGCTCGCTGGCGCGCTGCGAGGTCGACTCCGCGTCGGGACCCGCGGCCAGCACGGCGGCCGCGGAGGCCGCCCCGGCCCCGGCGCCGGCCGCGCGGGCGGCGCGGCCCTGCGTGCGGCGCTCCTTCAGGGAGGTGGCCAGCTTCTCCTTCATGGAGGCGGCGTAGACGTCCACGTACTCCTGCTCGGACAGCCTCATGATCTCGTAGGTGATCTCGTCGGTTACCGAGCGGAGCACGAACCTGTCGTTCTCCATGCCCTCGTACCGGGAGAAGTCGAGCGGGGCCCCGATGGTGATGCCCACGCGGCGGATGCGGGGCAGCTTGCGGCCGATGGGCTGGATGACGTCGGTGCCGTGCATCGCGACCGGGAGCACCGGGACGCCGCTGGTCAGGGCGACCCGGGCCACACCGGTCTTGCCGCGGTACAGCCGGCCGTCGGGGCTGCGGGTGCCCTCGGGGTAGATGCCGAACAGCTCGCCGCGGTCGAGCACCTGCAGGGCCAGGTCGATCGCGGCCTCGCTGGCCCTGCCGCCCGACCTGTCGACCGGCAGCTGCCCGACGCCCTTGAAGAACCCGGCGGTGATGCGCCCCTTCACCCCGCGGCCGGTGAAGTAGTCGGACTTCGCCATGAAGCTGACCCGGCGCGGCACCACCATGGGCAGGAAGATCGAGTCCGAGAACGACAGGTGGTTGCTGGCGAGGACCGCCGGTCCCGTCAGCGGCACGTGCTCGAGCCCCTTCACCTCGGGCCGGAACAGCGAGGTGATGACGGGGTAGAGGACCGCCTTGAACAGCCAGTACAGCAACCCGTCCTCCTCGCGCTCGCGTTCCCGGCACGGCCTGCTGCCCTGCGCGGTCGCGCCCGCCTCCGCTGCGCCAACCTTAGGGTCGCGACGACCGCCGGTCGCCCGCGACCGGGTGTCCGTCCGTGCGACGATGGCGCGCGTGGGTGTCCTGGCCGGTGCGGAGGCCTTCGCCGCCGACGGCGCCGCCGGCTCGGGCGGCCCCGCCGTCCTGCTCTGCCACGGCTTCACCGGCTCCCCCCAGGGCCTTCGCCCCTGGGCCGAGGACCTGGCCGCCGCCGGCCTCGCCGTGCGCCTGCCCCGCCTCCCCGGGCACGGCACCACCTGGCAGGAGCTCGCCCGCACCACGTGGTCCGACTGGGTCGGCGCCGTGGCGGCCGAGCTGGCGGCGCTGCGCGCCCAGGGCCGGCGGGTCGTCGTGGGCGGGCTGTCCATGGGGGGCGCGCTCGCGCTCCGCCTCGCGGCCGACCACCCCGCCGACGTCGCCGGCCTGGTGCTCGTCAACCCCGCCGTGCGCCTGCGCGACCCGCGCCTCGCCGCCGTGCGCGCCCTGCCCGCAGCGCGGCGGCTGGGCCTGCTCGGGCGCCGCGAGCTGACCGCGGGCGCCATCGGCGGGGACGTCGCCGCCCCCGGGGTCGTCGAGCTCGCCTACGACAGGGTCCCGCTGACGGCCGTCGCGTCGATGCTCGAGGGGCTGCGCGGCGTCGCCCGCGACCTGCCCCGGGTGGTCGCCCCGACCGCGCTGCTGCGCTCGGCGGTCGACGCCGTCGTGCCGGCTTCCAGCAGCGCCCTGGTCCTGGCGCGCACCGGCGCCGCCGACGTGCGCGAGGAGGTGCTCCAGCGCAGCCGGCACGTGGCCACCCTCGACCACGACGCGCCGCGGATCACCGCCGCCACCCTCGCGCTGGTGGAGCGCACCTGCCGGGCGGTGCCCGCATGAGCACGGCGACGCCGCCCGGCGACGGGCCGGGCGAGGGCCCCGAGGACCCCCGCGACGACGAGCAGCCCTCCGACCGCACGCCCGAGCCCTCCGAGCAGCCCTCCGGCCAGGCCCCCGAGCCACCGGAGCAGCCCTCGGAGCAGCCCTCGGAGCGGCCGGCCGAGCAGGCCGCGGCCCCCACCGCGGGTGCCGGCGGGGTCGACGTCGACGCCGCGTGGGCGCAGATCATGGCCCACTGGAACGAGCCCGCCGTCGACCCGGGCACCCGCAGCCCCGCCCGCCCGGGCAGGCACCGGCGCGCGGACGGCCACGACGCGCCCGGCGCGCCCACCGGGCCGGAGGTCCCGCCCCACGAGATGCGGCGGCGCCGCACCGACTACCCCGCTCCCCCGCCCGCCCCGCAGGGCCCGTCAGCGCTGCCCGGGGCGCCGGCGTCGCCGTCCGCGCGACCCCCTGCGCCGCCGTCCGCTCCCCCGGTGCGCGCACCGCGGCCCGACGGCGCCCGCACGGGCCTGCCGGACGGTCGCGGCGGCACGGAGAGCGACCCCCTGGCCGAGGAGCACTACGTGCCGCCGGAACCGCCGCCGCTGCCGCGGGGCAGCTGGCGCACGTGGCTGCCCTGGGTGGGCGTCCTGGGCGTGCCGCTGTTCTTCGTGGTGGTGGTCGTGCTGCGCCCGCCGCTGCCGTCCGAGGTGGTTCTGGTCGCCGTGCTGGGCTTCGTGGCCGGCTTCCTGACGCTGGTGCTGCGCCTGCCCGACCACCGCGACGACGACGGCGACGACGGCGCCCGGGTCTGACCGAGCCGCCGTCGAGCCGCCGTCGAGCCGTCAGGCGCGGGCGAGGTCGGCGACGCCGATCATGCCGGCGTCGTTGCCGAGCTGGGCCGGCTCGAACGGGATCGCCGGGCGGTGCCCCCGGGCGGTGAGCTGCCGCGCGAAGGCCGCGCGCGCGGGCTCCAGCAGCAGGTCGCCCGCCTCGGAGACCCCACCGCCGATGATGATCATCGCGGGGTCGAGCGCGGCGACGATGCTGGCGGCGCCCTCCCCGATCCAGCGGCCGAGGTCGGCCAGCAGCTCGACGGCGGCGATGTCGCCCTCGGCGGCCGCCTGCGTGACGTGGGGGCCCTGGATCGCCTCGGCGTCCCCGCCGGACAGCTCCAGCAGGCGTGCCGCCAGCGGGGTGCCCTCGCGAGCCAGCTCGCGGGCCTCGCGCACCAGGGCGCGCCCGGAGGCGTACTGCTCCCAGCACCCCCGGTTGCCGCACCCGCAGCGGTGCCCGTCGGGCACCACCCGCACGTGGCCCAGCTCGCCGGCGAAGCCCGCGGCGCCGCGCAGCAGCCGGTCGCCGATGACGATGCCGCCCCCGAGCCCGGTGCCGATGGTCAGCAGCACGACGTCGTGGACGGCCCCGCCCGCCCGGTCTCCGGCGCGGCCGGCGCCGTGGGCGAACTCGCCCCACGCCGCGGCGTTGGCGTCGTTCTCCACCACCACGGGCAGCCCGAGGTGGCGCTCGAGGTCGGCCCGCAGCGGCTCGTCGCGCCACGCGAGGTTCGGGGCGAAGGTCACCACGGAGCGCCCGGCGTCGACGAAGCCGGCGGCGGCCACGCCCACGGCGGCGACGTCGTGCTCGCGCCGCAGCTCGGTGACCGCGTCGACGACGGCGTCCTCGATGGCGGCAACGTCGGTGGCAGGGGTGGAGCGGCGGGTCCGCGCGAGGATCCGCCCGGTCCCGTCGACGACGCCCGCGGCGATCTTGGTGCCGCCGATGTCCACGCCGATCGTGGGGCGGTCGGCCGGGCGGACCGCCGGACCGGTCGTGGACGGGGTCTCGCTGCTGCTCACGGTGCCGGAGGCTACCGGCCGTCCGGGGGTGGCGCCGCGCTGGCCAGCGGCGCTCGGGCGGGCCCCGGCTAGGATCGCAGCGGCCGCTCCAGCGCCGGTGCGGCCGGTGTGGCCAGAGCCACGCGTCCCGCCCGAGGAGAGCTGTGATCGAGCGAGCCGAGCCCCTGGACGTGCAGGTCGACCCGTCGACCTCCATCACCGACCTCCTGGTGGAGGTCGCCGCCGACGACCCCGGCCTGGCGCTCCTGGCGCGGCCCACCGCCGACGGGTGGGACCACCTGTCCGCCGCGGACGTCGTCGAGCGCGTGCGCTCCCTCGCGGCCGGCCTGGCCGCCAGCGGCGTCGCCCCCGGAGACCGCGTCGCCCTGCTCAGCCGCACCCGGCTGGAGTGGACCCTGGCCGACCTCGCCATCTGGTGGGCGGGCGCGGTGACCGTGCCGGTGTACGAGACGTCGTCGGCGGACCAGGCCGCATGGATCCTGTCCGACTCCGGCTGCGTCGCGGCGGTCGTCGAGCAGCCGCGGCACGCCGCGCTCCTGGCCTCGGTCGCCCCCGAGGTCCCCGCCCTCGCCCCGGAGCGCACCTGGGTCATCGACGACGGCGGCTTCGAGGCGCTGGTGGCCCTCGGCCGCGACCCGGGCCTGGCCGTCGACGCCACCGAGCTCGAGCGCCGCCGCAGCGCGGTGACCGGCGCCGACCTCGCCACGATCATCTACACCTCCGGCACCACCGGGCGCCCCAAGGGCTGCCAGCTGACGCACGCCAACTTCGTCATCCTGTCGCGCAACGCGGTCTCGGCGATCCCCGAGGTCTTCGGAGCGGGCGGCTCCACGCTGCTCTTCCTGCCGCTGGCGCACGTCTTCGCGCGCTTCGTCCAGGTGCTGAGCATCGCCGGGCGCACCACGCTGGCGCACACCGCCGACCCCAAGGACCTCACGCGCGACCTGGGCACCTTCAGGCCCTCGTACGTGCTGGCCGTGCCGCGCGTGTTCGAGAAGGTCTACGCCAGCGCCGAGCAGAAGGCGATCGAGGGCGGCAGGGGGAAGGTCTTCGCGAAGGCCGCGGCCGTCGCCGAGGCCCACAGCCGCGCCCAGGACTCGGCGCTCGCGGGCGGCCGCGGCCCGGGCCTGGCCCTGCGCGCCCAGCACGCCCTGTTCGACAGGCTCGTCTACTCCAAGCTGCGGGCCGCGCTCGGTGGGCGGGCCGAGTACGCCGTCTCCGGCGGCGGTCCCCTCGGAGACCGCCTCGGCCACTTCTTCAAGGGCGCCGGCATCCGGGTGCTCCAGGGCTACGGCCTGACCGAGACCACGGCCCCCACCACGGTGAACCGACCGGGCCGCATCAAGGTCGCCACCGTCGGGCGCCCGCTGCCGGGGACCTCGGTGCGCATCGCCGACGACGGCGAGGTGCTGCTCAAGGGCCCCCACGTGTTCTCCGGCTACTGGCACGACCCCGCCGCCGACGCCGAGGCCTTCGACGCCGACGGCTGGTTCCGCACCGGCGACCTGGGCTCCCTCGACGACGACGGCTTCCTGTCGATCACGGGCCGCAAGAAGGAGATCATCGTGACGGCCGGCGGCAAGAACGTCGCTCCCGCCGTCCTGGAGGACCGGCTGCGCGCGCACCCGATCATCAGCCAGGCGCTGGTGGTCGGTGACGCGCGCCCCTACGTCGCGGCGCTGCTCACCCTCGACGCCGACGTGCTGCCGGGGTGGCTGAAGGCGCGCGGCATGCCCGTGCTCGACGTCGCCGCCGCGGCCACCGACCCGGGCGTGCGGGCGGTGCTGCAGGAGGCCGTCGACGCCGCCAACGACGCCGTCTCGCGGGCCGAGCAGGTCAAGCGGTTCGCGGTGCTCGCCGAGGACTTCACCGAGGCCAACGGCCTCCTGACGCCCTCGATGAAGCTCCGGCGCCGCGTGGTGCTCCGCGAGCGCGCCGACGACGTCGAGCGGCTCTACGCGGGCGGCTGACGGGCTGGGGCGGTGGCGGGGTGAGCCGGCGTCCGGCGCGTCAGCGGGGCTCGAGGAGCTCCGCGAGCGCGTCGGCCCGCTGCTGCCATCCCCAGTCGCGGGCCACGCGCTCGCGGCCCGCCGCGCCCATCGCACGGGCGCGGGCCGGGTCGCTGAGCAGCCCGACGAGGGCGCGGGCCACCGCGGAGACGTCCGTGCCGTCGACGACGACCCCGGTCTCGCCGTCGGCGACGGCGTCGGGGGCTCCGCCGGAGCGCCCGACCACCACGGGCAGCCCGGCCGCTGCGGCCTCGAGGAAGCAGATGCCGAGGCCCTCCGTCTCCAGCCCCCCGCGACGGTCGCGGCACGGCATGGCGAAGACGTCGCCGGCGGCGTACGCGGCGGCGAGCTGACCGGCGGGGACGCGTCCGGCGAGGACCGCGTGCCCGGCGAGCCCGAGGTCGGCGACGAGCCGCTCCAGGGCGGCCCGGCGAGGTCCCGTCCCCACCAGCACGAGCGCGGCGCCCGGCACGGCGGCGCGGACGGCGGGCAGAGCGCGCAGGAGCACGTCCTGCCCCTTGCGCTGCACCAGCCGCGAGACGCACAGCACCACCGGTCGCCCCTGCACGCCCCAGGCCGCGCGCAGCGCCGCGGCGCCCTCGCGGACGGCGGGGTCGGTGGCGTCGAAGTCCGCTGCCTCGACGCCGGGGGCCAGGGGCACCAGCCGCGACCGCAGCCGGGCGGGCAGCGCCGCCGCGATGGTGGCGCCCGTGGCGGGCCCGAGCACCGTGACGACGTCGTTGACCGCGGCGATCCGGCGCAGCAGGGCCCGCGGACCGGGCAGGCGGGCCCACCAGACCTCGTGGCCGTGGGTGGTGGCCACGGCGCGGCGGACCCCGGCGCGCCGCAGCGCGGGCGCCAGCAGGCCGAGCGGTGCGGACGCGCCGAACCACACCCGGTCGCAGCCGTGGGCCCGGGCCGTGGCGGCGGTGCGGCGGGCCAGGCCGGGGGTCGGCAGCAGCAGTCGCGAGGGGTCGCGGACCACCAGGACCCCCCGCTCGGCCAGCTCGGCGTCGAGGGCCTCCTGGGCGGCCGCGGCCCCCGGACCGCGGTCCTGGCGGCGGGTGTGGACGACGGCGGTGCCCTCCGGCAGGCGGCGTACCACCTCGAGCACGAAGCTCTCGATGCCCCCCGCCCGCGGCGGGAAGTCGTTCGTGACCACCAGCGTCGTCCTGCGGCGCCGGCTGCCGGCCGCGCTCACCGGGCCAGCTCCGCCAGCTCGGCGCGCCACAGCGCCAGCACCCCGGCCCGGTCGGTGCCCAGCCGGGCCAGCGCCGCGTCGAGGGCCGCGTCGGCGTCGTCCTGGCCGTCCTGGCCGTCCTGGCCGGCGGCGGGGTCGGTGGCGGGGTCGGTGGCGGGGGTGCCGGACAGGGCGTCGCGCGAGGCCGACCGGTACAGCTCGACCACGGCGTCGTCGCCGTACCGACGCGCCAGCGCGTCCACGGCGAGCCAGGCCCCCGAGTAGGCAGGACCGATGTCGCTGCTGCGCTCGGGGTCGAAGTCCGCGGCCGTGGGCAGGTCGTCAGGGGGACCGTCGGCGCGCACCCGCCGGAGCAGGTCGGTCGCCACCACCTGCCGCGACAGGCCGGTGCCCTGGTACCCGACCCAGTCGGCGAACCCCTCCGAGAACCACAGCGGGACCGCCCGCACCGCGCCCGAGCGCGTGGCCACGTGGGTCAGCTCGTGGGTCAGCACCACCCGCCGCCCCACGGGCGCGAGCTGCCCGAACCCCCTCGGGTTGACCACCACGTGGTCGCCGCGGGTGGCGCCCTCGCCGCCGACCAGCTCACCGGTCGTCACGGCGGCGATCTGGCCCAGCCCGGCGTCGTCGTCACGACCGAGCAGGGCGGCCATCTGGGCCTGGTCGGCCGGGACCTCCACCACGGTCCGCCGGGGCCAGGCGGTGCCCCACACCGCGTCGACGCCCTCGGCGGCGGGGGTGGTGACCTCCGCCGTGCGCTCCAGGGCGCCGCGGTCGGCGGTCCCGAGGACGACGGCGCGCTCGGTGGTGACCACGTCCACCTCACCGAGGTCCCACAGGTCGGGCACCGTCTCGCCGTCGCGGTCGTCCACGACCGCCCAGCCGGCACCGGCCGGCACCACCGTCAGGTCCTGCTGGCGGCGGACGGGGTCGTCGCCGGCCCCGTCGACGGCCCAGACCAGCGTGGTGCGGGCCACCCAGCTGCCCTCCGGCAGCTGCTGGGAGCGGGCGTCGGTGAGCGCCGGCCCGCTGCCGGTCACCCGCCACGACCAGCTGCCCAGGGGCACCGGGTCGAGCCGCTCGAAGACCTCGGCGCTGCGCTGCCGGTAGGCGTCGAGCGCGGTCCGCGCCCCGGCGGTGACGTTGCCGTCTGCGCCGACGGCGGCCATCCAGCCGGCGCTGTCGCGCGCCAGCAGGGCGGACGCGCGCTCGTCCAGCAGGGCCTGCACGGCGCGGACGGCCGAGGGCGCTCCCGCGTCGGAGGCACCGCCCGCCGCGGCACCGCCGGCGCCACCGGCACCGTCGGCGGTGCTCGCGGCCAGCGGCGCGGCCTCCCGGGCGGCCTCCCGGGCGGCCGGCAGCGAGGCCAGCAGCCGCGGTCCGACCAGCACGGTCAGCCCGAGCACGGCGACCACCGCGGCGGCCAGGACGACCGCGCCTCCCGGGCGGGCCGCCGCGGACCACCGCCGGGGCGCCCGGCGCGCCGAGCGCCGCCCGCGCGAGGCGCGCAGCTCCGCGCGGCGGGGGAAGGGGGCTCCCGCACCGCCGGCACCGCCGGCACCGTCGGCACCGTCGGCACCGCCGTCACCGCCCGCGCCGTGCGCGAGGTGCCTGCCCCCCACGCTGCGATGCTAGGTGGACCCCCGGCCCCGCCGCGTCGGGCGTCCGGGCCGAGGGGGCCGTGACCGGAGGGAGCGGGCTGTCGGTGGGCGCGCCTAGCGTCCGCCGCGTGGCGCTCACCTCCCCCACCACACCCCCCGCGGCGACCCGCGAGCACCAGCAGGCCAGCTTCGAGGAGCTCTGGTCGCGCGAGCCCGCCGACGAGCCGCCCGCGGGCCTCCCGGCGGTGCCCCTGCACGAGGTCGACTTCGTCGTCGTCGACCTGGAGACCACCGGCGCCTCGGCCGCCACGTGCGCCATCACCGAGGTCGGGGCGGTGCGCGTGCGCGGGGGCGAGGTCGTCGCCGAGCTCGGGACCCTGGTGCGCCCCCCGGGGCCGATCCCCGCGGAGATCACCGCCCTGACGGGCATCTCCGACGCGATGGTCGCGGGCGCGCCGTCCATCGGCCAGGTGCTGGCGCCGCTGCTCGAGGTGGCCCGCGGAGCGGTGCTCGTGGCGCACAACGCCCCGTTCGACGTCTCCTTCCTGAAGGCCGCCTGCGCCGCCACCGGGCGGGAGTGGCCCGCGCCGCCCGTCGTCGACACCCTGCGGCTCGCGCGCGCCGTCCTGTCCCGGGGGGAGGTCCGCAACCACAAGCTGGGCACCCTCGCCGAGCACCTCTCGGCGCGGACGACGCCGACGCACCGCGCCCTGGACGACGCGCGCGCCACCGTCGACGTGCTCCACGCCCTGCTCGGCAGGGTCGGGTCCCTCGGGGTGACCGACCTCGCCGGCCTGGAGCAGCTCTGCGCCCGCGGGGGCGGTCGCGTCCCCGACGCCGTCCGCCGCAAGCGGACCCTCGCCGACGGCCTGCCCTCCGCCCCGGGCGTCTACCTCTTCAAGGACGCGCGGGGGCGGGTGCTCTACGTGGGCACCAGCCGGGACCTGCGCGCGCGGGTGCGGAGCTACTTCACCGCGGCGGAGCGCCGCACCCGGATGGCCGAGATGGTCTCGCTGGCCACCAGCGTCACCCCGGTGGTCTGCGCCACGCCCCTGGAGGCCCAGGTGCGCGAGCTGCGGCTCATCGCCGAGCACGACCCCCACTACAACCGGCGCTCGCGCCGCCCCGACCGGCTGCCCTGGGTCAAGCTGACCGCCGAGGCCTACCCGCGGATGTCGGTGGTGCGCGAGGTCCGCGACGACGCCGCGGCGGGCGCGGCCTACGCGGGGCCCTTCTCCTCGGTGGGCGCCGCGCAGGCCGCGGTCGAGGCCCTGCAGGACGCCCTGCCCCTGCGCCGGTGCACCGCCCGGCTCCCCCTGCGGCCCGCTGCCGGTGCCACGGCCTGCGCCCTGGCCGAGATCGGTCGCTGCGGTGCGCCCTGCACGGGAGCCCAGAGCCACGCCGACTACGCCGCCGTCAGCGCCCTGGCCCGCTCGGCCATCGTCGGCGACCCCGGCCCCGTGCTGGCCGCCGCGCGCGGACGCCTGGCCGAGCTGGTGGCGCTGGAGCGCTTCGAGGAGGCCGCCGCCGTGCGCGACAGGTCCCTGGCCTTCCTGCGGGGGGCCGCTCGCGCCCAGCGCCTGGCGCCCCTGGCGGCCGCCCCGGAGGTCGTGGCCGCCCGCAGGCGCCCCGGCGGCGGCTGGGAGCTGGTGGTGGTCCGGCACGGGCGGCTCGCCGGCACCACCACCACACCGCCCGGCGCCGACCCGCGCCCCGCCGTGGAGGCGCTGCGGGCCACCGCCGAGGTGGTGCCGCCCCCGGTGCCGCCCGAGCCCGCCTGCTCCGCCGAGGAGGCCGAGCGGGTCGCCGCCTGGCTGGAGGGCGACGGCGTGCGCCTGGTCTCCGTCGAGGGCGTCTGGGCCTGCCCCGTGGCCGGGGCGGGGGCCTCCGGCGGGAGCGGCGCGCACGCCCCGACCGTCCTAGGCTCGGCGGTGTGATCACCGCCATCGTCCACGTCGACGTCGAGGTCTCCCGCGTGCCCGAGGCCGCCCAGGCCATCGCCGACCTCGAGGGGGTGAGCGAGGTCTACTCCGTCACCGGTGACACCGACCTCGTCGTCCTGGTGCGCGTGCGCCAGCAGGAGGCCCTCGCCGACGTCATCGCCGACCGCATCGGCAAGGTCGACGGCGTCCGCGCCACCCGCACCTACCTCGCCTTCCGCACCTACTCCCAGCACGACCTCGAGGCGGCCTTCGCGCTGGGCGCCGAGGACTGACCGGCGCCGTCCCCGGTGGGGCGGGGGGCTGCCAGACGTCCCCGGCCTCAGGCCGCGGTGGCGGCCGTCCAGCGCTCCAGCACGGCAGACGCCGCCCCGCTGTCCACGGAGGCGGCGGCGGCGGTCAGCTGGCGGCCCACGGCCTCGTGGAGGTCCTCGGCGCCGCCGACACCGGCCGCGGCGTCGGCCGCGACCAGCGCGGCGGCCGCGTTCAGCAGCACCGCGTCGCGCACCGGCCCGCGGCGCCCGCCCAGCAGGTCGCGCGCCACCGCAGCGTTGTGAGGTGCATCACCGCCCTGCAGGTCGGCGAGGGTCGCCGGTGCGAGGCCGAGGGCGGCCGGGTCGAGGGAGAGCCGCTCGACGCCTCCGGCAGCCACCCGCCACACGGTCGAGGGGCCGCTGGTCGTCAGCTCGTCGAGACCGTCGTCGCCGCGGAAGACCAGGGCGCTGGTGCCCCGCCCCGCGAGCACGCCCGCCACCAGGGGGGCCAGGCGGGCGTCGGCCACCCCGATCGCGGCGGCCCCGGGCCGCCCGGGGTTGGTCAGCGGACCCAGCACGTTGAAGGCCGTGGGCACGCCCAGCCCCGACCGGGCCTCGGCGGCGTGGCGGAAGGCGGGGTGGAAGACGCGGGCGAAGGCGAAGGTGATGCCGACCTCTCCGGCGACCTCCCCCACCCGCGAGGCGGGCAGGTCGAGGCGGACCCCCAGCTCCTCGAGCAGGTCCGCCGACCCGCACAGCGACGACGCGGCGCGGTTGCCGTGCTTGACCACGGTGCGGCCGGCGCCGGCCACCACGAGCGCGGCCATCGTGGAGATGTTCACGGTGCCGACGCCGGTGCTCGACCTGTCACCGCCGGTGCCCACGACGTCCACGGCGGCCGCGGCCGGCCCGGCGCTCGCGGGCAGCCGCAGGGGGACGGCGTGGGCGAGCATCTCGTCGGCCAGGCCCGTGAGCTCCGCCACGGTCTCGCCCTTCGCGCGGAGGGCGACGAGGAAGCCCGCCAGGGCCACGGGGGGCGCCTCCCCGGCCATCACGCGGGCCATCGCCCAGGCGCTGTCCGCGACCTGCAGGTCCTGACCTGCGACGAGGGCCGTGATGAGACCGGGCCAGGAGCGCGCGTCGGGTGCCACGGAGGATCACCCTGCCAGGTCGGCCGGGGCTCCGACCCAGCCCGCCCCCAGGCGTCCGTGATCGAGTCGTAACCGCCGGCGCCCGATCCCGGCGGGTCCCGGCACCCGGTCGGTCACCGCCTCACCCCATAATGGCGCCGTGTCGAGCACAGCAGCCCTGCCGCACGCGCCGGCGGTCAACCGGCCCGATCCCGTCTCGGTGGGGACCATCGTCTGGCTCTCCAGCGAGCTGATGTTCTTCGCGGGACTCTTCGCGATGTACTTCACGATCCGGGCGGTGGTGCCCGACCTCTGGGTCACCGAGACCGAGCTGCTGAACATCCCGTTCTCGGCCACGAACACCACGGTGCTGGTGCTCAGCTCGTTCACCTGCCAGATGGGCGTGTTCGCCGCCGAGCGCTACCAGGTGGCGCGCACCGGGTCCCTCCTCGACTTCCGCCGCTGGGGGATGCGCGAGTGGTACGTCCTCACGTACCTCATGGGCGCCTTCTTCATCGCCGGCCAGGTCTTCGAGTACGCCGAGCTCGTCCACGAGGGGCTGACGATCTCCTCCAGCCCCTACGGCTCGGTCTTCTACCTGACCACGGGCTTCCACGGCCTCCACGTGACGGCCGGCCTCCTCGCGTTCCTGCTGGTGATCGGCCGCAGCTTCGCGGCTCGCCGGTTCGGCCACCAGGAGGCCACCAGCGCCGTCGTGACCAGCTACTACTGGCACTTCGTCGATGTCGTCTGGATCGGCCTCTTCCTCGTGATCTACGTGATCAAGTGATGGTCTCCGTGAGTCGCGTCACGTCCGCCGCGCGTCCTGTCGCGCACCGCTCCCCAAGGATGAGGATGTCCTCGTGAAGGCTCTCGCCGCCCGCCGGCGCCACCCGCTGGCGACCGTCGTCGTCACGCTGCTGGCGCTGCTCGTCGTCGGTGGCGCCTACACCGCCCTGACCCCCTCGAAGGCCGTCGCCGCCGCCGCCAGCACCGCTGACGTGCAGGCCGGCCGCGAGCTCTTCCTGGCCAACTGCGCCAACTGCCACGGCCTGCAGGCCCAGGGCACCGACGCCGGCCCCACGCTCATCGGCGTCGGCGCCGCCTCGGTCGACTTCCAGGTCGGCACCGGCCGCATGCCCCTGTCGGCCAACCTGCCCCAGGCGCACGACAAGCCCGTCCAGTTCTCCGACGAGCAGATCGGCCAGATGGCCGCCTACGTCGCGCAGCTGGCCCCCGGTCCGGCCATCCCCGCGGCCGAGTACCAGGAGTTCTCGGACGACCCCGAGCGCATCTCGACGGGCAACGAGCTCTTCCGCACCAACTGCGCGATGTGCCACAACGTGGTCGGCGCCGGCGGCGCCCTCACCCGCGGCAAGTACGCCCCGAACCTGCAGGACGTCTCGGCCAAGCACGTCTACGAGGCCATGCTCACCGGGCCCCAGTCGATGCCCGTCTTCAACGACGCGAACATCACGCCGGAGGAGAAGCAGGACATCGCCAGCTACCTGCACTACGTCGGCACCCAGCCGACCCCGGGCGGCCTGAGCCTGGGCAGCCTCGGCCCCGTGTCCGAGGGCCTGTTCGTCTGGGTCGGGGGCATCCTCGCCCTGGTCGGCTGCGCCGTGTGGCTCGGGGCGAGGGCCTCATGAGCACCCCCACCACTCTCACTGCCCTCCGGGAGGACCGGCGATGAAGGACTCCCCGACCACCGGGCACAACGACGCCGGCCCCAGCCACGGCGGCGTCGGCACCGACCTGGCCGCCCCCGAGGGCGCGGCGCTCGACAACCGCTTCGCGAACCCGGGCCTGCCGGCCCACCGGTACCGCACCACCGACATCGACCCGGCCGCCTCCAAGCGCGCCGAGCGGCAGGTCTCCACGATCTTCCTGCTGTCGGCCATCGGCACCGTCGTCTTCCTGGTGGGGTACTTCGCCCTGCCCATCGACGACGACAAGTCCCTCGGCCGGCTGCAGCTGTCGACGATGGTGCTGGGCCTCGGACTGGGCTTCGCGATCTTCCTGATCGGCATCGGCCTGGTCCACTGGGCCAAGACCCTGATGCCCGACCACGAGCAGATCGAGCTGCGCCACGACATCCGCGGCACGGACGAGGAGCGGCGCGACGCGTCGAACATCATCCTCGACGGCGTCGAGGAGAGCGGCATCATGCGCCGCACCGTGATCCGCAACTCGCTCATCGGCGCGATGGCGATCCTCCCCATCCCCGCCGTGGTGCTGTTCCGCGACCTGGGCCCGCTGCCCGGCGAGGTGCTGCGCGAGTCGCTGTGGGAGCAGGGCGTCCGCCTCACCCGCGACCCGGACGGGACCCCCATCCGGGCCGCTGACGTCACCTTCGGGTCCGTCTTCCACGTCATCCCCGACGGGCTCTCCGAGTCCTCGCACCCCATCGAGGAGAAGGCCAAGGCGGCCGTGCTCCTCATCCGCATCCAGCCCGAGGACGTCCAGCCGCTCGAGGGTGACCTCGCCGTGCGGAACGACTGGGACTACGACGGCATCTACGCCTACTCCAAGATCTGCACGCACGTCGGCTGCCCCGTGGCGCTCTACGAGCAGCAGACCCACCACCTCCTGTGCCCGTGCCACCAGTCGACGTTCGACCTGACGCAGCACTGCAAGGTGATCTTCGGTCCGGCCAAGCGGCCGCTCCCGCAACTTCCGATCACTGTGGACAGCGAGGGGTACCTGGTCGCCCAGGGCGACTTCCCCGAGCCGCCCGGCCCGAGCTACTGGGAGCGTGGCGCATCATGAGCTCGATCCTGACCGACAAGAGGACCGCGACCCTCGCGGGCTACGTCGACGACCGCGTCGGCGCGTCGAAGATCGTCAAGACCTTCGCCCGCAAGATCTTCCCCGACCACTGGTCGTTCATGCTGGGCGAGATCGCCCTCTACACCTTCGTGGTCCTGCTCATCTCCGGGACGTTCCTGACGTTCTGGTACACGCCGAGCATGGCCCTGACGACCTACGAGGGCTCCTACGCCCCGCTGGTCGGGCAGACCGTCTCCGAGGCCTACGAGACCACGCTGAACATCAGCTTCGACATCCGTGGCGGCCTGCTGATGCGGCAGATCCACCACTGGGCGGCGCTGCTGTTCGTAGCCGCGATCCTGGCCCACATGGCCCGCGTCTTCGTGACCGGGGCCTTCCGCAAGCCCCGCGAGCTGAACTGGATCGTCGGCTGCCTGCTGGCCATCCTCGCGCTGGCCGCCGGCTTCACCGGCTACTCGCTCCCCGACGACCTGCTCTCGGGCAACGGGCTGCGCATCATCTCCGGCGTCATCCAGGCGATCCCCGTGGTCGGCACCTACCTGGCGTTCTTCATCTTCGGTGGTGAGTTCCCCGGCGAGGTGATCATCCCGCGGCTGTTCATCCTCCACGTGATGCTCATCCCGGCAGCGCTGCTCGCCCTCATCGGCGTCCACCTGGGCCTGCTGGTGCTCCACAAGCACATGCAGTTCCCGGCCCCGGGCCGCACGAACACGAACGTCGTCGGCTACCCGGTCTTCCCGGTGTACGCCGCCAAGGCCGGTGGCTTCTTCTTCATCGTCTTCGGCGTCGTGGTGCTCATGGCCGCGGTCGTGACCATCAACCCGATCTGGGCGTACGGGCCGTACGACCCCTCCCCGATCGGCGCGGGTACGCAGCCCGACTGGTACATCCTCTTCGTCGACGGCGCGCTGCGCCTGATGCCGGGGTGGTTGGGCCCGATCCCGACGGAGTTCTCGACCTTCGGGTACGTCTGGTCGCTGAACATCCTGCTGCCGGGCGCCGTGGTACCGGGCCTCATGATCATGGCCCTGTTCGCCTACCCGTGGGTGGAGCAGTGGCTGTCCGGCGACACCCGCGAGCACCACCTGCTCGACCGTCCGCGCAACAAGCCCACCCGCACCGGTCTGGGCGTCGCCGCACTGGTCTTCTACGTCGTGATGGCGCTGGCCGCCACCAACGACCTCGTGGCCACGCACTTCCACATCTCCATCAACGACATGACGTACGTGCTCCGCACGCTCTTCTTCGTCGGCCCGCCGCTGGCCTTCTGGGTCACCAAGCGGGTGTGCCTCGGCCTGCAGCGCCGCGACCGCGACCTCGCCCTCCACGGGCGCGAGACCGGCCGCATCGTCCGGACCGCGGATGGCGAGTACTTCGAGGTGCACGAGCCGCTCGACGTGTACGAGCGGTGGAACCTGGTGCAGGCCGAGGCCGACCAGCTCGTGCCGCTGCCCACCGGCAAGGCCTCGGGTCTCGACAAGCTGCGCGCGCGCATGTCGGCGTTCTTCTTCGAGGACCGCATCGAGCCGGTCACCCCGGCTGAGCTGGAGGCGGCCCACGCCCACGACGACGGCCACGGCCGGGCGCTCGAGGACGACACGGACCCCCACGCCGTCAGCGCGAGCGGACGGGGCTCGGAGACGGGCCACGGGCACTGAGGTGCTCCAGGCGCCGCTGAGGCGCTGACACGAGAGGGGCGGGATCCCGTCAGGGTCCCGCCCCTCTCGTCGTCTGCGGGGCCGGCTGGGCCCGCTCACCTCGCGACTGCTCCGCCCCCGAGTCACCTCGGACACCCCCTCGTGCCACCGCCCCCGCACCGCCCCCGTGCCTCCCCGAGGTACCAGGCCCGCCCCCACCGCACTCTCCTCGGAGAGTGCACTCCGAGAGGCCCGGGAACCGCACTCTCGACGGAGAGTGCGGTTCCAGGGGTCCCACGACCGCCCTCGTCGGGCACGTGTGGTCCCGCCGCACGGGTCAGAGCGGGCGCCTCGCATCGCTCGACCGGCCGGCCCCTGCGCGATCTGGTCGAGACATCGCGGGACGTCGAAGCGGGGCGACCTCCGCTACGGCAGTCCGGGGAACCGCCACACGCAGCACTCCCCCTCCCCCGACCGCACTCTCCGAGGAGAGTGCGGTCCCAGAGGGCCCCAGGAGCCCACTCCCCGAGGAGAGTGCGGTCCCAGGGAGCCCGGGAGCCCACTCTCCGAGGAGAGTGCGTCGAGGAGGTGCGGTGGGCGGAGGCTTGCGTCGAGCTCTGGGCGGGCTCGTGGGGGGCTTGTGGCGGGCTCGGCGGGTGGAGGTGTCCCCAGGGAGGTTGCGTCTGCGCAGAACGCCTGAGGGCCCCGGAGACCGTGGTCTCCGGGGCCCTCAGGCGTGCAGCGAGGCTGCACTGCGGGGTGAGCCTCAGTGGGCGTGGGCCCCGCGGTAGAACTCAAACAGCCAGCCCACGAGCGACACCAGCGCCAGCAGGCCGCCGAGCAGGGACAGCCACCAGCCGACGGCGAGGCCGGTGATGACCATCGCGATGCACAGCGAGATCGCGAGCGGCCACCACGAGTGGGGCGGGAAGATCCCCTGCTCACCGGCGCCGTCGGCGATCTCGGCGTACACGTCGTCCTCGGGCCGCGGCCCGATGCGGCGCGAGACCAGCCAGAGGTAGGCGCCCATCAGGGACGCGAGTCCGCCGGTGAGGAAGAGGCAGACCGTGCCGACGGGCTCCCAGGAGGAGAGCACGCCGTACACCACGGCCAGCGGCAGGAAGAAGAAGGCGCCGCCGCCGAACGTCCAGAACTCGGTCTTCACGCCGCCCTCACTTCCCGCGCAGGTCGGGCTCGCCGACCAGCTTGTCCAACAGGCCCTGGTCCGGGGTGGCGCGGTCTGCCGCAGCCACCTCCGGGTGGTGCAGGTCGAACGCCGGGGACTCGCTGCGGATGCGGGGCAGCGAGGTGAAGTTGTGGCGCGGGACCGGGCAGGCGGTGGCCCACTCGAGCGAGCGGCCGAAGCCCCAGGGGTCGTCGACCTCCACCTTCGGGGAGCGGATGGCCTTGTACACGGCGTACATGAACGGGATGAACGAGGCCGCGAGCACGAAGGACGCGATCGTCGACAGCTGGTTCATCCACGTGAACTGGTCGGTCGGCGAGTAGTCGGCGTAGCGGCGCGGGAACCCGCGCACGCCCAGCCAGTGCTGGATGAGGAAGGTGCCGTGGAAGCCGACGAACAGCAGCCAGAAGTGCCACTTGCCGAGGGTCTCGTCGAGCATGCGGCCGGTGAACTTGGGCCACCAGAAGTAGAAGCCCGCGAACATCGCGAACACCACGGTGCCGAAGACCACGTAGTGGAAGTGGGCGACCACGAAGTAGCTGTCGGAGACGATGAAGTCGAGCGGCGGGCTCGACAGGATGATGCCGGTCAGGCCTCCGAAGAGGAAGGTGATGAGGAAGCCGATCGACCACAGCATCGGCGTCTCGAAGGTGATGGACCCGCCCCACATGGTGCCGATCCAGTTCACGAACTTCACGCCCGTCGGCACCGCGATGAGCATCGTGGTGAAGGCGAAGAACGGCAGCAGCACGGCACCGGTGACGTACATGTGGTGGGCCCACACGGCCACCGAGAGGCCCGCGATCGCGATCGTCGCGTAGACGAGCGACTTGTAGCCGAAGAGCGGCTTGCGGCTGAAGACCGGCAGGACCTCGCTGATGATGCCGAAGAACGGCAGGGCGATGATGTAGACCTCGGGGTGCCCGAAGAACCAGAACAGGTGCTGCCAGAGGATGGCGCCGCCGTTCTCGGGGTTGAACACCTGGGCCTGGAGGATGCGGTCCGCGGCGAGCGCGAAGAGCGCGGCGGCCAGGGCCGGGAAGGCCATGATCACCAGGACGCTCGTGATGAGCACCGTCCAGGTGAACAGGGACATGCGCCACATCGTCATGCCGGGTGCGCGCATGCAGATGATCGTGGTGATGAAGTTGACGGCGCCGAGGATGGTGCCGAAGCCGCTCATCGCCAGGCCGAGGACCCACAGGTCACCGCCGATGCCGGGGGTGAAGGAGTCGTCCGAGAGCGGGGCGTAGGCGAACCAGCCGAAGCTCGCGGCGCCCGAGGGGGCCAGGAAGCCGGCCATGGCGATCAGGCTGCCGAAGAGGAACAGCCAGAACGACAGCATGTTCAGGCGCGGGAACGCCACGTCCGGCGACCCGATCTGCAGCGGCATGATCGCGTTGGCGAAGCCGGCGAACAGCGGGGTCGCGAACAGCAGCAGCATCACGGTGCCGTGCATGGTGAACAGCTGGTTGTACTGCTCGGCGGTGGCCACGACCTGCAGGCCGGGCTCGAAGAGCTCCGCACGGATCAGCAGCGCCATCACGCCTCCGAGGAGGAAGAAGATGAAGCTGGAGATCATGTACATCGCGCCGATGACCTTGTGGTCGGTGCTCGTCACCCACTTGACGACGACGGCACCCATCGACTCTCGACTGCTGACGGCGCGCGACCGGGTGGCCGAGGCCACCCCGCCGGCCTCGTAGTAGGTGGTCA
>Ga0325403_1000649_pt1 | contig 25873 bp, 17 predicted proteins | sample PopdelMetagenome_19_FD_205665 | JGI IMG/M metagenome (GOLD analysis project Ga0325403, IMG submission 205665) | Populus deltoides microbial communities from Bellville, Georgia, United States - Xylem-PdKOR-R4 | ecosystem: Host-associated > Plants > Phyllosphere > Stem > Wood/Secondary xylem... | reverse complement strand
CCCCCGTCGCCCCCGGCGCCCCCCCCCCCCCCCCCCCAGGCCTGCTGGACTTTCCACTTTAATTTGTACTAGATTGGAGACTCCGCGTGACAGAATAGTTTTTTTAACCCGAAAAAAAAATGAGATGATTATGTTTTTTTTTAATATGAAAAAATTGATAATTAAATTACATCTTAATTAATTTGATAATAAGATAAAAAAATTAAGACTACAATAACAAAAAAAAATAAATGAATTTTTTTGTCCTAGATAAACAGAATTAACACTCGAAATCTATGATCTAAACATAAAATATGTTTAAATTACGTGTGTATCATGCGTTCTAAATCATGAGATCGGGATAACTTAATAAAAAAATTGATAATAAGTAAGAATAAAATTAAAAAAAATAAGAGATAAATATAGATCAAGGTATTTTAAAGTGCAACACGGGTCATTTATTTTGATGTGTTTAATAAATTTATTTATTAAAATTAATTTGTAATAGAAATCGACAGTTACATAAAATTTATTGAATAAAAGAAAAGAAAAAAAATACATGCAAGGTTGAACACAATAAAAATATCATAAAAAACATTTTTAGTTTTTGAAAATAAATGTAATTTATATAAAAATTACAGATAAATTATATTAACTTCATTAAAAATTAAAGACATCCAGTATAATTAAAAAAAATCACCATTTAAAAAAAATGCTAGATAGTCCAAGAAAATAACATGGGAGGGGTATTAATTAAAAAAACATAAAAATATATTAATTGAAAAACAAATATCAAGAAATGAAAAGCTCAGGCACTTAGAACTTAAAGCCCAAGCGAGTGCCTAGGCTTGTTATTGTCATTCACCCTTATCTTTTGAAAAACAATATTAGACAGGTGACATGTAGTTTGTCGGTCCAGATTCTGGCCACCATTGTGGTGGCAAAAAAATTAGGTCTAAGAGTTTTTTTACCTAAAAGATTCATTTTCAGCATATTTCAATCACAAAACACCATACAAAATATTTCTAGAACATCAAAAAACCAACTTATCAACTTAACAAACTGAAAAGGGTTCAAACCACAAAATCAAACAAAAAAAATATTACATTATTGACTTGGATATGGTTTTCTAAAATATATTAAGGCTTAAAACAACATCACGAGACTCTCATTACCTAGTGGAACTCGTTGACATTCATTTTAACTTGTTTCGTGGTTGGAATCATAGCTAACAAATGAGCTTTCTCTCTCTTCACCAGAATATAACAACTCCTCTCTCTCCTTGCATGAAAATAGAACTGAAAAACGACGACAACGAAGTATTGTACCAGAATGTAATTTTCTAAATTTAAAGGGACTAGTCTCCTAATAGCAAAAAAAGAAAAGAAAAGAAAAGAAAAGATGGGGGCTAAAATGTACTTTTCAAACAACTTGCAAAGTCGTCACTAATGTTATCTAAGATTTTCATTCTAGTCCTTTGTCTTGTAATTCAACCCTCTCTCCTATGAAAACATACAATTAAGTGCTAATTTCAGCTAAAAAAAATCTCAATCATGTAAAATAAAAATTTTAAAAAATTATTATTCTTTTTAATAATTACCCCAATCTAAAATGATCCATAAAATGATGAACATTGTTTTGTGCCATAGTAAAAGCACTACCCTTTTTGTCTCTGTTAATTATCTAGATAAAAAAAAAAAAGAATAAGAGTGAAACATGTAACTTGCATATGATTGGTTAACATGAATTGACAAAATACATAGTAGACAGGCTAATGGATTTATTTTTATTTCTTGCTTTCCTGTACAAAATAATCTTACACACTTTATATCTAATAAAATATAAATGATTTTCATATAAAAAAAGCTGTGTTTGGTTAATAATTCAAGATAAAAATAATAGATAAAAAAATAAAAAAAAATATTTAACTGAAAAAATATAAACATAGATATGAAATAAATCTATTGTTTCAAGATAAAAGATACTAAATTGTTTGTTTGCTTTACGATGTAAGTTGGATAAAAAAAGTCTTAACGTAAAAAAAATTCAAGCATTGTTAATGTTTTTTTAATAGAAAAAAAATTTAAACTATATAAGGATTGATATGATGTGACCTGATCTCTTTGACGGTTTCAAAAAAACCTGAATGACCGATGAAGACACAATTTGACTTAAAAAATATTTTAAATGAGATTTTTTTATAAATATTGAGATGACAAACATGTGGGAGAATTAAATCAATCTGTCAATCAATGTATCGATTTAAGAGATCATGTAAAATAAATCAAAATAAATTATGAAACTCAATTTATATACATGTTAAATGATGAAATTAGAAAAATAAAATAAAAAAACCTAAAACATTGACTGAGTCAACCTGCTAAACCTGCAATCCATGTCATGAGACTAAAATAACCCAATAGAAAGAAAATTGAAACAAGTGATAAAGCCTAATTCTCAGTCAACTTAGTGTTGAAAGCAGACTAAATATAAATCATGAAAATTAATTTCCTATCAACTTAATGTTAAAAGATGAAATTGAAAAAAAATTAATTAGAAAAATAAAAAAAAGTTAATCGAATTAATCTATCAAACCTGAGTTCCAGGTCATAAGCCTAGAATAATTCCATTAAAAATAAATTGAAAAAAAAAAATGAAAACTGAATCTCAAATAAATATAATATTGAATGATAAAATTAAAATTAAAAAAATACATATTAAAAAAATGAATAAAAAACTATTCGCAGAGAGGGGTACAACAACTTCCTTTCTTGTTAGTTTTTTTTTGTTAATAAAAAAACAAATTGTCAAAACACTTTTTTAGTGAATAGTGTCTTGGATGGATGGGTATAAAAATTCTCATTCTCTTTTAGTTTTTTTGTTAATAAATATATAATAAATTCTGCTTGGTTAAAAAATAAAGATAGAAATATAAAATAAATCTATTTTTAAAATATTTCTTAAATAAATTTATATTTATTGAAAACAAGAAGTGCATGACTTTATTTTATTTTATTTTATTTCAGGGCATTAAACAAATGGTATCTAAGTAACCGTTTATTCACTTGAGAAAATCTTACCATTAGCAGTGACATGAGTGAGGCAAGGAAGTGCATAAACTTTGGCTTTGCTGTAATTTTTATGATTGTGATTTAAAAATATAGTTTTAAAAAATTATAAATTTTATTTTATCTGTAACCAAAATTTCAAATTTTTTTCCAATAAAACTTATATAAGATAATAAAATATACCAATTAACTAAATATTTTTAAAATCACAATTAAAGCAAAACGCAATTTAACTATTTTACCCACACTCGTAAACAGACACTAGAGTAAAGGTGGGCTGTCATTAGCGAATTCCAGGACGAGAGAGAGAGAGTGTTTAAGAAGATTGCTGTGAGAAGAAAAGGGTCATTTTCCAGTGGCACGAAAAGGAAATCCAGCATCTACCACATCGATACACAACATATGCCCTTAAATAATAATATAATAATAATAATCAGAGTTCCATGCTAGATGTGTTAGGATTGCATGAGTTATTTCTTAAAATATTTTTTATTTAAAAATATATTAAATTATTAATTTTTTTATTTTTTACAAATTATCTTTATCATCAAAAAATTTTAAAATATAAAAAAATTATTTTAAATAAAAAAATTTAAAATTTTATAAAAGATAATTTAAAACACAATTCCAAACACAAAATTCATTTTCAAATTAATTAGAAACATAAACAATTAATGAATACGTTTACTAAGCAAGCATTAAGCAGCAAATAGTTCAAGTACTCTGTCAAACTTTAAATGACATTAATTTGAAATCTTCTAAGAAAAATCGACTATATATTTATTTATTTGGAATTGTTATTTATTTCTGAATTTACATAAATAAGTTTCCAATAATGGTTATTATTCAGGTGAAAAATAATAATAAAAAAAGGTAAGTTAAAGAAGAAGGAAGAGTCTTGGATGCTTCTAAGCAAGTCCGTGGACGGCCACAACTATAAGTCTATAACCCAAAAAATGCTCGTATTTACAGCTAGTGCTACAACACCCCCAAAAAACTAGAGTTTGTTATACAACTTCAGGAAAAAGTCAAGAGGAGAGAAAGTTCAAAAAGCAATTCAATTCGCCATACAGACATCAATCCATCCACCATCTTCCTCTGATTCGCCGACTGATCACTTACACCAGATGTGTTCCCGCTGATTTGCCGCCAAACAACGTTGCAGCACCTTTTTTTTATATTCTTTTTTCAGATCTGAGGTCGATGAGAGGCTTCTGTCGGTATTGTTGAAGTTTGATTATTACAGGCAGAGAGAGATGCGGTCCTTCCCCTGCTTCACCATTATTTGAAGAAGAACAGGGTAAGGTATGTGAGTAGCAGATTAGATTTTGATTCTTTCATTTTATTCTATTTTGCTGCTTTAACTAATTAATTTAATTATATGTCTGACTGAGCGACCCTCTCTGTTTTCGTTTAAACTCAAAACTAACTATTTTTATCTCTTCTATTTATAACAATTTCACTATTTTTATCACACCCCTATTTCTTACAATTTCATTGTTTTTTTTTTTAAATTATTTGATATAGGAAATACTTATACATAAATCACACAACTGATGACTTTGCTTATTTTTTTTAAATTTTAATTTTAATTTTCTGTCTGGAGAGAGAGAAAGAAGTTTTTGGTTTATTTTCATTTTGTGGTGATCTTTATTTGCTAGCAGTAGTCTGTGTTTTTTTTTTTAATATTTTCTGTGTAATTCTAATTCTGACAGTGGGTTTTGGGTTTTGTTTATTAAATTAGGTGTTATTATCTGTGAGGGTGAGGAATTTCCGAAGACATGGAAAAGGTGGGTGCGCAAGTAGCTGCTCCCATGTTCATTCACCAAGCACTTTCTAGTAGATATTGTGATTTGGCTTCCATGGCAAAAAAACGTGATCTTTCGTACCAGATGCCCAATTTTCAGCTCCAACAACATCACTTTCTTGAGACTTCTTTAGAAAAAAACTGGAATTCTAAGGCTTGGGATTGGGATAGCGTCGGTTTTGTTGCTAGACCTTCTGATGCTGCTGAAACTTCACGTCTGGGAACTGCATCTAGAGAGACTAAGAAGAAAGATGAGAGTGATTATAAGACCAAATCCAACTCTGCTGATGAAGATGATGGTCTTGGCTTGAATCTAGGTGGGAGTTTGACTTCTGTTGAGGAGCCTGTATCAAGACCCAACAAGAGGGTCAGGTCTGGATCCCCTGCCAATGGTAGTTATCCAATGTGTCAGGTCGATAATTGCAAGGAAAATCTAACTACTGCTAAGGACTATCATCGCCGTCATAAGGTGTGCGAAGTTCATAGTAAAGCCACGAAAGCCCTGGTGGGAAAGCAAATGCAGAGATTTTGTCAGCAGTGCAGCAGGTTGTCTTTACTTTGTTGTGCGTATTTCATGCTTGACTGTTCAACTAACTTGAGTGGCACAAGCCCTTCACTTAGATTTTTTCTTAATTTGATTTACAAATGCACTCAATTTTGCTTGATAGGGTACATGCTAATGTTTTAATCTCTAATGGCCGTTGATAAATAATTTTTTCCACTGTGAGTTTATATGAAACCTCCTTCTCCGCCATATGCAGGTTTCATCCTCTTACTGAGTTTGATGAGGGAAAGAGAAGTTGTAGGCGTAGGCTTGCTGGGCACAACCGACGAAGGAGGAAAACCCAGCCTGAGGATGTTACATCACGGCTACTAGTCCCTGGAAACCAGGATATAAACAGTAATGGAAACTTGGATATTGTAAACTTATTGACTGCTTTGGCTCGCTCTCAAGGTAAAACAATCTTCCAATGATTGACTTTTATGTTCCACCCATTGAGCTGTGCTGAAATGAAATCTTTGCCTTGAAAATTGTAGGGAGGGCCGACGATAAAAGTACCACCTGCACAACAGTACCAGATAAAGACCAACTTATTCAGATTCTTAGCAAAATAAATTCACTGCCTTTGCCGATGGATCTTGCTGCAAAGTTGTCAAATATTGCAAGTTTAAATGGGAAAAATCCCGACCAACCTTCATCAGCGCATCAAAACAGATTGCATGGAACTGCATCTTCTTCATCAACCGTGGACTTACTTGCTGTACTTTCAGCCACTTTGGCGGCATCTGCTCCAGATGCTCTTGCAATTTTATCTCAAAGCAGTCAGAGCAGTGACAGTGACAAGTCTAAGTTGACGGGCCCCAATCAAGTGACTGGTTCCGATTTGCAGAAGAGATCTAATATTGAGTTTCCTTCTGTGGGCGGTGAGAGAGTTAGTTACTGCTACGAGTCTCCTGTTGAAGACTCAGATTGCCAGATCCAAGAATCTCGTCCTAACTTTCCGTTACAGCTGTTTAGCTCGTCGCCTGAGAATGATAGCCCTCCAAAACTATCATCTTCTAGGAAATATTTCTCTTCTGACAGCAGTAATCCCATTGAAGATAGGTCTCCATCATCTTCTCCTCCTGTAGTGCAGAAGTTGTTCCCATTGCAGAGTACTGCAGAAACTATGAAGTCTGAGAAGATGACAATCAGTAGAGAGGTGAATGCAAATGTTGAAGGTAGCAGGAGCCATGCCTGTGTTTTGCCGCTCGAGCTCTTTAGAGGTTCAAACAGAGAACCTGACCATGGTTCATTTCAAAGTTTCCCGTATCAAGGAGGATATACGTCTTCTTCTGGGTCTGATCATTCACCTTCTATTCAGAATTCTGATTCTCAGGTAGCCTGGCATTAGGCCGCAGTCAGGATTACTTTTTCTGTTTTAGTCTACTCTCTCTTCATGCTCCCATTTGCTAATCTTGTTAAATTAGTTGCTACATGGTTCATCTGCAGGATCGCACTGGGCGACTAATTTTTAAACTATTTGATAAGGATCCCAGTCATTTCCCTGGGACATTGCGCACACAGGTGAGCTTAGGGTATATTTTGATTTTGTGTGTATTCATGTGTGTGAAGTAAATTTGCATGAAGACACAGTAATGGCAGCTCCTTATGGAATTCTAATAATGATCATACCCTTTTTCTTTCAGACCTACAATTGCTTATTGACAGTTCTATTGGGATAGAATCTAATACATTGTTGTATCATTTTCTTCCAGATATACAATTGGCTTTCTAACAGTCCATCAGAAATGGAGAGCTACATAAGGCCTGGCTGTGTGGTTCTATCAGTATATTTGTCAATGTCATCTGCTGCCTGGGAACAAGTGAGTGAACTGGCCTAATGAACCTCAGGAATTATAAATCTGACCTTATGCTGACCACTTGCAGGGTATATTTGTTTTTTGCAGCTTGAAAGAAACCTGCTTCAGCAAGTCAATTCTCTGGTTCAAGATTCAGATTCTGATTTATGGAGGAGTGGAAGGTTTTTGTTAAATACAGGCGGGCAGCTAGCATCACATAAAGATGGTGCGTGGATGAGTGATGGGTTCCCCATGCCCCGTCTTTTTTGGACTGTTTGCCAATTGCATTTGTCTAGTTCTAACCTTGCCTTTTCTCATGGGACAGTTCATGTGGCCAAAAAGTGAAATGGCCACATCTTTCTATGGATTTTGTGGAAATATCTGGCTCTAGTTTTTATGTGAATTATGAAATAATTTTGTAATAATTTAATTGTTTTCTCTGGTTGTTCACACATCGATTAATTTAGTTGTTTTTTCTGTTTGTCCACACATCGATATTCAGGAAAGATTCGTTTGTGCAAATCATGGAGGACATGGAGTTCCCCAGAGTTGATATCAGTCTCCCCAGTGGCAGTTGTTGGTGGGCAAGAAACCTCTCTTCAGTTGAAGGGAAGAAATCTGACCAGTCCGGGCACCAAGTAAGAAATTATTCACTCCCTTAAAGTGCTTTTTGAGCGACCCTGTCTTACTTTTTAAGTAATTTTCATATATAATTTCGTGTAGGATTCATTGCATGCACATGGGAGGATACACATTGAAGGAAATTACGGACTCCACTTCTCCAGGATCCATATACGATGAGATAAACATGGGTGGTTTCAAAATTCATGGTCCATCTCCTAGTATTTTAGGTCGATGTTTCATTGAGGTAAGACTCTGCACCTACTCATATGCCCTTGAAGTCTAGAATTGCACAAATGGTTTGTATGAGAATGATATCGTGTGACATTTGCCTATGCTATAAACAGGTAGAAAATGGTTTCAAGGTCAACAGTTTTCCTGTAATAATAGCTGATGCTTCCATCTGTAAAGAATTGAGACTCCTTGAATCAGAGTTTGATGAAAAGGCTAAAGTAGGTGATATTGTGTCAGAAGAACAGGCTCATGATTTGGGGCGACCTAGATCAAGGGAAGAAGTTTTGCATTTCTTAAATGAACTTGGATGGCTATTCCAAAGGAAGAGGGAGTCTTCAATTCTTGAGGTTCCAGATTTTTCACTTAGCCGCTTCAAGTTTTTGCTCATTTTCTCAGTTGAAAGAGACTATTGTGTGTTGGTCAAAACAATTCTGGACATGCTGGTAGAAAGAAATATGTGTAGGGATGAGCTATCTAAGGAGTCATTGGAGATGCTGTCTGAGGTTCAGCTCTTGAACCGGTCAGTGAAAAGGAGCTGCAGGAAAATGGTGGACTTGCTTATTCATTATTCTATTGTCAGCCATGATAATTCCTCCAGAACGTATATTTTCCCACCAAATGTTAGGGGGCCTGGTGGTATTACACCTTTACATTTGGTTGCTTGTGCATCAGGCTCAGATGGTTTGGTTGATGCCCTGACAAATGACCCACATGAGGTAATGTTTTTTTCTGTTTTTCTTTTCTTCCTTGTGTCCGCACCTTTTTATATCTGGCTTCAGGGACCTACAAATGCCCTCTCCCATTTGTAAATCTTTAATTTTCTGGGCATTTATCCTAATTGGATTGTGTGTTGTAGCTTTCCATGCTACTATGTTTTTATTTGTCATAGATTTCAATTTTGCATTTAGTAAATGCTTACCTTTTCAAGATTGCAATTATTTGGGAACCAAACTGTGTATATTTTTACTTTATGGGCTTGTTTGGGTGCAGGGGAAGGTTGGGATCATGGCTAGCAGTTAGGATAGAAATGGTTATTATGCTGGGTTCCTATTGTATGTGTGCGAGTGCATGTTAAAATACATTTTCTGCTTTTTAATGAATTTCCCCTTCTGCAGATTGGGCTGTCCTGTTGGAATTCTCTTCTGGATGCAAATGGCCAGTCTCCATATGCCTATGCTCTCATGACAAAAAACCACTCTTATAACTTATTGGTGGCTCGTAAACTTGCTGACAAAATAAATGCCCAGGTTTCTGTGACAATTGGAAATGAGATAGAACTACCAGCGGTGGAGCAAGAACATGGGGCAGTTTCACAGTTTCAGCAAGGGCGTAAATCCTGTGCTAAGTGTGCAATTGTAGCGGCTAAGTTCCACAAGAGGGTTCCAGGTTCACAGGGCTTGCTTCAGCGTCCCTACGTTCATTCAATGCTAGCTATTGCTGCTGTCTGTGTTTGTGTCTGCCTGTTCTTCCGAGGTGCCCCAAACATTGGCTTGGTTGCTCCCTTCAAATGGGAGAATTTGGATTTCGGAACCATTTAGACAATTTATGGTTGTGAGGATTTATGGAAAGCAAGTAAAGGAAATAACAAGGGACAGTGAAATGCACAAAATTCAGATAATTGTTTCTAATTATGCAGTTATTTCAGTTGAGGAATTCTGGTAGACGGTTAGACTCCTTGATAAGGATATAAAAGCGGTTCGACAAGAAGATGTGTTGTTCTCCAGAGAGATGAGGAAACAAGCTGCTGCTTGGTTACTTGATTCAGATACTTGTATGTTACTCTTGTTACCATTTGCAAAAGCTGTAAGGTTATCACAGGTTGTGTGCCCTTTTCTTTGCCTGTTTGTCATTGACCAATACGCGAAGTTTTGTGATGGTGGAAAATTTTTGGTCCTTGAGATCTTCAAGAGTACACACTTGCTTAGTCGAGATGGAAGATAGCGCAGAAGGCCAAGACTAACTCAGGGAGGGGTAGGGATAAAAAAAAGATAGTAGCAATTATACCGTCAAATGAATATTTAATTCAGTTAATTTAAGTGGTGGTTTCTTCTTCTTCCTTGAACTTTTTTCTTAATATATATAATATTGAAAGAGCTTACTAAGATTGAGTTTTTTTACTGACTATGTATCTGAACTGTTTACTGTAAAGTTGATCTCTAGGATCAATCATTGAACTAGAATATTGTATGATTGCGTAGCCAAATATTTGTTGAATCATATTTTTCTTAAGCAGGCATTTTTTCTGCTTTTACCCTTGCATTGGTGCCGGTGGAGGAAAGGGTTTTATCTATTGTTACCTAAGAATTCTCTGTATTTATTTTTCATACATACTTCTTTAGGAACAAGCAAGCAAATGTGCAAACGATTGCGCATATATGGGTAGAATGCCAAGTCTAAATGATATGGATCTAGCTTGTTTCTAGATCTAGAGCACCAGATCCAGGGTGATTTAGCTTGTTATGATCCGGTCATGTTTTGAGTTTAATTAGACACATGGGCTTGCTGGACAATATTATTGGGCTTGACTATGTGTTGAATACAAATAAATATGAGCGTGTAGAAATGTTAGACTTACACATCGCATCAAGCCCAAGTATTAGGTCTTCGTCCAATGTCCTTTAAGCTTAGGTAGCATGTTCGAGTCTAAGTGTTGAGCGCACTCCAAGCATCCCTTGAGCCCAGGTGTGGAGCCTAGGCTCGGGTGCAGGGTGTGCATCAAGCACCATATGAGCTTTGACGCTACATCTTAGCCCTAGCCCACATTCAGTATTCCTGTGAGCTTAGGCAATACACTTAAGCCCAAGTGGCATATGCCTAGCACATCTTAGGCTTAATGTGTGTTCTAAACCCAATCATTTATATTTTTTATCAATACATATATAAGAAATATTTGTTCATCGTTAATATTGATGTAAAAGATATTTATATTTTATTAATATATGTGTAAGAGATATTTATTTCTCATCAATACTAATACTATTAGAACAAAATGATTCTAAAGTCTTTTACCTCAAATAACAAGACGAGTTTTATCAGCTATAAATGTTCCTTAGATTATCTGGGTAAAAGATTCATAATTTCTATTCTCATTTCAAAATTTTTATTGTATAAAAACTAAAAACAAACATTTTTATTCTTAAAAATAAATATTTATTTTCTTATTTATTATAATAATTTACTTAAAGATCAATGATAAATCCCAAAAAAAAAAAAAAATTTTGCAAGTCACAAACCTTTCACAACAAGTTACAAGTTTCATAAACAATAAAAATTAAACTATCTTGCTGTAACATGTGATTTGAAGCATAACCACTAAGCAAAATAGCTAACGTCGCGGTCTTGAATTTGGGGGATGCAGCAAGCTAAGAAAGGAGGTTATATCCATCCAATATGCTTATTTGACATGTCAGGCAGCAGGATTCTTCCCCATCAGGACGCTGGCCCTGATGAGATTGGAAGGCTATCACCAATGATTGCCAATAGCCAAGAAAAAAATGTCTTCCGAATCTTCCTCGGAGTTTCTGCCGGAAAAACCGAAAAGCTTAATTCTTTGTTATCACTAAGCATAAAATACTCGTCATAGTAATATCTATATAGCATAATTAAGCATGATGATTATTTGAAATGACTTGGGTGAGCGCTGCAACTTTTATTTTTGATATGTTTGCCTAGCTATTCATTACCCGCACTTGCTGTACTTGGTGCTTCTCTAGTATCGTCGCTGTGTTGGCAAAAAAAAAAAAAAAAACAGGATGGGCTAAAAATATGTATTTAAAATCATGGTTTTAAGAACTTGATACGCTTGAAACCTTGATTTTTATATAGCTGAAATTTGATGGTTTTGAAATCGCAATCCCAAACATAATTAAAGATGTGGAGAGCATGGGGAAGCTTTCAGCTGATAAATAGTTTTTCTACAGCAACGACTCTAGCTAATTCCAATATACAAATACATTTTGGCAAACATACATGCATGGGATATATAATTATACAACAGCTACATATATATATCCATAGTCAATTAGCTTTCACCATCACCTAGCTAGTTTGCAACAATGCGGCGGCTACAAACAAATGAAATATTAATCAATACATATATACTTATATGCAAATATATCTTAATTCAAACCTCCATTTTACCGCATATCAGCCTAGATAGCTAGCTGTAGCAGCAGCTTAATGGATTAATCGCCATTATTATTCACTGCAGGGCGCCTTCCCCTGGTGATAGTTTGAATGAACATTTCTCCTACACCTTCTCCGAGCCCTTCAATGATGCCTCCAATGAATTCGGAAAAGACCTGAGATGCAAGTCGAGCTGCAGTTCCTAGCATGCTGGGCTTTTCAGGGCCCTTTATACCACTGGCTTCAAGACCATTAACCATGTTTTTAGCGCACACAGCGTGCAGATGGTATTCACAGACCGTGCATCGGTACACTCGGCCTGATCTCTTCCTTTTGCACTCACCACAGACAAAACCAGAAGCAGAGTCTCCGTTTGGTGAATTGGTTACGTTGGCTGGTAAGAGCTTTAAGGGGTGTGGATGTACCGTAATGTTAATTTGGTCGGATAGCATAGCGCAGCAAGGGTGCATCTGATAGCTGCAAGCATTGCATCTGAAAGTGTATCCTTTTGTGGGCTTCCAGCAAACATCACACTTGGATTTTAAAATCCCACCTTTAACTATATAACAATAAAACAGATTTTGAGTTAGATATCAATTAGGATCATAATTAAGCAGTGTACTCTCCGTTTTTTTTTTTCCTTTTTGGATGAGGGGCAGAAATGATTCCCAGTTAAGGATCAGAAATTAATTGTAGCTGGCTAAATATGTAAGTAATCGAACTGACCTGGTTTAGAATGAAGGGAAAGTTGGTGTTGCCTGTGGAAAGGATGCTCCTTAAGAAGTGGAGGAGCTAGGGCACAGAACTCGTGTAACTGAAACTCGCATTGCTGGCAAGTAAACCTAAAGCCTGAGCCATACTCCTTGCAACCTGAGCAGGTAAAGAGGTCAGACACTTCAACCTGAGATAGAGGGTGTTGGGGGTGACTAGTATGGCGAGGTGTTTCTTCTCCCAATATAATTTGAGGAGAGGCGGGGTATTCGATTTTCTGTACAGGAGGAGGAGGAGGACGAGGAGGATTTGGCTTTGGGTGTTCCATTGGATTATAATTATTAGGGGGCTTATTCAGGAGAAAGGAACTGGTCTTCTTCATTGATGGTTTGTTGCTAGATGATCTCATTGAACGAGGATGCCTCTAGCTTAGCTTTCTAGCACTAGATTGTAGGAGTACCGGTGCTACTTGCAAAGGGGGATGTGGAGAATATTTATGCTGAAAAAGTCGACACAATATGCAGGCCATGCAGAAAGAAAGTGGAAGATGCCATGAAGATACATGTGCAAGAAATTAGCTATATTAAATAAAATCAAATGAAGGAATAAAGTTATATTAAAAGAAGAAGAAAAAATGCCCTTTTTTAATTGATTAATTTTCCATTAATCTTTTTTCTTGACAGCTAAAATTACAATTTATAGTAAATTACTTTGAGCGTCTTATTATTTTTTTATTTTACAATTAAATTTTTAAATATTACATTTCACAATCTTGATCAAAACATATTTTGAAAATAAATAAAAAGACGGTAACGCCATCGATCATACATGTTAAAGCATAGACGACAGTCATTATCTCTCTTCTTTTTCGTGCTAATCTTTTCTCTCCTCTCATCTTTTCTGTGAGTTTTTCTCATAAATTATTTCTCCTTCATTAACAACAGTCAGCCAACCTTATTCTTTCAAAATTCACAGCTCAGGATATGACAACAACCATTTTTTCTCGTAACAGACCACCAGCATCAAAACCTTCAACCTCCATAGCCGTGACAACCTATTAGGAATCCTAATAGGTTTGGAACATGCGCGCTAAGGGTTTGACTATTGAGAAAAATCCTACTTTCCCTTCACTTTGAAATGAAACAATAAAATATGACAAGACACGTACGTTTCATAGCAAGCAAGCAAGCTTGGAGAGGTAAGGAATTTCTCACGAGTCCTACGCACGTACGTGTCCTAATTTTCAAGGTGTTTCAACTTTCACAATTCATGAGTGCCGCACAGGTGCAGGGATTTCTTATCGTGGACATCGGCATGCTTCAGTTCAAAGGGTTGCAAACTAGATCTGTGGAGCAAGCAACGCTTAAAAAGAATACTAATTACAACTTTACAAGCCGAAGGAGATATTAGAAGAGATCGATTCACCAGCGCAACATGGAATCACTATATCATATAAGCTAGCTTGGAACGCATTAATTACCCTATCTTGATTTCTGTTAATAAATTATTATATATGGTCATCTCCTCTCCGTGAGGAGAGCTTTAATCGTTATACTGGAATTAATGTGTTTCTTAAAGAATATTGAGCTCTTTAAACATTATATCAAATACAATTAGTCTTGTAATTAATAAATAATTATTTTTTATTTTTTATTTTATTTTTCTGACATCACCTCCAAAGAATGGAAAGCGTTATCCGCCCTCACATTTTAAGTTGCAAAATATAATATTTGAAAACTTAGTTGCAAAATAAATAAATAAAAAAATACCAAACCACTGGAACCTGCAATTTATATATAGCAGAGTAATCGTTGAAGAAGCATGATTTAAAATTAGTATACATTAGGCATCGGATAAACTAATGTAAACGTGAATCAGACGACACAATCAGGACTAAATGGAAACCATTAATTAATAATTAATATACATGTAAATGATAGTAAGAATTCAGGCAAGTGCTATTTCAGATGAGGATTAATTAAAGAGAGAAGAAGAATAATCCATTCAATTAATATGATGCCTAACGTGATGTCCCTTAGGAAGGTGACGAGACAAATTCATATATAGGACCCAGAAACAGTGTTGATTCTTTGAGGGAAAGAAAGTTGTAAAAGAAATGGATACCAGAGGAGGAAAGTCCAGGTTCTTTCTTGCTTTAATATACAATGGCCAGGTGATACGTCGCCAACTTTCAAGACTTTCTTGCTCTTTTACATGCTCAGAGAACCATGCCCACGAATCCAAACACCCCCCCACCCCCCACCAGACTTCTGATATTCGATTTTAACGTGTGTAAAAAGAAAAAACCTTTTTGTATATATTTCGCAACCGTGATTTTATATCAATATTATTGCTAATAGTGAAATGTTTGCTCTTACGAAGATTCACTTGATAATGATAGAGACGTGCACTCAATCCTCCTATATTTGTGTGTTCTCAGAGCATCTTCAGAAAGCAGTCTTTTAGGGGGTGAACCTCTCTAATCACTTGACTAAGTGTGGCAGACACCCAATTATTATTGTTTTGTGTTTCGCAAGTGATTCCTTTCATGGGCACCAAGTAATTAAAACACCAACCAAACTAGAAAGGAAAGAAAAAGGCAGATATTCTCCTTTGAAATCCAACCACATGTATAAATAACAAGGATTCCCTTCACAAACAGGGGAGTGTTGCTGCTATTTTAGATAGCCATTATCATATATGTCTATGGATCTCACATTTTGGCCACGGCCCCTGTGGCCAAATCCTACTATCCGCATAAGAAATCAAATCAATGCATGTAGTTACCAAGGCTAGCTACTTTCTTTTCTTCAACTGGTCATGTTATTTGAAAAAAATCCAACATTCTTAAGTGGATGGACACAGAGCACTGGTTTACACTTAAGAATACTCCCCATCCAGGCATCATATTCGTGAAATTCTGAGCATTCTTGGTCAAGGATATTCCATGACCAAGGTGTGGAGGTGCGGTTGTTGAGCGAGTATGTGGAAGCGGTTTCTAAGCTTCTAGATCGACAGAAGTTTTGGAACAGGAGTAGAAAACAGAGGTTGCCTAAGAGGCCCAGGGAGACAATAACTAACAATGCATGAATTATCAATGAAGCCGCTTCTGGGCTCGTTTTTGCAAATCACAAATACTCTAACAGACAGAAACTTGGGCTGAGGCATGAGACAGATTCTTAGAGGAATTTAGGTTTGAAACTGATTTTGGGCTGGACCTCCATGTTCTTTGGTCCCTTTTCTCTTCATGTGAATGAAAGATCCGGGTGCATGAATCTAAAAAACAGTGATAATTCTTAATTTCTCTAATTTGAAAATATTTGAATTGATGTACTTTCATTATTTCTTCTAAATTTAAATTGTATTGATTTGTCCTAAAGATCTCATTTTAATTCACCTGAATGGTTAAAACACTCCATTCATAATTGATGAATTTATAGGTTCGGATTCACGCCAATAAAACCCTCAAATAAATCTATTGGAAAAGGGTAGAACTCATGCTTTGAGTTTGTTACTTGATCAAGTTTGTCTCCCCTGTCTTCTTGCTTGCTTGATTGATTGCTGTCTTATTATTTCAAAATAAAAAGGGGTGATATTCTCGTTCGTACAACCCTTTGATTTTTTTTAATAAAAAATTTAACCTTCAGTATTTTTTATTTTTTAAAAAAACTCTTTTTTTTTATTGAAATATGATAAGTTAAAATTGGATTCAGATGAATGCACGCCCCTCCGTGGGGCAAGACACGGCAATTAACAACTCCGCAAGCTGACTTCTTCCACCCGCTTTTTTCTCCTCTTTGCATGGGTTGGTGAAAGAAGTCAGATGATACTGAGTGTTTCTCGACCGCCAGTTGTAATCAGAAGACAAAAACTAGGCCCGGAGAAGGCAATAATGGATCCTGCATTTGTATTGTATGCCCACAAAACTCCTTACCAAACAAACATAGAAGTCATGGTGCACGCTTCACTGTCCCCGCGCTCGAGCAGCAGCAGCTGTAGTTGAGGTCCAAAAGCATCAATGCCATGCTCCCTAGCTGCAGTTCAGGTCCAACCTCACCCGTCCGTGCTGCAGCAAAGGTTCAATCAAGATTTTAAAAGATAAAATTAAAAAAATAATAAAAAAATCAAAATTAATTTATCAATTTCATGATATAAAATTATGATACCTCCGTTAAAAATAAATAGTATAGATTTATAAAGGTCAATTTCAATTTAATATTAAAAAATTAAATTAATAAAATCAAATAAGAAAATAAACTTAATCAACTCAAATTAATCTGTTAAATCCAGATTAGGAGATTGGGATAAATTTATTGAAAATAAATTAAAAAAATAATATAAAGTTCAATTCTCAATCAATCTAGTGTTGCAGGATTAAATTGAAAGAAAAAGATAACAAAAAAACTCAAGTTAACTTGTATAATCCGTAAAATTCATGACTTGTATCATAAGACCGTGACAACCCCATAGAAAACAAATAAAAAAATAGTTATGTAATTCAATTCTCAATCAACTCAATATTAAATGATGAAATTAAAAAAAATTAAAAATAACCCGAATCAATATGTCTAACCCGAAAAAAATAAAATAAATTATGAGTTGCAATACTAGATGAATTCAATGTTAAAAATAAAACTTAAAAAAAAATAAAAACAAATCATCAAGAATTTTGAGAATGAAAGTGAATTTTTTTTTTGAATTTTACTGTTTATTGCGATAGTGTAAAATGCTAGACTCTGTTAGCAAATGTTAATTTAAAAGAAAAGCTCCAAAACTATGCTTAGGATTACAAAATTTGAGCCTGATGGCATGATAAAATAATGCTGTAATTTGAGCTGGTGCCTCCTGGCTGACTTACAAATCAGACAAGAACAAGAGAACAGACACGTTAAGGTAAAGTTTAGCTGTTTTTAAAATGAAGACAGGGCCTGCTGCCCCTCCTCTTTGATTTACCGGGCCGAGGAAATCATTTCCAAGACCAACGGCACAATGCACCACCGACACATCTTCTTCCATGGAAGCTTATATTTATATTTTAATTATATATACACTCCTGGTTACGTGGAAGCTAATAGTTCTATATTCTTGAAAGAATGTGATGTGAATTCACCGTGAAAAAAAAAAAAAAAAAAGAAGAAAAGAAACGGAGAAAAGGGACCGAGACGGCAAGAACGATCACTCCATAAAAGCAAAAAAGCAATAAAATAAAATAAATGAGATGATGGCCTTAATTTACTCCCGTTAAAAGTACCCCTTTTACTGATGGGTGGGTCCAGACTCTACAGTACAGAAGGATATGACACCAAAGGCCAGGCTAGGATTTTCCCATGGTGATCAAAATAAAGCACCACCATCGCCATGGCGCGACACTCTCCAGTCCGTCGTGCCCAGGCGGTGGAAGCGGTTAAATACCGTTTGGGATTATCCAAGCTCCACTGTCTGGTTTCGACATAAGCTGATGATTTTTTTTCCCCAACTGCAGCTCATAATTAGTAGCTGAGCAATGGCCAGAGGGTCAGGATATGAGAGTCATGTTATCACTGTACTGGTTGGACAGCCACTATATAAACAAGGGGTTACTCTTGCCTTTCTTCAATAATATAGTTTCTTTAAGCTTATATATTTACTTTTCAAAGTGCAGTGATATTTATTATGCTTATTTTCTTAAAATTTTCTAACTCATTAAATTAGATGTTATTTTTGTGTTTTTTTAAATAATTTTGAGGTATTAATGCTGAAAATAAAATTTGTTTTCAAAACATTTTTTAAAACACGTTTTCTTATAATAACATGGGAGTAACATCCGTATGTTAATTTTTTTTTGCATAAAAAAAATTATTCAGCCAGCCTGTAACAAGATAAATTAAATAAATATGTTAATATTTTATTTTTTGGTATTTATTTGCAAAAATAATTCTCATTGTTAAAAAAAAATTATACAATGGCATATCATGTTTCTCATTGTTAAAAAAAACTGCCTTTCATATCAATGGAATGAGCAAAATCGAACTCCCATTTATATTGGCGTCACACATGTCTCGACTTATAATAAAAAAGAAAAGTCTATTAAAATGAAATTGCTCAACTTACAAATCCTCACTTTTATTTATTTGAATGAAATCGTTGAATAGAATTCTGATAAATTTTCCAATCTATTTGGTAATTTTCTATATTTACATGATTGATTTTTAGTAGAAAAGCACATAATAATTACAAAAAACGGTTAGAATAATAAAAAAACAATAGGTATAGTTTTACAGGGGAAAAAATAAAGTTAAATCTCTATAAATTAATAATTATAGAATCAAGAAAAATTATTAATTATTTAAAATATTATCTAATTAAGATATTATTTTAAATTTAAGGTGGGATTAAAAAAATATTATTTAATTAGCTACCGAGTCCGAATGTTAATTTATCGAGGTTGTGTTGTAGATAACCCAAAGAGGTGAAATGTCAATTTAGTAATAAAAGGAAGATCAAAACCCAAAGTGGTACAAGTATACTGCACCAATAAATATTCCATTTCCAAGGTCTATCAAAACCTCAGAGTCCAGAAGTTTTTTTCGTGCAGGTCTCTGTGGCTATATGACTGTACTCTGACCTTTGGCCACCACCGACAGCAGTCTCCGACACCCGCAAATGAGAAAGGACTGCCAGCCTCCATCCTCCGGCGCCACAGTGAGCAAATTACCAGCATGCTTCGAGACAAAGCCCTTAGTGGCCACATTACTAGCCTTGACCTTTGTTATGCTCCTTTGGAACCTCCCTCCTTACTATCAAAACCTCCTCTCCACTACCACACGCCCCTCTTGCTCAGCCCCAGAAACCACCGTCTCCTTATCAAATACTTCCTCTTCGTTCACCAGTACCTCATTATCTGACCAAAAGTATTTATCCAGCTCGTCATCATCCTCATCTAACGCCGACCCAAACAAGCGGATCTTCCAGGCCTACGGAAACGCCGCCGCTCTCTTTGTTCAGATGGGTGCATACCGAGGAGGACCGACCACCTTTGCTGTGGTTGGCCTTGCTTCGAAGCCCATTCACGTGTTCAGGCTTCCCTGGTACAAATGCGAGTGGATCTCTAACAATGGCTCTTCTATAAGGGCCAAGGCTTATAAAATGCTTCCTGACTGGGGCTATGGTCGTGTCTACACAGTGGTGGTTGTGAATTGCACCTTCCCTGTCAATCCAAATCAAGACAATGCGGGTGGAAGGCTCATGCTTAATGCCTATTATGACGAGTCTCAGAGGAAGTACGAGAAATTCACGGCATTGGAGGAATTACCTGGCTCTTACAACGAGTCTAAATTCCGCCCTCCTTATCAGTACGAGTATCTTTACTGCGGGTCTTCTTTGTACGGGAATTTGAGTGCGTCGAGGTTTAGAGAATGGATGGCTTACCATGCCTGGTTCTTTGGACCCAGCTCTCATTTCGTGTTTCACGATGCCGGCGGCGTGTCTCCTGAGGTAAGGGCTGCTCTTGACCCTTGGGTTCGTGCTGGGAGGGCTACTGTTCAGGATATAAGAGGGCAAGCTGAGTTTGATGGGTATTACTATAACCAATTTCTGGTGGTGAATGACTGCTTGCATCGCTACAGATACTCTGCTAATTGGACATTTTACTTTGATGTGGATGAGTATATCTATTTGCCCGAGGGGAATACTTTGGAATCTGTTTTGAAGGACTTCTCTAATTATACCCAGTTCACCATTGAGCAGAACCCAATGTCCAGTGCACTCTGCTTCAATGATTCCACTCAGGACTATCCCAGGTACTTGCTCTACATTCTTTAATTCACTACTTTTTCTCTCGCCTGCTCTCTGTTTTTGTAAAGCAGAATGGGAACACAAGAGAAATTCGACAACAATTCTTGCTTGCCTTTTTTTTAAGAATCTCGATTGATTTCTACTTAGATTATGACAGTTCAAAATCCAGTCACTATATATAGTGTAATTCAGCTGAGACACTGATGTATCTTTGGGGGTTCTTAATTACAATGCAGGCAATGGGGATTCGAAAAACTTTTATTCAGAGAATCAAGAACTGGGATACGAAGGGATCGCAAGTACGCAATACAGGCTAAGAATGCATATGCTACAGGAGTGCACATGTCGGAGAATGTAATTGGCAAAACCTTGCACCAGACTGAAACAAAGATTCGATATTACCACTACCACAATTCCATACAAGTACCAGGCGAACTGTGCAGAGAATTCCTTCCTCTATCAGCAAAGAACAATGTGACTTGGTACAATGGGCTCCCTTATGTGTATGACGATAACATGAAGAAGCTGGCCAGCACCATCAAGGATTTTGAGCGCAACACAATTGGAAATGTACAGGCTTACTCATGATTGTTCGAGCAATAGTCCACATGCGTGCATTATTTGACTCTTCACACCTGCTCCCCATCTTCGTGATCCATTCACCTTCACTGGTTGGGTTGCTCAAAATTCACTCATATTTTACTGTCCTGCGGGTATCGCACCCACCCCAATGAGTGGTGATCATGGACTAATGCAGGAGAAAAGGTGGAAGTGGGTCCATTATTACTTTCGATTTGTCTGCTTATATATATATATATATATATTGAAAAAAAAAATTGAATACATGCGTCTTTATTTTTATTTGCTCTATGATTAGCTTCATTTCATTCTAGCAACGCTAGACCAAAGGAATTCTGTAAAGATAACTGTGGGATAATTTTCTTTAACCTCCTTTGGGGTGGTGGTATAGATGCTTTTAGAAAGTTTCTTAATTTGACCATATTGATATGAGTAGCTAGTGAATTATTAAGAAAAAGGTGCTTCTTGAATTGATTCTCGATTGATTGACGGAGACCCTTCAACCGATGGTGAGATTGAAGAGGGTAAATAATACAGCAGAGTGCCGGCCGGCCCTTCAGCGGGTGGATAAACCTAAAAAATGGGCCGGGGAGGATTGAAATGAATGAAAAAGAATTTATCATTGTCTCAATCGCCTCCTTCAACCTCAAGTTTTGTGTCATAGGAAGAACAGTTCCATGCTTGGCTGGAGTGTGCGTCTAACATTTATTATCAAGTAATTTAGGAGTGAAGTTGCTCTCCAGTCGGGAGGGGATTTGCCTCCACTGCACAAGACATGTGGCTTCCAGCACAAGCTGCACTGTTCATATCCACCGATTAAGATGCCTTATGAATATGTTTGGTAGGCTGGCTGGCTGTAATAATTGATTTTGGAGACCAGCCTTGCCGAGAAATTGGTTGAGGAGAGAAGTGCAATGATTGAGAGAGCAGTTTCCCTTTGTTTCCCTGCCAACTAGGTATGGGTGGCTCTTCTTTCCTCCGGCCCCATGTTCCATGCTTGCTTGGCCTTTCATCTATACACACATGTATGTATGCGTGTATTGTTCACAGCGCGGATGGTCACGTATATACTTAGAGGTGGCGAAGCTTCATGCTGTAATCGGATAATTGTTGCATGGCAGAGCCACTGCTAAATCGACTTAGATTTCATGTAAATATACTTGCATCTCTCTTTTATTATTTGTTTTTGTCCTTTTTATGACAATAAATGCATTTAGCTTCGTGAACAAGTTGAGATCGGTAGATTGTTGTAGAACAAAAGTTGAAAAGTAGGTGAACATTCGTCGTCCTTCGGTCCCAAGCATGTGGCTTCCAGTTCCACCATAAAATTCCATCACATCCCGATTGTTATGTTGGGTATATTAATTGATTCGGGAACCAGCCTAGCGTATAATTGTTTAGTTCTCTCTTAAGCCTTGGAAGACACGAGTGTTTTCTCGTTAATATTAATTAATTTTATTACAAGGTCGCCGCCATACACGCCAATATGCACTACGTGTCTGTATATACACAGACACTTAAATAGGTACGGGTGTAATTTTAAACTTCCTTTTCATGTAATTTTTAAATTTGAACCATGATTTAAAAATTATTCTTTTATTTATGGTAAAGATAATTTAAAATAAATTTAATTTTGAATCCTATTTGATAAAAACTAAATAAAAAAACAGACCGTTCGAAAAATGAATGCCGTATAAGTCACAATCCCTTGATAAAAGTTAAATATTTCAATTTCTTATTAAATCAAGATTTTGACTTAGATTTTATAATAATTTTTTTATTCAAGTAAAGAATTATTTCTAAACAACTACACTTACGTTAAAAATAATAATAAAAAAATTTAAATTAATTTCATAGAGTATATAATTAGTGTGAATACGTCATTGTCATTCTCCTTAATGATCCCTCCTTCACCTGCTTCCGGAGATGTAGATCATTGCTCCTTGTAATTCTTGAGATGATAGATTCAGCAGCATTACTGCTGCCAATTAATGCAAATATTTTTCTACGTTTTCCTAGTTTGGCACGCCTTGGCTGTGGCAAAACTCCATCCTCGTGTACCCAATTAATATTGTTAACTTCAAAAATGAATATTAAACTCAGCAGGGTGTTGCAGACCCATGCACTAATTAAGCATTACCAGAGCAGTGAGCGGTGATATTGCCAGACCAGAACAGACCATGTGATTTTTCTGTTTTTCCCTTGATGTTGGATCATGCTGCTGCTGCTGCTTGTTCAAGTATATATATATATATATATATATATGGACGTTGCATCCACTAATTAAATGGGCGTATTCAAATTTCGCTCTTTGTTTTCCAATTTTTGTTGGCGTCAACTGTTGTCACTAAAGACAGAATGGATGCTAGCAAACATCAATTAACCTTGTGTGGATAGTCAAGAATTAAGTTCATGAATGGGTCTGTACGTAGTCCTCCTTGATTTCCAAATTCATCCAAGGAAACAACTAAGTGAGGAGGATAGTAAAGATGTGGCAAGATGCTCACATGATTCTGCTCTCCCCTGGTGGATGGATATTAGTTGATATATCAAATCATGCTTGCTTTGTCAAGAACGGAGACTGAGAGAGAGAAGCACCGAAACCTAAAAGTTCTTGTGTTCTTTTTCTATAAAGTTTAAAGATGTTTAGATAACTCCTTTAAAGAGCACAACGTCAAGATGCAACATGTTGAATGATGGAAGTTTCTTCATGGCACAACTACCGCTGGCTTGCAGAGCTTTTGCCTTGTCTTGTTGTCTGTATATTTACAGTGGAACTAAAACTGGGTCTTCCACTCTTAGACTCATTTGTCTTGCGGAATAATATGGATTACTAGCACCAGGGGCTGAACTTCCTCTCCCTCTTCGACACTTAAAGCGCATTGATTCCTTCGATCACGTCAGTGTGGACCAAGATGCACAAGAGAGATATTAGTCTATGGGCTCAATGGATGGAGCCTCGAGCCTACGAGTCCACTTATGGTTGGGTCAAAGGGAGAAGCGTGGAAGCAATCCATTAGTGTGCGTTTCGGTGCACGGTTGAAATTTGTATTTTTAAAAAATCTGATTTTTTTAATTTTTTTTTATATTTTTAGATTTTTTTATCGTGGTGATATAAAAAATATTTTTTAAAAATAAAATAAAAATTATTTTTATATATTTTCAAATAATAAAATACTTTAAAAACAACATCTACTATATACTCAAACATCTCTCTCTCTCCACACACGCGCGCGCGCGCACACATCTTCTTTATATGCAGACACATGAACTTGTTACTTGGAAATTTATTTTAAGTAAATAAATTATTGGTAAATAAAAAGTTAATTTTAAAGAATTTTGGTTTTTACTTAAAAAATTCTTGATGTTTTTATATTTAATTTTTAATAGTTAATTAATGATTGATAATGATGATTCTTATTTTTTTTAACTTTCACACATCTTCTTTATATGCAGACACATGAACTTGTTACTTGGAAATTTATTTTAAGTAAATAAATTATTGGTAAATAAAAAGTTAATTTTAAAGAATTTTGGTTTTTACTTAAAAAATTCTTGATGTTTTTATATTTAATTTTTAATAGTTAATTAATGATTGATAATGATGATTCTTATTTTTTTTAACTTTCAAAATTCATAGGTGGTGAAGTAATATTTTTAGACAATTATTTTTCAGATTTTACATACTATTTCTTACATTATTTTTAGTGTTTTTCTTTTCATTTTTATGTTTTGATTTTCCTGATAAATCTAGAGTTTAAATTCATCTTGTTGAGAGATATTTGAGGTACATAATTTTTAGTTCAAAAACCTTACTTAAAAATGTATCTAAACCAATATGGTGTTGTTAGAATATTGAGAGACATATTATAAATATCATAATTGTATAAGTAAGGAGTAATAAAATCTTAAAAACAAATAATTTATCATTGACAGCAACAAAATATTTATTATTTTAAAATGTCTCAATAAATATATATCATTCTTATTTTAATTTAAACATGATTATTTTTATTACTAGCATGCGTGTTATTTTTTTATTTTATATCAATTGCATATTTGAATTCATGTTAAGTATGCATGTTAAAGTTCTATTATTATTTTTGTGTTGAAATCATGTTTATTTTTAATTATACTTTTACATATTTATAATTTTTAGCAAGTATAAACTTTAGGTTGTTGCTGTACATCTTTTATTTAACGTGTTTTGGTGTTGATAATTTACACATTAGCCTAATATATTTATAAACTTTAATCTACAGTTGTATGCTTGGTAATATTCCTTGCAGTGCAGACCTAATAAGATAACTTTCAAACAATGTTGTTAAACCTAGCAACACTTTTAACAATATAAACCGCTAATTTTATGCTATGAGTGTTGATGGCTGTCAGTGTTTTTTTTCTTTTTGTAAAAGTATTTTTTATTTTTTAATTTCATTAACTCGTTTTAAAATTTAAATGCCAAATCTTTAAATCATCATCATCATCATCATCATCATCATTATTATAGACTGTTCATTGATGAACCAATGACTCGTACACATATTGATGAACACAATTAATCTAGCTATTTATACCATAAATTAAAAATGACCTTTTGTTAATCACAAAAGACACACTATATATGATTGCC